>Ga0131853_10012435_pt1 | contig 15592 bp, 8 predicted proteins | sample TergutLab28metaG_FD_92764 | JGI IMG/M metagenome (GOLD analysis project Ga0131853, IMG submission 92764) | Labiotermes labralis P1 segment gut microbial communities from Petit-Saut dam, French Guiana - Lab288 P1 (version 2) (version 2) | ecosystem: Host-associated > Arthropoda: Insects >...
AGATTTACGCCAATCAAGGAGGTTTTTTCGACGCTTGCCAAGAAGGCAAGCTAGAAAAAGCCAACGCCGAGTGGTGTAAATCTGACCGCCAAGGCGACATTGAACCCTATGAACATAGCTTCTAAGATTTGGCGTTGTCGTTTTGGCAAAAGCGATATATGGGAATAGTATCCATGTCATTCCGCTACCGATACGGAAGTGCGAAAACATATACCGATGACAAGCCAATTTAGCGACAGAGGATGTCAATGTTTTCACACTTACGTATAATAACAGCCTAATCAGTAGAAGCAGCTAAATTCCCCTCTTTGGCGTAATATCAGCGACCTAAGGTTCGGGCGTAGGGGGCGGCGCCCTGGGCCGTTGACAAATGCAAATTTGCGGGCGGCAGGTGCCGCCCCTACGCCCCTCACTCCGAAGGAGGGGAATTTGGCCGCTTTTGACTTCAGCATAAACATATTGGAGGTAATGCCATTGGTTTCGATAATATATAACTCCCCCCTTGGGCCCTTGTATGTAGCCGAGGAAGACGGGTACATAGTTGAGGTTTCTTTTATGGAAGCAGAAACCCGGGAAAAGCTTCGCCGGGATGAAGGAAGCGTTTGCGGAAACACTGCCAATGCCAAAATAATCACCGCCTGTGTGGAAGAGCTTAAGGCATACTTCGCAGGCACATTAAAGGATTTTACTGTACCCATACGGTTAAAAGGCACAGATTTTCGTATGCGGGTCTGGGATAAGCTTAGGTCTATTCCTTATGGTGAGGTAATAAGCTATAAGGAATTGGCCAAGCGTATTGGCCAGCCCACTGCCATAAGGGCTGCAGGGGGTGCCAATCACGATAACCCCATAAGTATAATAGTGCCCTGCCATAGGGTGGTTGGGGCAAAAGGCGACCTGGTAGGCTATGGCGGCGGGCTTGGAAATAAGGAATTTTTGCTGAATTTGGAGAAAAAACAGTGAAGAACTGCCGTTTTTTGACTAATTTGCGTGTAATATGCTATTTGATAATTGACATAGCGGGTATATGCTGTTAGCTTGGAATACACGATTTTTGTTGAATGTTGGCATTATGTGTCTAGTATATGTCTAGCGTAAAAGAAAGGGTAACCTGGTATGGTTAAAGAATCAGCGGTAAAAGGCGGATTATTTGGATTTTTGCTAAATCTTTTTTCCGGCCAAGAAAGCAAAACAAATGAAGTTTCATGGTTAACGGAGACAAAACAAAGAGAGGTGAAAAAAATGTATTGTGACCAATGCGGTTTTGAGTTGGGCTACGAAACATCCACATGCACCCAGTGCGGGCGGCAGATGCCAAATGCCGAGAGCGATTCCGGTATTGATTTAGGTATCGATTCAGGTATGGTAAGAAATTATGATGCCATGCCAGAGCAAGCCTATGACGCAACGCCAGAGCCAACCCCTACCCCAGATTCAGAGCCAGTTTTAGCCCCACAGGAAGCGGAATGGAATCCGCCCCTAGAGGAATACAGCGAGACTGAGCAAAACGAGCTGCCTGAAGAACAAACAGAGGAACCATGCACAGGCGGCGAAGGTGAAGAGCCATGTGCGCAGCAAGAGCCAGAACCGAACGAATGCCAAAATCAAGACCAATGCCCAGAAGAATCACCTAAACAAGAACCGCTGAATTATGCCCAAAAGAAAGATAAAAAGGCGATACTAGGCCAAGAAATAGAAGAGCTTAAGCATCGTGTCCAGCCATGCCTGGATGAAATAGCAAGGCTTTCTAATTATGCCAGCGCAGATAGCTATTCTGCCTCACTAGACAGCATAAGAAGTGCCCTTGATCATGCAAAGGATGTAGAATGTGCCTTGCGGGAAAAAACCGTAGAATATGAAAGCATTATAATAAACCCATGCTGCGAGCATGGTTTCCACAATGCTGATAAATATTGCGGCACCTGCGGCGAATACCTTGGCGGGGTAGGGTGGTATTGCAGCAGCTGCCAAATCCTCAATAAAGGCGATAATCACTTCTGCCGCGGCTGCGGAAATACCCCAGCGGCGTAGCTGTCAAAGGCTGATGCATTTAAACATATCAAGGAAATGCTGACGATGAGTGGTGCAATAAACGGGATTGCTTCGTTGTAACAATATTGTAAGTACGGCGAAGCAATCCAGTTATATTATTTTTTACATATTATTTTTATAAGTGCAAGTATACATACCCAAGCTTACAGCACCCCTGGCCCCGCTTTGTCATATAAATAAGAATGGCATGCTGTAACATATTTGTTTGTTGACGTGCATAATAAGCATATGCTAGTCTTTTTATACCGTAATACTACATATGAAAAGTTTATAGGGCTTGCAACATTTATTTTTGGTACATATTACTTTATTGGTATTGCGTGTGCGCACATAATTGTGCGGATTGGAATGGCTGATTGTATGGCTATCTGTTTTATTATTAATAGCTTAACGGGGGCTTTAAAAACATTTATAAAAAAATTTACCCGTATATCAAACAAGGGAGATGTGAACGTAATGTATGAATGCAGCAATTGCGGTAACCTGTTAGAGTATGAAGGAGCAGACTGCCCCTACTGCTTAGGCAAAGAAGAGGCTTTGCAAGGATTAGGAGCGCAATGCCAGGAAGAAGTATCAGAAGCTGAATGTGAAACTGTATGTAATGAGGAAGGTGCCGCAAGTGAATCCTTAGCAATAGAGATAGTTTGCGAGGAAGAAGAAGCACCCGTAAGGCTAACATATGCAGAAAAGAAGCTAAGAAGGCTAGAGCTGGAGTACGAAATTGCAGAGCTTAAGAGCAATATCAAACCCCTGATGGGCAAAATTGCCGAAAAAACCAGCCGTGCAGACGAAAATGGCTATACCTGCTCGTTAAAATGCATTGCGCGCTTGGTTAATGAAGCAAAGGAAATGGATGACTACCGCATGAAGAGAGAAACGGAGCTTGAGGGCATAGTTATTTGTGACCAATGTGACTATGGGTTTGCGGTTGCCGATAAATTTTGCGGCTCTTGCGGTGACGATTTAGGTGAAACCGGATGGGCTTGCACTTATTGCCCAACGCGTAATAAAGACGAAAATGAATATTGCCGTTGCTGTGGGCTTATGCCCCCCCCTCCGCCAAAAATATGTGTAGGTTGCAATGCAGAGCGCCCAATAGAAAGGTCAAATGATGTATTTTGTGCCTTGTGCGGGGGTGTGTACCAATAATATTAAAAGGTAACTAAAACATAATTTTCGTCATTGCGAGCGCAAAGCGAAGCAATCCAGAAACCATGCAAATGCATGGATTGCTTCGCTTTGCTCGCAATTGGTATTAGGTTCACAATAATACTACACATAACAAGGAGGCAGTAGCGTGAGAGCTAATGCAGAGCCATTTACATTTTTAGATAAAGAAAGGCAGGTAAGGATCCCATATTTTCAGCGGCCCTATGTGTGGAAGCTGGAACATTGGGACAGGCTTTTAAGCGACTTGCGGGATGTATGCATCAATGGCGGCAATACATACTTAGGTACAATTATTTTGCAGACAGTTGCAAGCAAACCAGGAAAGATTGGCCACTCTGTTGTAATAGACGGGCAACAGCGCCTTACAACATTAAGCCTGTTGCTGAAAGCGCTGCATGACAGCTTTGACGATACCTACAAAGAAAGAGGGCGGGCAAGCGGCCGGTACAATGGTTGCTTATTTTGCATGAGCGAATCCTTTGAGGGGGATGTATCTGTAAAAATAGACCATTCTAAGCTTGACGCCCAGTGTTATCAAGCCATAATCAAAAGCGAAGCCATGCCGCCGAAAGAAGATTTTATTATGGCCAGAAGCCTTATAGCCCAATGTTATTACCACTACGAAGCAGAACTTACAAAAATCACCTTTGATGAAAGGTGGGAGCTTTTTAAAAGCCTGCTTAACGATTATAACGAGATTATGATTGTTATACGCTTAAGTGAAGAAGACAATGAACAGCGTATTTTTGACACAATGAACACAATGGGCGCAAGACTTTCCAGTGCGGACACATTTAAGAATTATTTCTTCGAGAAATTATTTGACGATGATTTTACAAGGGAAGAAGTAGAAGACCTGTACGAAAAAAATTGGGAAGGTGTGTTTGCAAAGGATGAAGAGACGATAACATTCTGGCGGGAGCCAAGGGGAAGCCGGGACCGTACCGAGAATCTTCTGCGCTATACCGCAACCATAAGGGGTGACTTTACAAGTCAAAGGCTGGACAAGCTTCCTGAAATTTATAAAGCGCTAATTGATAATATGGACAAAGACGCTAAAATCCAACTCCTTGAAACAATTGCGTCTTATGCCAGGATATATAAAAACAATTCGATGATGTTTGACAATAGCAACAAAAACAATTTCTACAGCCTGGGTAATTATAAAAAGCGGCTGTACCGGGTTGCAAAGATATATGGTGTATCGTCGTTCCAGCCATATATACTTTATCTGGAGCAATTGCACGCAGGGGACGAAATCACTTTGGAAAAAGAGTTTCATAAGCTTGAAACCATGCTGCTTCGCCGCTGTGTATGCAAAAGCGGCTCTAGCGAATATGGAAGGCTTGCGATTAAGCTTATAGGTAGCGACCCCAGTCAGCGCGACGAGCTATTCGAAGAATACACCCCGTCAGACAAAGAGCTGGAGGCAGCGCTAAAACATGTTGACGAAAATCACTTAAGCAGCGCTTATAACATGGTAAAGTTTATCTTGCTAATGGTGGAGCTATACCGCAGAAGTCATGATGTAAGGTATATAGGCAACCGCCACTATGCAATGAAAAGCCTGGAGGATAAGTTTACACTAGAACATATTATGCCAAAATCCTGGGGCAAGTATTGGGAAATGGTGCCCGTAGTGCCCGAATGCGGCGGCAGAGGCTTTACCAAGGAAGATTACGACAACTGCCGCAATGCCCATATTTACCAGATTGGTAACCTGACTTTATTGGAAAATGCCCAAAACGAAGCCCTAAGCAACTATGATTTCAGGACCAAAATAGAGGGCGGTGTATCCTTTGGGCCATTCGAAGGGATGCGCAGCGGTATCCAGCTGGGAATCACATGGTTTGACATTGTTAAGCCCTATATGCATGGTGTCAAGTTTGTGATAAACAAAGGCACAAAGCGGATTACCAAGCATGAACACAGGGCAACCTGGGATGAAGAAAGAATACGCGAGCGTACAAAAAGCATAACAGATGATGTGCTTGCAATATGGCCTTTGAATAAGGTGGAAGATGCTGCCGAAGCTGTAGACGAGGAAATTGTAATTTGTGAAGCAGAAGTCCTTAGCGCAGACGATGTGCAATGGGAAGCAGAAGTGATAACAGAAGCAATAAATGAGAAAATGGAAGCCGCTTATGAAGCCCATGTGCCCGATGTGGAAGAAGTGCAAGATGAGGCAGAATCGACCCTTGAGGTTGGGGTAGAAATAATGGTTGAAGATGTAAAATCAGAAATGCTTGAATCAGAAACAACATCTGCCGAACCAGAAACAGAACTATCCCTTTCCCGGGAAGAGCCGCTGCCAGAAGACAATGTGGAGCTGGTAGAGCCCTTCAGGTCGATTTATATAAAAATAGTTGAAAGTTAAGAACCTGTATTCAATAACCGCAATACCGAATGGGAATGGCGATATTTCGCCAATCTAGGCGCGTTTTTCGCCGCTTGCCAATAAAGGCAAGCAAGAAAGACGCAACGGCGAGTGGCGGAATATCGGCGTTTCCAGGCGGTGTTGTGCTTATTGAATACAGGTCCTAAATCCGCGCAGAGGGGTGGTGCCCTGGAACTGTTGAAAAATGCCAAGTTGCGGGCGAAGCAAGCAGCGTCTCTACAGCACAAATGTTGTTTTTGTGTGGTTTTGTAGGGGCACTGCTTGCTTTGCCCGCCTATGCTTCTGCTTTTGGTACCCCGGCTGTAATAAAAACATAGAACCCCGCTCCTTAATATGCATAACCGTTTAAGTTGCGCTTATATTCTTGAGTTTTTTGATTAACATAATTTTCTGGTCTAAAATTGTAGATTTGTTGGTTTTAGTAGTGTAAACTACATATTGAAGTAGTGCCTGATGAAATAAATTTTTACAAATATTTTGCAATTTTACGAATTTCAGAAAATCACATCAACAACCGAGGGTCAAATCGGTGGCTTTAATCCGTTTTTCGCGATGTGTTGTCGCCGATGATTTTCGAGATTAGTATTACATAGGTTTTACATTTATATATAGAGGTGATGCTATGCGCCGCGCAAATCAGCGAGAGAGCGGTAAATCAAAAAATGCAACGCGTACATATTTAAGATATTTGGCAATGTTAATTTTTTTGATGATGATAACAGTCATCTCTATTTTTGCGCTGTCTAATACATATATCCCTTACGCCTGGGATACGCATAACCAAGAATTTTATGCCGAGTATGGGTATAGCCATGACTACTACAGCTATTACCATAGCGGCTACATAGGTGATACCCCTGCCTACGATGGATATGATTCACATTACGATTCATATTTTGGCTCATATTACGAGGCCCAGGGTTATGGATATTCTGATTCTGACTATTATGACTTTCATATACCTTTTGATGGATACATAGGTATAGCCCCCCAGCCATTTAACGGGGGCGAGGGCCGCCAGGTAATGTTTAACCCCAATGGGGGTGTTACACCGGCTGGCCATGGTGTTTTGTATACAACCGGCAATGGGACACTTGGCACCATGCCTTTCCAGCCAACAAATGAGGGTAAGCATTTTATGTGGTGGAGCCTTTGCCCCCTTGGGCGTGACCCTTTGGTAACATCACATGCCGGGCGGTTTGGGCCTCATTCTTATGTCCCGGCAGGCGGGATTACACTGTTTGCTGTATGGGGATACGAAATAAGATTCCACGGCAATGGTTTTGCATTTCCCGCAGGCAGCCCTGATGTGCAATCTAACCCAAATTCATATGTGTCACGGTTTATCCCGTATACATGGAGTTTTGATGAAGCCGAGGACTTTGGAGTACCTACCAGCTTCCCAAATAACCCAATAAGGTCTATGTATATGTTTTGGGGCTGGTATAGCATAGCAATCCCAACGGCCAATCTAAGTGTTCCGGCACCTGCGCCAGCTTTTGAGATTGACCGCGATTATGTAGTTACAGGCTTTAGGTATGTATTTGCAAGATGGCGGCAGCATGCCCACTTGGTAATGTTTGATATGAACCACGAAGACGCTGGCCTTATGCCAGGCACTGCCGACAGGCCCCAGCGGCTATACCGCTGGGCACTCAATGAAAGAAGTATCGCAGACTCTGGCTTGGGCGGTGACCCGCTAACAGGCTTGGGTGTGGCAGCAGCTGCACCTGGCACATCTGTAGATGGTTCCCCTTGGGACAGCCTTGGCGCTATCCCTCAAGAAGTGCACCGCCAAAATAGGCAGCGGCTTTGGACGCCCAATGTCCCGCCGGATAATCCTGCCCATATCCCGCGCCAAAACCCAGATGACTCATTCCATCCTTTGTTCACCACCCCATATTACCCAGGCAGCGGCCTTGTAAGGGGGCCAGGGGTAGGGGCAACAGGTGTAAACGCAAGCGCCGGTACAATGAACCCCCGCTCTGCACCAGCTATTTACATGGGGTATCAGTGGGAAGCTTTCCCTGATGCGTGGGGGCTAAATGCCTCCTATCAGCCCAGATATACACTAGAGGGCTGGTGGACCACGGAATATGGATGGGCAGAAAATCTATCCGGCACTATAAATAGCAGGCGCTTTGCACCCGCAGCAATTGCTAATACCCATACATCGGTCAGCAGTGCTCACCATGATTCAACCGCTAATACCCATGCAAGGCCCGAGGGCTTCCCCCATGGTATAGCGCGGCCAGCACAAGATAGTGCGGCTTTGTCCCCGGCCCCTCCTACAGGTATTGTTACAGAGGATATGACTGTATACGCCATGTGGGTATATAGGGTTACATTTCATCTAAATGGCGGCCACTCTCACAGGGGCCAAGGGTTTTCCCTAGAAGGAAATACAGATTTTAACCCTGACCGCAGTAATTTTACAAACTACCGTGATATCCTCCCATGTCTGCCCGAAGCTGAAAGAACCATAAACCAAAACGGAAGGCGGGTACGCCTTAATGATGGGGCAAGTGGTGTTACACACCAACCTATCTTTGCAGGGATGCCTGTAAACCCGCCCGAGCGCCCCGGCGCTATATTCAACGGTTGGTGGGACCGCCAGATGGATACAATATGCGAGACACATTATCTAACCTGCAATGACTGCGTAACGCGCTACTGCTACCCTGTAGCCCACCACAGCGCAGTAGAGATTACTGGTGATACCATAATCAATGGCAGCTTTACAGCCTTTGCCCATTGGTTAACCCCCGACGGGGATATTAATGTTACTGTAATTTTTAACCTAAACTCCTATCATATTGCGGACAGGTATACAGAGCGCGCTTATGGCCGTGCTTTCTGGCCCACGCACCGCCGGGATGCCGCTTATAACAACCCGTATAACCGCTTGTTTCTAAGCCGTACCGCTGCAGGGATACCTGAAGTTGGTATTATGCCAGGGGCAACACTAACGGAGTGGAATCACAGGTATTCATTTACCCATTCGCTAGAGCTGGCCAATGTCCGTTACGAAGACCGGTACGAACGTTATATCTTAAGACAGTATACTTATAACGCAAGTATAACGGGCCACCCTCTTAACTTAAGAATGCCGCGTAACCCAATACGGACAGGCTATGTGTTTGTTGGGTGGTCTGTAAATGAATACATGACACCGCTATTGCCAAATGGAAACCCCAGGGGGATTGCCGCCAACGCGGCGGCGGCAATGTCAGGTGATTTCTTTTGGCTTCCAGGGCTAGTCCTTAACGCAAGTGTAGGGTTGTCCCCTGGGGATGTGCTGGAGCTATTTGCTATATGGGCGCCTGCGGTTGAGTTTATTATTGATGGAAATGGGAACACAGGGCCGCTTGCCCCAACCCCAGGCGGAAACGCCAGGGTTACAAATGCCTTGCCCCCCGGCACATTAGCGACAGAGATAGTGCGTGTAATGCCTATTGGCTTTACCCCTACAGAGCTTATGAACAGTGCCAGATGGGGCAGTGTAAGTGCAGGTATGCTGTGGCTTGGAAATAAATATACTATGAACAATAATACAGAGGGTAATATGCTTGCCAGGCACTTTACCCGTTTAAATCACCATCCGCTTCATCCCGCTACGGGATTCAATTCAAGCACCAACGAATATTCACAGCTTCCTGGTAATGTGTTTAATACAGACCAGGGCGCATCTGTGTTGGATGGGCAGGTAGTTGGTGGTAATACACGCTTTAGTGCAGCTTTTTTTGCAGCACCTTCAAGCAATATGTACAGTTTTAGGCCAGACGAAAACGGGGATTTAAGCATCAGGTATTTACGTGTTTATACCCAGTGGGGCGCGACACTTACATTCCATGGCAACCTTACCGGTGGCGGAAGCGGCCCTGTAAGGACTGCAAATGTTGCCACAGGGCGCACGGTAAACAGCCTCATGGACCCGGCAACGCGCCACCTAAATACCCCAACGGTGCAAAGTATATGGCCGCCTGGGCCGGTTATAGGAAGCGGTACATGGGCAGGGACAAGCTGTGACCCAGCAAACCCCGGTGGCGGTACAAGGGGCGGATGGCCCCGAGACCCGTTTTTAGAGTCACCATCCCGTAATTTTGATTTAGAACATGGTGATTGGTATGCTTTATTTGCTGGGCCAAGGGCCGATGGCAGAACACTACGCGGCTGGCATAGAAACCCGGACGGCAGATGTATATGTGAAACAACGCCCGCCCCATGCCCATGGGATTATGACCATGATTATGGCTGGGTAGATGCCGACACCCCTATAATTGGGACAACGGCTATTTACGCAATATGGGATAACTATGTACACTTTTTACCAGGCTTGGGCGGTGACGCTGTTAATATGGCCCCTGTTGGGGCGTTGCAAAGGACCATTCCCAATGGCCTGCTTACCCCTCCGCCGGGTATACCCACATGGGGCAATACGTCATTTTTGGGTTGGTTTGATACACCATACTTTGACAGGCTAGACCCTAACCAAACCGGTGCGTTTAACTTCGCGGTGCAGCCAATCAATACAGCCCGCCGGTTTTACGCAGTATTTGTTGGCAATGTTATTTTCGACCCCCGCTTCCCTGGTTGGGATAATGGCGGATACCTATATAACCTAGGCCCCAATGCAACCCCAGTATACGAGCCATGGGAACATGCTGTCGGGGACTATATAAGGATACGCCACTACAACCCGGATACAGGTGTAATGGAGTTTAGGCCCCAGCGTCCAGGGTGGCCTTCCAACCACTTTACAGGGGAATGGTTTGGCATTGTGGAAGACGGGGACTATTTAGACCCGGCTGACAGGCTATGGTTCCGCCCGCCTACCCATCCAGATGGCCCAGATGGGCAGATACCTGGGAATATGACACTTTACCCAGTATGGCGGTCACAAGTTACTTTTAGGGCAGGGCACGAGCGCGGCAGGTTGGACAACCTTACTACCAGCACAGATGTTATCCGCATGGTGCCAGAATTGTTGCCTATATCATCTATGCCAACAGGCCGGGGTGTGCCGGTTGCGGTAAGTGCCAATTGCCCCAGTGATTGGACAAGCGACCCAGGTTTGAAGCACATAGGCTGGCGCAAGATTGATGTTTATGGGCGCCCGCTAATTTTAAATAACAATAATAACTTTGTACTTGCAGGCCCCAATGACACTATACCTTTGTGGAGCTGTGCCGATGTTGGAGATTTCCGCGTTACAGGCCCTAATTATTATTTTGAGGCCATGTGGCAGCTTCGTCTGGACTTTTATAAGGTAAGCGCTGTTGAAAGTGACGAGTTTCCCCTTGGGTATTACCATCTTGAGGGTGGACGGTTTGCCCTTGACCGCTATTTTCCTGGTGTAGGGCCAGGCACAGGCTGGGTGCAGGTATACCCGCCTCTTCCTGCTGACCCTAACGACCCAGTGCCTTTTGTTGTAAGTGATGCTGATGGCAAGGTTGTTATGGGTACGCTGCCAGCACCGGGCCTCATGCTTCCGCAAAGGAATGACTGGCCCTGTGCACAGGATAACTGCAGCTCCCCCAATTGCAGCAATAGTGGTTGCGGTATACTCACATTCAGGCTGCGTGAAGTGCTTGCCCCGGCAGAGCATATAACCCCTGCCGGGTATTGGCTGGTGACAATAAGCAGGTATTTGGGCGTGTTGCCATCATTTAATGCAAATGCAATCCCATATTTATTCCGCGACACCCTTACTTTCCAGAATGTTAATGTTGACGGGGACACATGGGATGGTTGGGGAGGTATACGCCAGTTTGTGCGCAACATCCCTTATGACTTTGATTTTTGGAAGACAAATATGGCTGGCAACAGGTTAGAAGGCGCGCGTTTCTATATGTTTGAGTTCAATGGGCCAGGGACGCCGCCAGATGTAATGATAACATCAGCAATGGTAGGTGACGGGGCAGGCCAATGGACGCAAATAGGATATAGAATAAGTTCCTTGTCTGACAATGCCCCTATGACCTTTAGATTGTTGCCGGGCCCGTATTATCAGTTGATAGAGGCGATACCCCCAGCAGGGCACCAAATGCCAATGGGACAGTGGCGCATAAGGGTAAACAGTGCCACCCCCGCCACGGCCCACCCCACACTTGCGGTTTCGGATATTGGTTTTACGCCAATGCCTAGCATATTGCGGATGATCCCGCCCAATTTCCCATTTGTTCCGCAGACATATGTAATCCACAACAGGGCTGATTTTAATTTGCCCCTTACTGGTGGGGCCGGTATGCAACTGCCGCTTGCTTTTGCCGGGACATTATTGCTTTCAACTGCTGCAGTTTTGTTTATCGTAATAAAAAAGCGCAGGTTGTTAGCTTACGATGCTGGTGGACATTTCACCAAAGATGGTGTTGCTTACTGGTTTAGGAGGTTAAGATAATGTCATTATGCTAAGATATTTATCCCAATGTGTCGCGCAAATTTATAGATAATAGGCCACAGAAAGAGGGTCAAAGGCAGGATTTCCGCAGATAATATGTTTAATATCTGTGTTAATCCGCCTTTGACCCTTTTTCTGTGGCCTATTATTAATAGCTTACACAATTACATATTCAACAACTTGGCTTAATAAGACAGCCTCGCATTTTTATTTTACAGTTCTTACTTCATAACAGATTCAAGAGGCGTATATCCCATGCCAAAAGCCTCAGCAACTTCCTTGCAAGTAAGGTGTCCTTGGTAGCAGTTTACCCCAAGCATAAAACCTTTGTCGTTAGCAATGGCTGCTTCCAGCCCCTTGTTGGCAATCTTAAGGCCATAATCCAGTGTGGCGTTGGTTAGGGCTGTGGTGGAAGTTTGGCTAACCGCACCAGGCATGTTGGCAACGCAGTAATGCACAATATCATCCACTATAAATGTAGGCGCATCGTGGTAGGTAGGCGTTGTGGTTTCGCAGCAGCCGCCTTGGTCTACAGCCACGTCCACTATTACCGCGCCAGGTTTCATTGTTTTTAAGTGGCGGCGGCGGATTAGTTTAGGAGCTTTTGCGCCGGGGATAAGCACCGCGCCTACAACCAGGTCTGCCTTTGGCAGCAGTTCTTCAATAGCAGACGCGGTAGAGTACATGGTTTGTATACGGCTGCCGAAAACATCGTCTAAATAGGTAAGCCGGTCTATGCTTTTGTCCAAAATTGTCACATTTGCCCCAAGGCCGACAGCCATCTTAAGTGCTGCTGTGCCTACAACACCAGCGCCAATAATCACACATTCCCCTTTTTTGACGCCTACAGCACCGCCAAGTAGTACTCCCCGGCCACCCATAGGTTTCTCTAGGCATCTTGCACCGGCTTGTACGCTTAGCTTGCCTGCAATTTCGCTCATTGGGCGAAGCAGGGGCAGGCCGCCGCTGGCGTCTTCTATTGTTTCATAAGCTACAGCTTTGGACTTGCTTGCCAGCAGTGCCTCTGTAAGTTCTTGTGATGCGGCAAGGTGCAGGTAGGTATATACTATTTGGTTTTCTCTTATCAGGGGATATTCGTCTGGCAGGGGTTCTTTTACTTTTACTATCATGTCGCAGGTGGCCCATACTTCTTTTGCTGTGTCTAAAATGGCGGCCCCGGCTGCCGCGTATTCTTCCGACGAAAAAGACGCCCCGGCCCCGGCCCCTGCTTGGACATATACTTCATGGCCGTTCATTACATATTCCCTTACATTGCTGGGGGTAAGCCCTACGCGGTATTCGTAGCGCTTGATTTCCTTTACTGTTCCTATTTTCATTTGTTTTCTCCCTCTCAGGTTTATTTTAACGGGATTATACTGCATTATCCTTTAACTTCATATACTTCTATAAAAGAAAGGAGGTACATATGCAAGAATTTCTTCTGCTTATATGTGTATTGCTGTTTATCGCATTTTTACAAAAGGGTGCCGAGTATTTGCTAGACAAAAATGACCTAAGTAAATCCTACAAAAATGTTTTTCAGATTGCTTGTGTCCTGACCAGTTATTTTGTGGTGGGCCGGTATGTGTATGTGCACCTGCTGGAAGACTTGATTGCCCTTATTGGGTTTACCTTTTAGGAGCGGGCGGATATACTAATGAGAATACCGGAAACATAAGGAGGAAATACCGTGAACTACAAACTAGCCCTGGCAGAAATACTGGCCGCATACGCAGAATTACCCACAGAAGAACTAGCTCAATCTATTGAAACACCCCCAGACCCAAAAATGGGGCATTTAGCCTTCCCATGTTTTAGGCTGGCAAAGGCAATGAAAAAAGCCCCCCCGGTTATTGCCCAGGAAATAGCAGCAGGTATGGGTGCAGCACCAACCCCGTGGATAGCGGAAGTGCGGGCTACGGGGCCTTATATAAATATCTTCCTGGACAAAGCCGTCTTTGCCGGGTCTATCCTTAATGATGTGCTGGCGGCCCGGGACAGTTATGGGGCAAGTAACCAGGGCAGCGGCAAAAAGGTACTTGTAGAGTATTCCTCCCCAAATATAGCCAAAGAATTCCATGTAGGGCATTTTGCAAACACCATGATTGGCAAGGCCCTGGACAATATTTACCGCTTCCTAGGCTATGATGTAACCAGCATAAACCACCTGGGAGACTGGGGGACACAGTTTGGCAAGCTTACCGTGGCATACCTGCGGTGGGGCAGCAAGGAAGAAATAGAAAAAACCGAGATTGCCGGGCTGGTAAAGCTATATGTAAAATTCCACGAAGAAGCTGATAAAGATAAAACCCTTATTGATGAAGCCAGAGCCTGGGGTGTTAAAATGGAAAGCGGCGACGAAGAGGGCCTTGCCCTGTGGCGCTGGTTTATAAGCCTCAGCCTTAGAGAGTTTGAGCGGGTTTACACACGCCTAAACGTAAAGTTTGACCTAACCCGGGGCGAGAGTTACTACACAGACAAAATGGCAGCCGTAGCCAAAGAGCTGGCAGATAAAGGCCTGCTAATAGAAAGCGAAGGGGCCCAGATTGTAGACCTGGAGGCCTATGGTATGCCCCCCTGCCTAATACTACGCTCTGACGGGGGGACATTGTACCCAACCAGGGATATAGCCGCGGCCCTGGACAGGTATAACTTATTCAAATTTGACAAAAGCATATATGTAACCGGTAACGAGCAGTTGCTGCACTTTGCCCAGTGGATGAAGGTAATAGAGCTTATGGGCCACCCATGGGCCAAGAATATGGAACATGTGTCTTATGGCATGTACAATTTTGAAGAAGGAAAAATGTCTACCCGCAAGGGCCAGGTAATAAAAGCAGAAGATGTGCTTAACGAAGCCGTGGCAAAAACCCTGGCCATAATCCAAGAAAAAAACCCAGACTTGCCAGACAAAGAAACTGTGGCAGAGCAAGTGGGCCTTGGTGCGTTGATTTTTAACAGGCTATATAATAACCGGGTAAAAGACGTGACATTTAGCTGGGAGCGCATACTCAACTTTGAAGGCGAAACCGGGCCCTATGTGCAGTATGCCCATGCACGGTGCTGCAGTGTACTGGGCAAGGCTGGGGTTGGCATTGATGCTGATTTTACCTTTGACGCTGCCCACCTGGCAGATGAAGAAGCCTTTGCAGTGGCAAGGCTGCTGTATGATTACCCAACAGCTATTGCAGAAGCCGCGGATAAAAACGAGCCTTATATAATATCCCGGCATATGATGGCTTTGGCCCAGGCTTACAATGGGTTTTATCATAAGCATATAATCCTGGTGGACGAGCCGGAAGTGCGTCAGGCCCGGCTTGCCCTTACCGCAGCGGCTGCGCAAGTGCTGCGCGGCGGGCTTGGGCTGATTGGGGTTGTTGCGCCGGTGGCTATGTAGTATTAGGGTCCTTGGCTTGCGGCAAAAGACCGCAAAGATTTGTCAGGTTTTTATTTGGAATCGGTATAAGACATTTATCCCAATGTGTTGTGCAATATAGTTATACTAATCTCAATTAAAATGTTAATTTGCCCAAAATGAAAAAATCATTGAAGCCTGATATTTTCCATTTTGG
>Ga0131853_10012436_pt1 | contig 15592 bp, 11 predicted proteins | sample TergutLab28metaG_FD_92764 | JGI IMG/M metagenome (GOLD analysis project Ga0131853, IMG submission 92764) | Labiotermes labralis P1 segment gut microbial communities from Petit-Saut dam, French Guiana - Lab288 P1 (version 2) (version 2) | ecosystem: Host-associated > Arthropoda: Insects >...
AGTTTTAGAATTTTACTGCCTTTTTTCCGAACATCTTGGGGTGTTGGCGTTCTAAATTCAGCAATTTTTAACAGTTTTCACAATCGGGTTGAGTTTGGCACGATTTTGGAGGGCCTTCGGAATTTTGGGGGAGGGGGGTTTGAACCCCGTCCCCGGTAGGCCACTGCTCCCTAATGATAGTGATCACACCGAAACATGTTGGAACTGTTTTAATGTAAATTTTAATACTCCCTTTAAAGCAATTCTCTTGTGCATCAGTTGGTAATAACAAACTTTGATAATATGTTGTGATCTTTATCGTTGCACCTTGCATTCTGTAGTTTATTTAATTAATACACCAACAAATGATCATATATTCATTTAAAGGTAAAGGTAAATCAGTCGCATTACAGGCCTGGAGTGGCCCAGAGGGTTCCAGGAAGTTAAGATTCCCAGATTTCATGACAGCGGCACAGAATGGTGGTAAGGTTGTCAGCCTTACGCACCGGCCGTCTTTACCCCCAGGAAATGCTCCTGGTACTCATTCCTGTTAGAGGCTGAGTCGACCCCAGGGCCATAGTGCGATCGGAAAGATTTTATGTCAATAAAAAATTCCAATGACACCAGCTGGGACCGAATCAGCGACCTTCCGATTTATAGCACAGCACCTTAACCACTGTGCTACCGCGGTCCCCCACATATATTCATTTAATGATCTAAAATTCACATTAAAACACTTAAAACGCTCCTACATGTTTCGATCATACGATCATCCACAGGGAGCATACATTGTTGCTTACTAAAGTTGTAGTTCATTCTGAACAGTATACGACTCACACAATACACACGACATGCTGCCACAGCACCAACTCAACGTAACCATGTAAATCACTGAGTGTTTTGAAACTGTAACTTTAGCATGGAACAAAGTATGCTGCCTGAGGATGATCGTATGATCGAAACATGTAGGAGCGTTTTAATTGTTTCAATGTGAATTTTAGATCATTAAATGAATATATGTGCATTTGTTGGTGTATTAATCAAATAAAGTATGTTGTGATGTTTGCTCATTCGATTCAGGTGTTTTCGTTCCCTCAGACAAGCTGCTCACGACTCCTTCGTCGCAACTGAACCCTCGATAGCAGGGGTTGCTGTTTCCGAAACTCCTTACTTATATTGTCAAAGACCGAATAAATTATCAGGATGGATTACTGCGTGCTTTTTATTCATCACGGATTGTAGCGTGGCCACTTCAAGCCCTTAAAATATGGTGGCTGCTCTGTGGAGGCTCTCCATGTGTTCTGACTTTAAACGATTTCCATTTGTCCCACAAGTCATATATAAGTGCTGCGTATTGCTGTCTCAGCACAGCGATTTTTCGCTGCACTAAATTGTAACCGGAACTTAAAGTGAGAGGGTGTTGATTGTTTGGTTTAGGGCACGAACCAGTGGCAGGTGCGTGAACATTGTAATGAACCTTCAGATTCCGTAGGAGATAACTGATTTCTTGACCGGATGTGAGTGGTGTGCCCCACGGACCAGTAAAAACGTACAGCAATCCCATTACAGGCCTGGAGAGGCCCTGAGGGTACCAGGAGGCTGAGGCTCCCGGATCTCAAGACAATCGGCACATGAAGGTGGTAAGGTTGTCAGCCCTACGCACCGGCTGCCTTTACCCCCAAGGAAATATTCCTGGTATTCATTTCTGTTAGAGGCTGAGTCAACCCCAGGGCCATAGTGCGGCCCGGAAGGATTATGTCAATGAAAAATTTCAATGACACCATCGGGAATCGAACCCGAGACCTTCCTGCTTGTAGCGCAGTTCATCAACCAACTGCGCCACCGCGTGCCCATGGACCATTAGAAACTCTGATTACGTCCATCTGAGAGATAAGAGCAGAAAGTCGTAAGAGCTGACAAGTCCGTTAATGAACAACCAACAGCCCAAATCATCGTTAACCTTGAATATTTTCAAATGTTGTGAGTCCGGTTTTCATAAACGTCGAGGAGTGCTGAGAGAGATTCCCACTGCGTGTTGTGACGCCCGTTTGTTTTGCCAAATGAACATGCGCAGTGGCGCCTAAGCGATCTATTTGGCAGTCATGATAATAAATTGAAACCCTGCATGGCCTTCTCTAGTTTGGGCTTACGTCGCACTTGGCCTGCTGTGTTTTGGAGTTTCCTGTTACAGCGTGGAAACGTAACGCTATTCCATTACACGCCTCGACAGGCCCTGAGAGTTTTAGATTCCTCAGATTTCAAGACAATCGGGACATGAAAGTGGCAAGGTCAGCCCTATTCACCGGCCGCCTTTACCCCCAGGAGATAGCCCTGGTACTCGTTTCTGTTAGAGGCTGAGTCGACTCCAGGGCCATAGTGCGGCCGGGAGGATTAAGTCAAAGAAAACTCTTACTGATCCCAGCGGGAATCGAACCCGCTACCTTCTGGCTTGCAGCGCAGTGCAAATACGGTGTACTCTAGATTATCGGAGGTAATAGTGGGGAGGAGTTTGAGCAGCGAACAAGATATAAAACTGTAATTTCTTGTATACCTAATACATACATAGCTGCACTTACTGTTTACGTCAATCTTCCGTGATTTTTGTTGCTTTCGGGATTTCAAAATACAAATAAAAATTACAACTATAATTTCTTATATGCATAGTACATAAGTGGCTTATGCGCGTAAGAGCCCTTTCATCTCCAAGGCATGTGGTGCTTAATTAAGCATAGAGGCTTTATCGTACTACTTTCTATGCCAGAGGGAAGGATTTTGTGTTCAAAAGTGATGAAATTCTATGTGTTATATCGGCCAAACGGGAGGCTCACTTTTGTCTATTCGTGGAAGACAGTGAAAACACTGTTCTGCGCGTGTGCAGAAGGGCATTTAAAAACTGAAAGTAACTCCGGCCCTCAACAGCTACATTGGGATTTAATGGCCGGAATATAAAGATCAACTGTAACTCACCTCTTCGTTTTTGGTTTCAGAGCACCTGCTGCGGAAACCGCTGACGGTGATCGACCAATTCCACTCGCATCTAGAACCGATGAAGTTCCTACGGCAGGACACATTCCACGACCAAGTAAGTAGCAATTTTAAGGAACAGTTCTGCCCAACTGAACAGAAAATATACGGGCTAGTGACCTTGAACAACAAACAGCAGGAAATACAAATATGATTTGTATTGAAGTTTTGGCCGTGCAGTGGTTCAGGCAGTTGGTTCATGACCTGTCACCACAGTGGCTTGGGTTCAAGACCAGGCCGGTCCATGTAGGATTTATGTTGCAGAAAGTTGCAGGGGGACAGGTACTTAATTTTTTTTTTGCCACTGTCAGTGTCAGTCATATTTCATTCATCTGCTATCGGCGATGGAAAGCTGAGCAGCTGACAGTGCTGTTAACAACACTTTCTTTCTGCCTTATCAGAATATGATATTTTATGTCTCTGTGAATTTTGCCCATTCGTGCTGTGCTCTTCTGGGTTACAATACCGTGTGCCTGGAGGAACGTTTGTCTGTAACGTCTGCTCTGAAGATGGAGTCTCTGTGTTCCTCGCAGACGTTGATAACCACATACCAAACTACACGGTGTCAACGCAGAAGACGGCATTATGAATGATTAAATTGGGATCAGAAGCTGTTATGACACAAAACGGCGACAACTTGAATATTAATACTGCCGGCTGTTTTGTGTGTGGGCGTGAAATGTGATGCTGGATGACAGCACATGACGAAGAGTCCGAAAATGAAGTGCAAAGGAAAATGTGTGTACCGAGAGTGATTATATAGGGGAGCAGTTTGGGGTACAGCAGAGTGAGCAAATGTGTAATGCGTGTGTGTGTGTGGGTCATCTGATGTTAGGATGGTGAGATGTGGGAGGTTGTGATGGGCTGGGAATGTAGCTTGGGTGGATATTGTGTAACGAGGAACACAAAATATGTTATACAGGGCATCTGATGTTAGTATGTTGAGATGTAGGAGGTTATGATGGGCTGGGAATGTAGCTGGTATGGATATTATGTAATGAGGAATGCAGTGGTTCATACAGATCATCTGATGTTAGGATGGTGAGATGTGGGAGGTTGTGATGGGCTGGGAATGTAGCTGGAGTGGATATTGTGTAACGGGGAACACAAAAAATGTTATACAGGGCATCCGATGTTAGTATGTTGAGATATAGGAGGTTATGATGTGCTGAGAATGTAGCTGGTGTGGATATTATGTAATGAGGAATGCAAGGGTTCATACGGGTCATCTGATGTTAGGATGGTGAGATGTGGGAGGTTGTGATGGGCTGGGAGTGTAGCTGGGGTGGATATTTTGTAACAACAAACACAAACTAGGTTATACAGTCCAGCTGATGTTAGTATGGTGAGATATAGGAGGTTGTAATGGGCTGGGAATGTAGCTGGGGTGGATATTATGTAACGAGAAATGCAATGGTTCGTCTGATGTTAGGTTGGTGAGATGTGGGAGGTTATGATGGACTGGAAGTATAGCTGGGGTGGATATTATGTAACAAGGAACACAGTAGTTTATACAAGTCATCTGATGTTTGAATGCTGAGATGTGGGATATTACGATGGGCATGGTGGCCTTGGCTTATAGCTGTGTGTTAGACAGTTGGATAATGGGCAGTTCATAATTTTAATGTTTCAGCAAATGGCATAAAAATAATCAGAATGTACAATGTTACAGAGTGGTGCTTTGTGTAACGATTGTAGCCATGGAAACACAACAATACCTCTCTGTTTTAGGCACAATTGCAGTATAGCCAAAGGCGACTGTTATGTGTGTCATGTCTGTCCACATGGAAGAATTTGGCTCCTACTGGACATATTTTCATTAAACTTGATGTTTTAGTATTTTTTTCAGCAGCTGTTGATAAAATTCAAGCTTCGTTAGAAGCTGACAAGAATAATGGGTGTATTACACGAGGACCAATAGACATTTTGGTGTGTTACATGAGAACCGATAGACATTTTGGTGTGTTACATGAGGACCGATAGACATTTTGTTGTGTTACATGAGGACGGATAGACATTTTGGTGTGTTACATGAGGACCGATAGACATTTTGTTGTGTTACATGAGGACTGATAGACATTTTAGTGTGTTACATGAGGACCGATAGACATTTTGGTGTGTTACGTGAGGACCGATAGACATTTCGGTGTGTTACATGAGGACCGATAGACATTTTGGTGTGTTACATGAGGACCAATAGACATTTTGGATCATATCTCTTTGAATTCTTTGAAGAATGAGAAATGTTTCAGACAAACTTTTGTTTTTGAAAATCAAGCTTTCTATGGGATAATATGGAACAGTATTGTAGAGCCGGACAGTTCACAGATGACAATATAATATGGTGCATGTACATTGCATGCTGGATACCTAAGGCTACAGACACACACAAACTCACAATATGCAACACATATTGCTCTTCCACAGCAAGAACAGTTTCACGAACACACCTCAATGTTAAGGTATACATACATTGCCTGTCTTGTTATTGTTGTCAGCATAGATATAGCTATCACCAATATAGGAGTGTTCAGCGTTGCCATGGAAATCCACTGCACTGTTGTTGAGCTACATGAGATTCCCTACCTCTGTTAAAAATAAAGGTATTAATACTCATGTGCATGTTTTTGTGTTCTTGCTCTAGTTATCTGACATGCAAATCAAACTTTTATCTCTTGTATTATATTGTCATCTATGGCCTGTCTGACCCTACCATCATGCGCCATATTATATTCTCATCTGTGGACTATCTGACTCTACCATCATTTGCCATATTATATTGTTATCTGTGGACTGTCTGACTGTACCATCTTTTTTCACATTGATTCATAAACGGCATGATTTATGGGGAAAAAATAATTGATGAAATATGTGTTTTGATTTTCTCTTCAGCTTTTGTCTGCATTATTTCTCTTTCTGAGAAGAATTTGGTGAGATATTATTATAAATGTACGTAGGTCTTCATGAAATGTACCCGTTATTCTTGTGAGACTTTATAATGAAAAGGAATTTTCTTGACAGATTTTTGATATATTCTCAAATATTAAGTTTTATATAAATCCATCTAGGGACAGCTGAGTTGTTCCATGAGGACAGGCAAACAGGCAAACAGATGGACATGAAAAAGCTAATATTTGCCTTTCAAAAGTTTGTTAGCGTACGTAAAGTCGTTCTTAAGGAAGTAGAATGTGAGGGTTTGAACTGGCTTCTTGCATCAGACAGGGACTGGTGATGAGTTGTTGTGAATACAGTAGTGGATGCCAGTTTTCCTCAAAGATTGGAAACTTCCTGGCTAGGTGAACAAACGTCAGCTTGTGAAGAAGGCCTTGGTGTTACAAATTTTTACTGCAAGGGGGTATGGTAGTGGTGGTACATACTACAATGCAGATACACCATGAGTAGGTTTTTGAGAGCAGAGGATGGCATAGTGCAACGTTATGTACCTTGCATTGCTGCTATGGATGTAATTTTCTTTAACAGGATCAATTCAGATGCATACAAATGGATGCCATTAACTGAATGATTACTTATGCTTAAACATGTCTGCAATGTGTTTCAGATCACGTTCAGCTACTCACGCTACAGTAGAGATGAGATGAATGTAGTTAAGATAGACGGGTTCAACAAGCGGATTGACCCTACGAGGTAACTGTCAGTGGCTTTTATCAGTAATCTGCCTTTATATCAATACCAATTCATGAAATTTGCTGCTGTATGTCTAGATGTGGTGTCATGTTGTCTGGTAGGTAGGTAGGTAGGTACAAGCCTTTTGCAGGAACCTGCTGCCTGTGTCTTCAGAGCACTAGGTGTTACAGTCTGTTGTACCCAGAAGATGGAGGCAGCAGGTTCCTGTGAGACATTAATACCAGACTACACAGCTTCACAACAAAAAGACATCATCTGTCTCTCTTGTTGTTTATTTCTTTGGCTTTTTTTAATTTCTTCTTTTTGTTATTACCAATTTTCTTCTGATTTCCTTTTTCGTCCTTTTCTCCTTTATTCCTTGTGTTGCCATAGTCTAATTCTTTTCTTTTTCATGAGACATTTTTAAACTCCCAACTGCGAGATGATTTGTGAAGGTTACCTTAACCTTCACATATCATCTCGCAAGGTGACCTTTGCCTTTGCCTTAAAGGTAAAAGTAAAGGTAAAGGTCACCCTTTAACATTCTGTGAAGGTACAGAGGGCGGTAGAGGTATAGCTCTACCCATTATTACTGTTTCTGGATAATAATAGTTTATCAGTTAGGAGACCAGCAGCCAATATATTTAAGGGGCATAATACACTTTAAGCTTTAGATTGTGTGTTCACTCCACACTGCCAAGAAGCATTCACATTTTTTTCGTATTACAATGGTGACAGGACTTCATTCATTACCTACTGTTCCACAAACAACACAACTTTTCAAAAATGGGAAATGTTGCCATCATCTTGTGAAAGGGTCGGCAGCACATATTGATGTGGTTGAGTCTGATCATAAGCTCTATTCTCAATTGATTGCCTGTACCAACTATCTGTGGAGGTTGGCAGTGGCTGTACCAACTGTCTCTGGATGTTCTGTGACCTGCAGAGGTTGGCAATGGCTGTACCAACTGTCTGTGGAGGTTTGCAGTGGCTCTACCAACTATCTGTGGAGGTTCCATGATGTGCATAGATTGACAGTTGTACCAACTGTCTCTGGCCAGCAGAGGTTGAAAGTGGCTCTACCAACTATCTCTAGAACTCCTTCTTGATGCCCAGCTCACTAGACATGCCCCTGCCCTTGCACAAGGAACTAAGTAATGTTACATGTAATATACGACTGTCAGAATTTCCTGTTCTCAAATTCCCCTTGTTGAGTCATGGTTTCAGTTGAAATTTTTCATTTTTTGCATATGTGTCTTTTCATTGCAGGTTCTTGTCAATCCACTGCTTTCTCTTCTCATACTTCAGTTTCTGTCCGAGATGAGGCCGAGTGTGTTCACGTCCCAGGAATGAAACTGCAGCTCACAGTGTTCCGTTATCGTAAAATGTCTTACATAGCAATACATAAAATGTGGTCAGGGCTTGTTGGCAGCTTCCAGTTGGCATTTGTTTGCCATCCTAGTGAGAGAATTCCATGACTGAAGTATGTAACATGCTCCCAACAATATAAATGGTAAGTTAAATAGATGAATGTAGGGACCAGAAGAGTTACAGGGTAGATAGGCTGGAGTGTAACGTCATAAATGAAGTGAAGGTACAGAGAAAAGTCGTAGCTTCTTATTTAAAAAAGAAACAAACTTTAAAGAAAGACACCCCAAAACTGTGTGAACAGGTCATTCTTTTAATGTCCTCCATTGATCAACCGAATGCCATTAAAATCCTGTTTCAAGCAAGAGCAGATGCTTGATCTATCTGATTGTCAGTTTGTTGGTGTGTAAAGGAAATTGACCAATAATCTGTATCAGTGTGAGCTACAAGCAGCATGTTAATGGGGACACCAATTCTGAATGTTGCAAAAAATTGGGAAAAGAAAGGGAAATATAACTTGCTGAAAACACAACAAATATAACTGCTTCTGATGCACAGTGTTAAAATGGTGCGGTCTGTGATGTTGCTGAAACAGCAGTTTTTTTATTGACATTTCTTTCAAATCTGCACAGAAATATGAAATTGTAATTATGAAATATTATTCAGTCATATTATAATGGTTCACATGGAAATGTGGTTTCCATTATCTTATTCTGCCTTTAAAAAGATCAGCCACTTACCTGTTCAGCTTTTAACTCGATGATTGTGTACATATAGGACACTGAGGTGAAGGAAATGAGTCCCATGGTTGGTGGGGCTGATGGTGTTTAAAACATTGTCCTTGTATGCCCTCACTCTTCTGTTCCTCCAATGTTCTTTCTGACCTATCTCGCCCAGCCCAAAACATATTTTTACTGGAAGTTTGGATATCTTTCTATAGCCTCAGGATCATAAGTCTGTGCTAATGTCTTCACATCTTGCATTGGCCACTCAGGTTTACCACCAAAGTGAATCTATGTACATTACAGCAACCATGACACAAACAACAAAACAACAACAACAAAACTGATGCTCAAATAGAGACATTCTACACAAAAAGTACCCCATATGTCAGCTGTATGGGATTTGATGGTGGTAGGTTACACTTAATGTCACTGAATATGTTTCTGTGATCGGGTGTAATGGGGGTAAAGGGATGTACTTTGTTGGGTGGGGTCTGATGGAAGGTGCTGTTCACAGTCATTGCACTGGTATAATCCATTGTTAGGAAACCTGAAAATTGTTAAACCCAGTATGTAAGTTGGTCAAATATATCACTTTTATTTTGCAATATGAATCAAGGGATGTTATCCCTCAAGGCCTAGCGTAATACTCTGTGTAATACTTCTTGGTGCTTAAGAACTTCCCAGCATGCCATTGGGGCACACTTCAGGGAGAGAGATATGGTTTTTTGGTACTAAACAGCTGCTCAAATATAATAAATCCAACATGGTCCACAGAGTGAGATTAGTTGTTTATAATGAACTCTACCTGAGCTCTTTTTCACCCGGAATGGGAACGCTAGAAACCCAACAACAAAAATAACAGTAATAACAGTTAGATATGGACCATAATGGTCAACACTCATGTTTATTGCTGGGATGGAAAACACGTGCCTGTCATTTTCAGGAATAGTTTTATAAGTAAAATAATCATGTTTTTATGCTCAGTCATATTTACTGAGCTTTTATTTGTGAAGATATGGGAAGCAAATGTTGCTTGTTATGGGGTATTTTTGATCAGATTTTATATATATATGTGTACTAGTCTACTAAAATGTTAAACTGTTGACACATGATATGAGTCATAAGATATGACAAGCCTTTACTACTGAAATAAGCATTCTGATCTCAAGACACAAACTTTGTAACAGTTTTTAAAATTAGAAAAACGTTTTCTTTATAAATGTTGTTAACATACCCTTAAATACTGAGCATTTCTTTAATCTGTAATGTATATTTATGAAACAGTGTCTGTGCACGTGAAACATATTTTACGTTTAGAAAAAAATTCTATCAAAGGAACCTAACCCCCATATTTTGAAAGTCCTCAAAATACAGGTTTATTTGTGCTAATATTCTAGAACAGAAACATGGCTGAAGCAGTACTGCCATCCAGGAGTCTATGAACTTCTTTTTTTTGGGCAAAGTTATACACTGCAGTATTGACTTCAACCTCCAACATGAGTCACTGCTTGTATCTTATGCCCGCTAACATATGTAATGACAGGCCATCTGTTGTGGCAGATTTTCATATTACCTAAGTTCTTACGGGTAGTTTTCATATTACCTAAGTTCTTACAGGTAGTTTTTCATTACAGCTCATGTACTTGGGCTGTACAACAAATCAGATAAGTATTACATCTGGATGTCTGCTTCATTTGCTGGTGTTTTCAAATTTCACAGCCAGCCCTTAGAGGACGTCCCCTTGTCAGTTGTTTTCATTTTGTCACAACAAGACATAGCTTTTCAATTATCATGGGCCCAGTCATGGGTTTTCCTTAGAAACACACTGCTCTAAACCACTTATACACCACTGCGTCCAATTGCGGTAATTCAGCCTCTTTCAGTGTCTGTGACTGTCAGATGTTCTTCACACAGTCACTTGATGTGAAATTGAATTGTAATTGGCCCTTCTGTTTCCTTATATTGTAGACAGTTGAAAACCCAATGCTGTATGTCACCATAACCACACTTCAACTTTCGCCACTTTCAAGCCTCCTAATTGTTTAAATTTTCTGATGATTCATTAGAGTTACATATTTTCCTCTTGGCAGCAGTATCCTGTTTACATATCTTCTGAAAGCATAATGGCTTGATTGGCTGATTAAAGTCTGGATAACCCAAGATAAAAGGCACGGAATCGATATGTGCACCATAAAAGTTACTGACTATGAAACTTCCGGTCTGGGGACTATTTTCAAGTGCCGAACTCTCACAAGTGCCGGATTAAAGGAATTCAAGTGCATGGCTACTTGCATATATTACATCTCAAAGTGGAAAGTGCAATATAACTTAGGAAATGAAATGCTCTGTGTCTGAGGAATGGAATGAGTTCAGATTTATAATTTAAAATTGTGGTGGTAAGCTAATATTTTGAGAGGTATGAATTATCATTACTATTGTACCATGCTCAAAGCAAATACAAATTTTTTACCACAAAAGAATATACGTATATATTGTATATGTAATAATATAAAGATGTGAAATATGTTTGTAAATATTACATCCAGTGCTTTATAGCACTGCATATTTTGATACTGTGTATAAATGTATAGTTATTATTAATTATATCTTGTGGACAGGCCGATGAGAGCATGTTTGTGATGGATCGGATAGTATACAAGAAGGACTGTACATAATATTTTAAAAATTTAAGTGAACAGTTGTTGTTTGTAAGCATTGTGGTTTGCAGAATTTAAAATGAAGATATTTTACGTAATTAATCATTTGATTATTGTGTGACATTGAAACTGAGGCAGAAACTGAAGAAAAAAGCCTTATGTGCGTAAAGACATAAAAAGGGGAAAGCGGGATACAAATAAAAACCATGGTTGGCAATGAATTGTTCCTGATGTGTGTTAATTGCATTGTTGATGTGAATAGAGACTTCATTTCATGAAAGAATCACAACTGTTAACATCATTTGCTGTCACTGAATTTCCTCATACTTATGTTTGGCTGTTTGTTCTGGTTAATGTCTGACATTTGTAAACTACAATTCAAAAGCAAAATTTTCCTGATTTCTAGTGGCATGATAGTAACACAGTACAACATTGACTTTCTCCTTATTGTGTGCGCAAGACGGAGCCTAGAATGTTGCCTAGCAGTGACCGACGGTGTGCGCAGTGGCACTTTTGTCAGGGGTTCGATTGTTGACACTGTCTGAAGTGAGATTTGAACCTGTGATCTCAGTGGTCAGGTGAAAGACCTTCGCCTCAGACTTCAAAGCCACCAGAACCAGCATAAACATGATTTACATGGCTTATTAAAATGGCCTGTTGCATGTATTCATTTCAGATGCAATTTCTGTCCACAGTATCCATACAGTTTATCAATTATGCTGTGCTAGGTTGGCTTGACTTCATAAAGGTGGTTTGCAAAGCACGCAGGCAATCAACTTTTCCACATACACTTACATCGCACTCTGATCATTCCATGAAATAAATTGTGTTCTGTGCGTACATACTTCCAAGCAGGTGGCTCAAAGGGCTTGAAAATGAAAGACTTTATTCTTTCAGAGACCAGCGAGCTGGCTAGTGACCGGATCAGATGCGGCTTGGCTTGGCCTTGCACACTCCCATTTAAAATACACTGTTCCATTCTTCTTGCTAGGCAACCATCTTGTGCATACACTTAATCTAAAGTCTGGTGATTCTGAGTTACTCAAATGACACGTTATGAAAATGTTATGCAACAGACCATTTTCTTTTGAAAACTGCATTTGTGATTTCTTAAAAAATATGAGAATATGTGAAACAATTCACAAAGGCTGGCTGAAGTCTCTGAAGAGACTGGTTAATGTAACATTAAACATCACTCAATCATTTGTCATATTGTCATGCCTAGCACTGATTTCCAAAAAAAAATCGCCATGTCATTAATGACCAGCCATTTTGTTGCTTATTATGTGTTTAGTTTTGCTAATTTCTTGTAAGCACTGTTGATGATATAAAATTTTCAATTTGAAGTATAAATTTGATATATTTAATGTTACACACTTTCCGTTCATTTGTCTAATACACACTAGTTTTACTTCCAACTACTGCATAAAGCTTAATTGTTTGCACTGCTACATGTTTCGGCCACCCACTGTAGCCAGCATTGAGGGGCTATAAAGTTATACAGACACAATCCACTGGCATGATATGCTGATTGTGTCTTTATAAAGTCAGAGGTCCCTGAGGATGGCTGTAGTAGGTGGCCTAATGTATAGGAACACAAAAAATGAAGTTTTGTGTAGTAAATGCAAGTAAACTGGTGTGTATCAGCACATTAGAGTTGATTGAATCACGTATTTTCTTTAAGGTATAGAAAAACTGTTCATTTTGTTGTGTACTGTAATACGCCAGTATAGAACTGTGTATTTATTATGTATTTTATCTTAATACATGACTAATTTTGACATTGCAGACACAGTAAAGTGCAATAAATGGCTGTGTAGTCTGTGTTATTAATTCCTCTGTCACAGAAATATATTAAAATTTATTAATGCAATATATTAAGAACTCTAAAACATTTCAGGGTGTATTAATGTACAAGAGCTTTTTTTTTTTTAAACACTTTCCTGTCACACGTTGGAAGTCTTGCAGTGTCGTAATTTTCCTTCACAGCTCAAAATTATTGGGAAACATTTTGACACCAACTTTAGAAATTTACATTTCCATTATCATTGCTTATTGAGTGATATAACTTTGCTGTATACTTTCTTTGGCATTCTTCTAGTAGTTACAGGACTGCTGCCAACAGATGGCAGGAGTTTATGCACTCCCACACCGTGACATTCTTGTAATGTGTATGCGGTTTAATTTTTACCAGGTAGGAGCAAGGTTGGTTATGAAAAGAATGGAACAGGGGTAATGTGGAACTATTTTGTATTGTCAGCTTGATAACTGTGATTGTGGTCTTTGATGTTATGACATCATGTAATGTGGTAGGCAGCCATGGACCACTAGTGTACAGAGGAAAGTATGACCATTATATGGTATCATAACCCTGAAGATCACCAATGAAAATTCAAATCTTGTTTAGAAAATTATGCATTTATGATTAGTAACTTTCAACTTTAAAAAAGCCTAATCATTTTATGGTCATAATCAAAATTAATAAATTAATAATTGATTATACAGTACAATGAAATCACATTGTATTTTTTTAAATAAATTATATTACATGGCTTCAGTAAAAAACAATGCTCATTTTTGTATATATGCTTAAATAGTATTGTGTAAATAAAAGTGAAAATTAATATAAATATGGTTATGTGTGAGTTTACTTCATCCTGTTCCCTCTTATTCCCCCCCCCCCCCCTTTTTTTTTTGGGGGGGTGGCATGATACCAAAAAATTTTTTTTTTAGTTTTTTGGTCTTTTTTTAAAAAAATTTTAACATTTCACGTATTTTTTTGTATTATTGCCCTTTTTTATAATTTTTAAAAAATTTTTTTGAAAAAAAAAAAAAAAATAAATAAAAATATGTTTTTTGTGGGTTTTTTTTCCCCCTTTCCCCCTTTTTCCCCCCCCCCCCCCCCCTTTTTTTTTGGGTGGGTGTGACTGCTTCCAAAAGATTATTTGTATAGTTCTTGGCTCTGTTTATGAAATAATCTTAGCACTGCACGTCATTTAGTGAATCAGTGCCCTTCTTGATAAGCTGATGGCTGTTCATCTACTCAGGAAGTGATCCAAAATTTAGAGGCCACCATTTGATTCAGTCCTGACCTGTCTGAATCCAATCCCACTCTCACTTTATACATCCTTTTCCTTCAACCAAAGTCTGTCTCCTATCAGATTTTCTGTCCAGAAATTTACCTTTTTCATCTGTCCCATGAATGTTAGATCACTCTCCAATCTAATATGTTTTCATGTGACACATCTCTTATGAAGAATGGTGAACACTACAAAGCAGGAGGCTCATCTTTACTTAATTGTCTCTGTGCCCCATTCACTTACATCCTTTTATGATCATTTTCCTTAGGATTCTGTTTTTATTTAATATCATTCAGTGCTGTTTCTCCTGTAGTGCAGTATTAGCCATTGTCACTTCATGATGACAGTCCAAAACAAATGCAGAATTTCAGGTTCTCACAGCATTGGCTGTTAAAATTGTGCCTGGAGATACCTGTCTGCCAAAGTGCACTTTATGACACCTCCAAAAGACCTTAATCTTAAGAAGACAGGCAATGTACATATAACGTAACACTGAAGCACTTCCGTGCAACCATTGTTGTAGTGGAAGAGCAATGAGTATTGCTTATTCTGTGTGTGCATTTGTAGCTTTATGTATCCAGCATGCAATGCGCATGCACTGTATTGTCATCTGTGGCCTGCCCTGCTCTACCATATTGTTTTATATCATCTAAAAAATGGCACAGTTTTTTTAAAAAAAAAATGTTACTGAATACGAAATGTGTATTGTGATTTTTCTACAACTTTTGTTTGAAACATTTTTAATTCTAAGGAGAATTCAGCGATATATTATCATAAATGTACATAGGTTTTCACGCAATGTACCTATTATTCTTGTTACAGTTAATGAAACTTGAATTTTTATGACAGATTTTGGAAAAATTCTCTGATATAAAATTTCATGAAAATCTGTCCAGTGGAAGTTGAGTTGTTCCACGCAGACAAATTAACAGACAGACATGATGAAGCTAACAATCACTCTTTGCAATTTTGCTTACATGCCTAAAAATAACAGCTGTTGGGCTTTTTTCACTTCATTTCATATTGTGGTGCTTAAAGGCCTACTTTTAATCTACAACTCCAATAAGAAAAGTGGAAAAATAAATTTTACTGCAATAATACTGGGTTCTTTGTTTGGGTTCCCCCCCCCCCCCCC
>Ga0131853_10012438_pt1 | contig 15589 bp, 5 predicted proteins | sample TergutLab28metaG_FD_92764 | JGI IMG/M metagenome (GOLD analysis project Ga0131853, IMG submission 92764) | Labiotermes labralis P1 segment gut microbial communities from Petit-Saut dam, French Guiana - Lab288 P1 (version 2) (version 2) | ecosystem: Host-associated > Arthropoda: Insects >...
CAGTTCAAATAACTGGGAACAAACCTAACAATCAAAATTTTATTCACGAAAAAATTAAGAGCTTATTGAAGTCACTGAATGCTTGCCATCATTCGATGAAGAATCTTTTGTCTTCCAGTTTGCTATCTACAAGTAGGCCTATAAAGATTAAGTTACAAAGAAGTATGACTTTTCCTGTTGTTCTGTATGGGTGTGCAACTTGGTCGATCACATTGAGGGACGAACGTAGGCTGAGGGTGTTTAAGAATAGAGTGCTGAGGAGAATATTTGGGCATAAGAGGGACGAGGTAACAGAGGAGTGGAGAAAACTACATAATGAGTAGCTTAATGATCTGTACTGCTCACCCAATATTGTTTGGGTGATCAGATCGAGAAGAATGAAGTAGTTTCGGCAGGTAGCAGGTATGAGGGAGATTAAAGGTGTATACACGGTTTTGAAGGGGAAACCTGAGGGAAAGAGACCACTTGGCAGACCCAGACGTAGATGGGAAGATGATATGTAGATGGATATTCAGGAATTTGGTTTGGGGGCATGGACTTGATCGATCTGTTTCAGGATAGGGACATGTAAACGCGGTAATAAGCCTTCGAGTTCCATAAATTGCGCGGAAATTCTCGAGTAGGCGAGAACAAATTTTCTTCTAAAGAAGAATTCTGATCCATGGAGTGACTGAGTAAGTAAGTAAGTCAGTAATAGCCGTTTACGTTCAATGTTATAGTGTTATTTATCCTGACACTTTTCAAAATATTTTAATTAGGGAAATGTTAGTACAACGTAATGCTTGCCACGAAAAGACACAGAAAACTTCAAACGTAATTACAAATTTTATTCATGTAAAACAATTACAACATACGTATAAGAGTTTCCTTCTTTGTCGTAAAGCTCTAACAACCATTTTATCACTTGACGAGGAAAATTAATAAAAAAAAAAGCTTAAAAAGAAAAAAAAATTTCTTTTCGCTTCTTACTGTCTTTACAGCTTGTGTAATTTGCGATAAAGTTCACAGCACCGAGCACTGACATAAAGCAGGGACACTGCTTTCACGTAGCAGACAATGAAAATAAACAGGACTCTTGTAAATATCTGAAGCTTATTCTTGTTAGTAAGGTCGTCTCTTTAAAGGCAGAATTGTCACAAAAGAAGTTAGATTAAAAGTCGTTCCTGTACTTAAGAAGATCGCAGGAGAGATGGCAGAAATAATTTTGAAGTAATTATAGGTTGGCGAGTGACCAGCTTCACACTCCGACCGCTGTACCTCTACCACTAATTGAATAAGAGATTTAAAGCGTTTAAAAGCAATGGATACGTTAACCATAACAAAATCAAATTCTGGATATCCAACAAGGACAGTGTAAAGCAGGTACAATTAAAGAGAGAAAGTTCATTAACTATACATTGCCCTTCATTAATTAAGAAAATGATTCGTATATTTTCTGTATTTCCAGAGTTAAATGGCACGTAGAATTTATTCAGTAGTCGTTTATTAAGTGGTGTCAGAATAAACCTGCAAGTGTGGGGTCAAAATTGCTCGAATTTTCTTCCTTTCTTAACAGCACAAAGGAACTTTAAAAGACTAAAAGTGTCAAAAAAAACTGAATGTCTAACGTGTGCACTAACTGGAAAAGGTAAAAGATTAACTCCATGGAGCAAGGGTCCTTCTTGAGACGCTAACAATTCCTTACTCAGTCAAGAAATTCCCCGCCTTTCTTTGAACCAAGTGGTTCATTACCGTAATCACAAAAGCTAAGCACCTTTCTGTATTTTGGACCAAATCACGTTCACTGGTTCATATCTTATTTCTTTAGAACCCATTTTAATAATACTCGCCCATAGAGGTCTAGGTTTCGAAGTGGTCACTTGCACTTAGTTTTCCACACCACAGCCCTGTGCGAATTTCTCTGCATTTCCCCCTGCTCATGCCAAAAGCCACGGTCGTTTTTTCTTATTTAATTTTACCATCTGAATATTATTTGGTGAGATGCAAATATCACAAAGCCCTGACGTTCTGGAGACCATGCATCGTGATAAATTCTTATAATAAAACTAACTAGATACACTAATTTCTCAAATTTATTTTTGTAATAAAACTCTAAATGTTTCGGACAATTTCCCTGTCCATCATCAGGAGTTTTTCACTGTACACACAGCAATCGTGTATATCATACAGGTTTGCCCACAAGCTGTCAGCAAATCTCTATGACGTATACCATTGCTGTGTGTACGGTGAAAAACTCCTGATGATGGACAGAAGAACTGTCCGAAACATGTAGAAATTTATTCCAAAAATAAATGTGAGAAATTAGTGCATATGGTTGGTCTTATTATAAGAATCACAAGGCTCCTCGTTATGGAATATCCTTCAGTCTCCTTTGACTAACACGTTTGCAGTCCAGATACCTTCTTCATAAATGTTTCAAGAGTATGTAAGCAAAATAAAATATGTTTAAACGTGCGCTAACTCATGAGCTAATGCGAACTGACTGTGTATTTTACTCCGAAAGTCACAAGAAAAGAAGTAACTTTGTAAAAACAGACGAGGATCAATGTATGTAAATATGGTATAACATAACATAAGCACACGGGGTGGCCCAATAGCCACTCGGCCCTCAATGGTAACATTACCTCTAGTGCCAAGTGACCTTCACGCTACTCTCTGTATGTGTTAGCCTCTGAACTGGATCTATGTGACTAAAGACACGGTCTAATGCGGTCCAACATGGTGAAATTTTAGATTACAAATACACGAGGAATATCCAGCCCAACACAGGAGGGATAAGCATTTACAGAAAAATAATTTGTCGTTGAGTTAGTTACTTGCTGAAATAAGATGGTGACTCAAAAATAAATACGAAGAAAGGCGTGTATAAATGGACCAGTTATATGTGAGAAATACGCTTTAAAATTTATCTCAGTTCACTTCTGATGAGTCACTGCATCATTAATTCAGAGACTGTCATGCGTGAGTAAACCCTCGTAGTCGAGTTCAGAAGGTCACTTTCGTTGATCTTGTTACAGAAGTCAACCCTAGGAACAATAGCAATATAAATTCTGGTCTTATTCCTTAATCTGAAATCACAAATTCAGTAAACTTTCTCTGGTTAAAAGAGAGTGGTGAAAAGAAACTGCATTTTAATCTCGAATGGCTGTTTCAATAGCAGTTCAAATCCCCGTTATAAGTGGGAGTTCAGAGATTTCAGTCTATATATTCAACCACCTTTCAAAACCTGGGGTGGATTTGGCGCGTCTGTGACGACGAAAGAAGGGAGAAAATATGAGAGGGAAGGAAATTAAATGACAGAAATCAATAAGAAGCCTTAGTAAAGTATAAATCATTACAGCAAAATTATTACCCAAAATTTTAATTATAAGACACAGTAACATGGAAGGGAAAAAGTGGCATTACGAAGGGTACTTACGTATATGTTCTGCTTACTGAAGTAAGTAAAGATCTTAAAAACAAAACACTAAAAGGAAAATTAAACACATTTTATAAGGTGGAATAAGAGATGTGGTATACAATTTTTAATTTTTATTCAACGTCTAAAAACATAGGATGTGTGATTATAAAAAATTAATCCAATCTGGAAAGATATGGTTGTTTACGTTAACATGCTATGATACAATTCACGTGGAAGAACAGAGTATAAAAATATGAAGAATTTGATGTATCCAAATGTATTTTCCAAATACGAACTCTGCCTGTTGAAACGTGATTATCCTGCATGTTCTGCTTCTTTTTTGTGTTGCATAAACAACATACTGGAAATTCGTAGCAAGTGATTCAGAAACAAGAAGACATTGAATATGAAATTGGAAGCTCTGAAAGGAATACGTAGAAAATATTTCCAATCCACTCTGATCGAATCTCTATATAATTTCTAAGAATTTTTATTCAAAATTCAAATATCCATCACAACGTACTCTATAACAAAAGCGGGAGAAATGAAGGAATACAATTATTTTGCTAAAAATGCGTCTTTCCATAGCACGGATGATGATTACGGATTCGAGGCTTCTACTAAATTATATGAATACGGAAGTAGAAAAATCTTGAGTTTAAATTTAGACGTGTTGAAATTCTTCGAAACGAAATTAGTAAGAAGTAAATTTTCAAATATTATGAAAGAAAATAAGATTTAATATTTGCAAAATTTAATTCAACATCTACAGCTGTCCTGTGAGTGTTGACGTTGAGGTTTGCACCAATGATAAACAAACGAGATTGTGTAGTACATTAAGGCGCGTTCTGATCTTTGCGTTCTACTATTTTTAATACGCCATACAAATACAACGTTTATTAATGACTTTCAAATATATTACTTTGGCTGCACCATGTTATAATTCATAGTCACTTTTTTGGGTTGTAATTCACAACTTTTCAATTCACTCTGCCCTTCTTTTGCGCCCTAGTTGCGTTCCTGAAACAGTGGGCGTAAAAAGAAAATAATATTCCATTTAGAAACAAGGGGTTAGCGCAATAGAAAACAGCCAGACAAAGGGCGTTAAAAACCGAAAATAACAGGGCTCAAATTAAAAAAGTGGTTCAAATTGGCAAGGGGCGTTAAAGCACAAAAGGCGCGAAACAAACGAGCTGGACGTGTTAGAGAACGCTGTTACTATTATTAGGGTATGTGTTGATTTTTTCCTCATTGTATTCCTTTTACTATGTATTATATAAATGTTTGCATTTATCTTATGTTACGTCTACGGTTGGTAGCGAACCGTTGTAAGAAAACGATGTGACTGTAATTTCATGTCCACTTCTCCCCATTTTCCGAAAAAAAGGCTTCTTTATTTACTGGCCCCCAGCTTCAGTCCATCTCTTCTTCTGACAAGAGCAACACTGAGGTGAAGACGACATAAAAATTGGTGCAATGAAAGTGAGGGGCATCACCGACGTACCCGAATAGTGCCACATTGTGCAACAAAAAGGGAAACTGGACTGGCTAGGACTAAACTTGAAATATATTTAAGGATCCAGTTCCTACCTCACAGTAAACACATGACATATCCATTAAAAAGAAAATTTGGTTGGGGAAATAATAGAGATGTTTTTCGTGAGAAACTTATGAAACATACAAATAAGATATGTGGGCAGAAGAGACATCCTGAATTTTGAATCTGATGGTACATAGAGTAACCACTCGACTTCTGAATGAGAGTTATTTTGTGGCACAATGTTAAATGATGATGTGTCACGGAAAACTATAATAGACAAACCTGGACCTACATCAGTCATCAAAATTTAGTAAAGAGCATAATATTTAATCCAAAATATATAAATAACCAACAAAATACACTTCAGTGTTTATGACGTATTTTATTCACAGTATTCTCACCCACATGTTTCGGCCTGTATTCCGGCCATCCTCATGGTGATACTCTTATACAATAATATAAAATATATTTTTGTATCCTTGTATAACATTACCCTGAGGATGGCCGGAATAGAGACCGAAACATGTTGGTGAGAATTTTGTGCATAAAAAATTTCATAAATATTGAAGCGCAATTTTTGGTTGTTTATATATTTTACATCAGATTAATGCACGAAAAATGGAACATATTTAAGCATAAAATTTATTTCGTCATATTAATCTTTCACACACACACACACACACCCACACACATACATACACACACACACAGACACACACACTCACCCCCACACACAAACAGGCACACCCAAACACACCCACACACACACACATCACCAACACACACGCACACCCACACTCACACACACCAACACACACGCACACCACACACCAACACACACGCACACCCACACACCAACACACACGCACACCCACACACCAACACACACGCACACCCACATAAACACACACACACACACCAACACACACGCACACCCACATACACACACACCAACACACACGCACACCACACACCAACACACACGCACACCCACACACCAACACACACGCACACCCACACAAACACACACACACACGTCTGGTAGGACTCCTCTGAACTAGTGACCAGCTCGTCGCAGCGGCCGCTACATAAACACACACACACGTGTGAAGATGTCTGCAGCTACTAACATGTCTGTTTACTGTAAAACAAATTCGGCAGCGGCAGAGCGATTTGCCAAAATATATAAAGAAAAACTGGTGTCTTTACAGGAAAACAGTAACTTATAAAATGTACTACCCTTGCAAATTAATATATGAAATAAAATAAGACAAAACGCAACTTCAAAATGCCGTAGGTAGACTACTCGTAGTATAGCAAAATAAATACAGTTCCATACATACGGCTCCGAGGAATCGCGTCTCTATCTACTTGGAGCGTAGTGGGTTCAACGCTTTGTAATAAAACTGTGAGTCACGACTTGAACTCCATTACGACCTAACACTGGATTCCCGCAATTCATTCGCCCCGCAAGTGAAACCTTCAACAAATACAAACTTTCCCTCAGCAGTCGCTGTGCAGAAGCTTTGTGGAATTTTGCTCGATATTTCTGTTTCGACGATATAATTCGGCAGTTCCGAATTAAATACTGTATAGTCTTAGCGAATAACTTTGCTTAAGCAATAAAACATCTTAAAGCGCGGCATGGTTGATCGCGTACCAATATCAGGTGAAAGGTAAAGGTGACCCTGTCCACGACATGAAGGCGTGTATAGTTCCAGGGGCCGGGATAGCGTAGTCGGTATAGGGACTCGCTACGGGCTGGATGGTCCGGGAATCGAATCCCGATTGGGGTGAGATTTTCCACACCCGTCCACACGGCTCTGGGGCTCACCCAGCCTCCTATAAAATGGGTACCGGGTCTTTCCCGGGGGTAAAGTGGCGGAGGCGTAGTGTTGACCACCCACCATATCTAGCACCGAGGTTAAAGAAAGAGTAGATTTATACCTCAACTCCCCCTCTGGGCCTTCGTAGCCTGTTCTAGGGTGAACTTCACCTTTAGCTTTACTTTCTATTTACTCCTGATCTCGACGCTATATTAAAGTCATTGGTTAACTCTTTGCTCCGGCTGTTTTATCCCAGGAACGAACCCTGGTACCCATTTAAAAGGAGGGTGAGTGGGCCTCAAGAGCCGGTCTGGAGCTTTTAATAGAAATAACAATCTATTGCCACTGCCGCGATTCAAACCCCAGACCGCCCAGCCCATAGTCTAGTCCCACACCTATCAATCGACGCAGACTCGTTCCAATATTAGGTACTTTGATATATTCCATTTTATTTTACTTTCCTCTGACTTGTCTGAGAGTATTTCAAGGTGAAATATCTGACAATACTCATCGGGGTACCTAAGGCGTACATTGTTTGCAACTGTATATATTTGAACTATACATGTAGCCTAAAGTATACCTTCAAATAAAGAGCTGAATTTTACCATACAGAGAACTACTGGAATGGATAAGCATGTAAGAGAAGCTCAGATTATGTCAAAGAGTGCACTTAACAAAACCATAAAAATCAGCCTCCTTTCATTATGTGTGCGATTCCTTTGTACTAATAAATGGCAGTGTTTACATGTACAGTCTGATACGTACAGTCTGACACAACAAGTTTTGTCAGACTGAACGTTTCATTAAGCCTCCCTTTACATCCTCTTAATTACGAGTTACGCACTGTGTTGGATAAATCAGCTTTTCAATTTAGTGCACAGTGTAACGTAAAAGTATATTGATAATGTATAAAATTATGTACGTTTTAAGCCTTGGGTACGGCCCGTGATTAAGTTTATAGAATTTTCCTTGACAATGGTAAAAAGCCGAAACCTGCCACAGAACATTAAAATATATCGAAGTATCCTGTTGCGTTTGCAGCATTTGTGTACTGAGTCAATCTATACGGAACTAAGCTGTAACATATTACAGGATAAAAGCGTGCCATATTTAAGAAAGTTCAACTTGCAACATATGGTAAGTGAAAGTTCACAATACACATAGTCGATACTGCTGCTTCTGAAATGTGTGATGTCTAGTACAGTTTGTGACAAAGGTCAAAATAACACACTGAAATACTTAGCTTCTTATTGCTTATCTGTAGATCAAGCCTTATGTATGATCAAATGTGGTGATCGAGGCGTTTGCACTGCTGCTTATTCGTAGGTCAAGACTAGTGTATAACCAAATGTGAAGCTTCGAGCGGTTGGCACTCCTGTTCTCTGTAGGTCAAGCCTTACACATGATCGAATATGATGATCAAGTAGCTGGCACTCCTGTTTATCTGTAGTTCAAGCTTTAGATATCACCAAATGTGTTGAACTTGTGGTTGGCACTCCTGCTTGCACTTCTTATTTGGCGGATCCATGTTGAAATCTCAGTCTGACCAATGAATAACCTGAGATTTTCGCCGGTTCTTTCACTTCCTTGTGGCAAAGAGTGGTATAATCTTTCAAACCAAGCTAAGAAGGCTTCCTCCTACATCTATCCCAATCATTCTGACACCAGACGCTGTATAGTCTGGTACACTAACAAGGCGGTAAAACAGACCATAAGCAAGCGAACAGAACAACTGAGGATTCAGATATTCTGGGATGTAGTGTCGTGTCTACGGGTTAGTGTTCCCAGAGTTAGGAGAGAACGTAGAGTCTACTTTTTCGGATGTAGAAGGGGACCATAAGAAAGCCATGCCTGTCTACCTTCTTACGTTTCTATCACCCTATTATTTGTCATTCTTTCTTGTGGCGCTGCGGCCCAACGCGGGCTATGGCCTTCTCAGTCTTGAGGTTTCTAGATCACAAACAACGACGCATCACGGTCGATAGAGCTCCTCTGGACAAGTGATCAGATCATCGCAGAGACTTCTACTTGACAACACACAACACTCACAACAAACAAACATCCATGCTGTCGGCGGGATTCGAACCCACACTCTCAGCAGGCAAACGGCCGCATACCTACACCTTGGACGGCTCGGCCGCCGGGACCGGTAACTTGCTATATTAGTAAAATAATATTAAAAAACTTAAAATTTTACTCGATATTTTTAGGAACTACAGAGGCCCCTAAGAGGAAAAGTCTTTTGGTGGCTTCTCAGGGTGCATAAATTTCCCAATATCCCCCAAAACATTCTGGGTTCAACAGATATAGCCTAATGGGAAAGCTAAAGGTAAGTTTATCGCTGTGCAGGCTAAGAAGATATGGGTGGGAGTGGAGGTATAGCGCTATTGATTCTTAAACTTGACACCAGATGGAGATTAATGGTCAGTGTCATGGCCCGGTTGCTTCCCCCCCCCCCCCACCGGGGAAAAGAACCCAAGGTACCCCTTGAATATGAGGCTAGACGGGCTTTAGAATCGTTCTGAACAAATCTCTTGCTTCTGTCGAGAGTGGAAGTACAATTCTTCGGTCGTCCATTTCAGAGCCCAGTCACTAGAAAATTATGTGGCGTAAAATAAAGTAAATGGCTATTTCACATGTACCTAGGGTTTGGTTGGATTAAGAAGTTTTCATACAAGTTTCTAAAATAATTTCCTTGATGAGAGAAGATTATTTCGGTATAAAATCCAATAAAATTCTCAACGCCTACTTTAGTTGTCCATGCATATATTAAATTCAATAGAAGAAGCAAGGGGAAAAAAGGAAAAAGAAAGAAAATGAAATAAAGGAAATGCGAACAATGCGTCGCTTATCGTCATCAGCGTTACTATCATAAGCGTCGCCCTCTCTATTTCTTCTTCGTCTCAAAAGAATGTTCTCATCTAATGCAGTGAATTGCCCAGGGTTTGCACTAACGTATTTTAATAAACTTCCATGACAACCAATGCAACTATTTGAAGGTGTGTTCTGTCTCAAAATAGGGCATAAAACGCTATTATCTGATTGCATATGGAGAGTGAAAACCTTCAGAAAAACCCAAAAACCAGTGAACCAACGAACCAACATGATTACCACTATGGTTCTGCACAGTACTGATTAAGTTCTTGAAGTAATGTGCACAATTACCAATTTTTTGTAATCAAGTTTTGCACTCCTGCAAAACCCGCAGTGTGATGATAAAACCTGACCGAAACGGAAATCGATAGCCCTTCCAGCTGACACTAGAAAAGAGTAAGGGGAATCTCAATTTGATTTAACATACTGAAAAAGGCAAGAATCAGGTAGAGGTCTCTGCGACGAGCTGATCACTCTTCAAGAGGAGTCCTACCGACTGTGGTGCGTTGTTGTGTGTGATCTAAAAACCTCGAAAATGAGGAGGCCCTGGTCCACTGGGGGCTGTCGCGCCAGTAACAAACAAAAACGATAAGAATAGTTATATAAATTGCACATCGTCATATGTGGTAGATGTACACCGTGTCGATTACACATATTATTAATTAGGTTATGTCACTCCACACAAGGAGTGTTTTACATTGTGCTAAATTAAAATATTGCACATGATTCGGATAGGTGATTAAATGGCTGATTAGTGACTTGGTAATGTCATTTTATCGGATGAAATTTTAGCGTTTTATACTAGATGTGTCTTTGTAACATTTCACCCTAGTATAAGTTTCCCCTTCAATACTTACAAAGGTTTTGAAATATTAGAATTCTTACAAACTCTGCAACAATAAGTTTGTCTCTCCTGTGAAAGACAGCCAGACCTAAGCAGGATGAAGCAACAGGAGACTGAATAATATCGCATAATGCGTAGCTGCATGATTTGAAACACTCAGCACATATTATTAGAGTGATAAATTCCAGAATAACGAGACGCGACAATCACGCTTGTGAAGAAACCACTTGGAAGATCTATGAACAGATGAGAGGATAATACGAAAAGGTATTTTAAAGAGTCAGAATAGGGGGGATGGACTGAATTTGTGTGGCTCAGGATAGGAACAAATGGCGAGCACCTTTGAAGACAGCAATGCACTTTCAAATTCCATATATGGTGGAGAATTTATTGCTTAGTTGAGAAGCTATTATCTTTTGTAGACTGAACATGCTGTAGTAGCTATGTTAGCTAATAGATTACGAATAAAACCGCGCACTCGCCACATAATACACAATAAATAATAAGTTACTGTTACTGATTTTTTACCTGCAAGATTTAAATTATGTTCAGACGGTATACAGTTACATTATTGTAGTGGTATCGTGAACAGAACGGGGATGAGTCGCCTTAGGATTCGAAAAGTTCTTCCTTGAAAGCAATTCAACGTTATTCGTTTATGGATTGTTTGGTTGCAAGGATACTCTGTCTCGAGCCAATTCAGCAGCAGGTGTTGATAGTCATCAAGGACACAGGAACAAAATACAGACTAGATCCGATTATGGTTAGGTGATTCTGCATCTAGACAACATTTACGATATAGGGATTAATATGGGCTTGAAGTGTATGACCAAATAAGAAATGCACACCGTCTCTTGCGTGTTACCTGCTGACGTATGACCAGCATAGTTATGAATGCCATGCCTACAAATTTAAATAAGTGTAATTCTTATAATGTCAAAGACAGGCGTCCTAAGGGCGTTCCAAATGGCAAAACAGATTGGCAACTTCTTTACAACAGTTTCGTTTGTGTTACATAATGTGGCAGACGCTCGAACTTGAGTGCTATCTGTGCCAGTACTGCTCACAAAATACGCGTTCGAATGGTGTAGGAATTATGTAGTGCGAATTATAAGGACGTAAATGTTCCTGGCACACCGAACACATATATGGCATCTTTCACGAAGCCACATAAAATGGAAGTCTAAGGATTTAAGTCAGGTGACCTTGGTGGCAACGCGATTGGTTTACCACACCCCGTCCTTGTCCTCTGGTAACGTTCATAAAAAACTGTGTTTAATGTAAGAATGAGCCACCAAGCATAATAAATCCTATAATTAAATACTTGTGAATTTATTGCTCAGTTTTACTCATGTGTTGCGTTAGTAATTGTAATACGAATGAAGCAGAAATATTTTTAAGTTGTTAGTTTGTTATTTTTCTGTGGTCATCATCATCATCATAAACATCAAGGATTGGACCCTTTGATCCGTTCCGTCTCCAGACTTACAGCTGCTCACGACAACGCTTCTTTGGTCTTAAAAATATTCTCCTACCTTGTGGTCTGTAGTGATATTATTTCAAAGGGATTTGGTTTTGTGGCATTCTTTGCAAGTGTAAAAGCCAGTTCCGTCTGCATTCAACTATCTTGTCTAGTATTCCTGTAATCCGTAGTTCGCGGCCTATGTAGTCATTTGTTTTGTGGTCATAAAGGGTGTAGCGTGCCAGAGGTCTCAGTAACTTCATTTATGCCGCTTCAATTCTTTGTCTTTGTAAGACTGTTAGAGTCCAGTTTTCTGACCCATATAAAAATGTAGGTGAAATTAGTGTGTTGTATATTTTCAAAATAATTTCCGTTTTCACTTTCTTAAAAATAGTTCTCTTTATAGTAACTATTAATTGTAAAAATTTTGCCAATTTAAATTCTACGTCATTAGAAAATTGGTAAGATATACCGCAACCTAAATAAGTAAATTGGCCAACTTGTTCTAGTGTTTCATCATTTATAATAATTTTTGTTCTTAGGTGTTCTGTGATCTTACCATATCTTTATAGCATATCTTAAAGAAACACCATTTCGAAAGAAGTGCCAGAACTGTCGCCTCCAGCAAACATTCAGCACAACCACGACGCATGCACTGAACATTTTGTCTCCACAACTGCAGTTAACACGTACATTAAAGTGAAGAAAAGAACAACACAATTATGTGTTCCTTAAAGTACTCTGGTGTGAACGTGGTCTAAAGTGCCGCCATTGTGTGTTCGCAAGGGCTCATCACCGCGTCACTCAATTCTCTACACAAGGCACAAAAGACCCGCGACACGAAATTATTCCATTTTCCGTAAGTAGTCGTTCTCTATTTATTTGTCGTCTATTTCTGGGCCTGGAACTGCACTTGCGGGAAATAGAAGGTTAAAAGAAGCTGAAGAATCAAGTCTTCCGGCATGTTACGCCGTGTCTGCCAGTGTGTAATGTCTTGTCCTTTTCAAACGATCATAAATATTTGGGCCTAAGAGGGACGAGGTGACAGGGGAGTGGAGAAAACTACATAATGAGAAGCTTAATGATCTGTACTACTCACCCAATATCGTTCGGGTAATAAAATAGGGAAGAATGGTATGGGCGGGGAATGTAGCGCGTATGGGAGAGAGGAGAGACGTATACAGGGTTTTGGTGGGGAAACCTGAAGGAAAGAGATCATTTGGGAGACCCAGGCGTAGATGGGTGGATAATATTAAGATGGATCTTCAGGAAGTGGGATTTTGGGGTATGGACTGGATCGAGGTGGCTCAGGATAGGGACAGGTGGCGGGCACTTGTGACTGCGGTAACGAACCTTTGGGTGTCATCAAATGCGGGGAATTTCTTGGCTAGCTGAAAACAGGTTAGTTTCTCAAGAAGGACTCTGCTCCATGGAGGGTAAGTAAGTAAATAAGTCAAAAGATCGTAATGTCTTCATCTTCATCGTCAAGCACACCAATGCTTGGCACTGTAAAGGAAAGCAGAACGATTCTTCTTATTGTCAGGAAATAGTTACCTGTCGACACGGTACACTAAATGAGTCTTCATCAGCAACACTGCAAGAACTTTAATCTCGCATAAAGGAATCTTTACACTTCTAAAAGTCTGTGAATCGTGTGCAGTGTGCGGCTTTTATTTTGTGGTGTCCCTGTGGGTCCAGTAAGGAGAAGCTAGTAGCCACAACTGGAGCTACATCCGTCTTTGGTGTAGATATATTCGTCTCCAGGGAGTTTTTACGCCCCTTTCCTCTCAAAGTTTTGCTACACCGCTACGGCTGAAACATTTATTTCGACTTGATACAGTCATGTGTTGTGGGCTGGCCGGATGTTATCGAGACCGTCCCAACTCCAGCAATTTCTCACATTTCTAAATGAAATTTTGTATGGAATTTCTACAGCGTCGGAGTTGTGTATTGTGAAGAAAAACCTGTCTTCTTGCCTTTCTTGTTAGAATAACCCGGGGTCATCATTTTTCTCCCTCGTGCACAGAAAGAAGTTCTGATGGTGTTGCTTACGATTTACAAGTGCGACTTTACACATGAGCTTTCCAGGCAGAGGAACTTGGTCTGGCAGTGTCTTTTTGAATTTTTTGGGGAATCTACTTTTCGAGTGAAGACATCTGTAACTGTAATTCTTAGGTATAAAATTTAACTGTTTACTTGCCATATTTCGTCTTCAAGTTGGCGAGCCTGTTATCGTTACCTTGAGGCTTGAACGTAATACTTAACTCCCTATCTGATGTTTATCGGACCGTGCATCTTTGCGATAACTGAAGAATAAAAAACCAACTAGATGCCACTTATTATTTTATTGTACTTCTTATAAGCTCAACATCTTTCGGGCATTATTATGCCCATCATAAGGAGCTCGCGACTATGATGTTGATCACCACATTGGTCGTTTCGTTCTTGGTTTGCTGTATGTTGGAGGTTAGGTGCGTTTAGGCTGGAGTAGTGTCCGGTCTGCAGGCTAAAGCACAAGTCGTGCTTGAGCCTGCAACCCGGACACTACTTCAGCCTAACTACACCTAACCTCCAACATACAGCAAACCAAGAACGAAACGACCAATATGGTAATCAACATCATAGTCGCGAGCTCCTGATGTTGGACATGGTAATGCCCGAAACATGTTAAGCCTATAAGAAGTACAATGAAATAATTAGTGGCATCTAGTTGGTTTTTTATTCTTCAGTTAACTCCCTATGTCTGGTTATTAACCTACTGCTAGTTATTCCAGTAGTGGGGTTGCCACCGTTTAGCTTCTGGACAGGCTCTCCCCATTCTTTTATATGGAAACGATAAAGTGTAAAAAAGTTGGCAGGAATTGAAATTAATTTTCAAAAGAATAGCCGGCTATGCACCTTTTGACAACAAAAGGAATGATGAGTTTTGGAAGGGCTGAAAGTAGAACCAACTGACGAGAATCTAAGAATATACAAATCAAATTGGCTACGACATGCAACAAGAATGAACAATAACAGGATTCCAACAATAATGTTGGATTATAGACCAAATGGACGAAGACGAGTTGGAAGACATTTGAGAAAACTATTTGAGAAGGCTGAAACAGGTCCATCAAGGTCTAACTAGTGACGGATGATGATGATGATGATGGTGATAATGACGATGATGAGGTATAAAATTTATTCCATAACCAAACACTTTAACATCCAATTAATGCACAATATATAACACGTGTCATGTACGTTGACATGGATAAGGTCCATGTCAAAGGACATGATAGAATCATTCTTGTAATTTTTAGCCAAGCACTGTACAAGGCTCCTTGATGATGGATCCTCTGTGATCCGAAACATGTTGGAGCACTTTTAAATATTTTATAATTTTAATTCATCTACATATTTTATATTGTGCATTAGTTGGATAATAAAGTGTTTGATTATCATTGATTTACGGTGCAAACACGAAGATTCATTCAATAACATTTTTATTTTCATTACCACTCTTAGTATTTTTGTGATGGGAGCATTAGTAATGCAGTGGTATTGGTAGTAGTGGTAGTGGTAATAGTAGGAGCATTAGTAATGCAGTGGTATTGGTAGTAGTGGTAGTGGTAATAGTAGGAGCATTAGTAATGCAGTGGTA
>Ga0131853_10012440_pt1 | contig 15588 bp, 14 predicted proteins | sample TergutLab28metaG_FD_92764 | JGI IMG/M metagenome (GOLD analysis project Ga0131853, IMG submission 92764) | Labiotermes labralis P1 segment gut microbial communities from Petit-Saut dam, French Guiana - Lab288 P1 (version 2) (version 2) | ecosystem: Host-associated > Arthropoda: Insects >...
AGACTCCCCATAAACTGCCACCATGCGTTCAAGTATCTCCTTTGGCTTCTTACCTTCTTTAGTAAGAAATTTTATAACTGATCTTTGCTCCAAATCGAGCAGTTTCTTAGAAACCTCACACACGGGTTCACTTGACATGCTGTCACTCTGACAGTTAGAATCGCACTGAGCTGAGGCTGCATATGTGACACCTCAAGACATGTCCCAACATGCACAGACTTGTTTCAATCCGCTCATTGCTTTCTTCCCTGCTTAGGTAGATAAATTATTGAACACCCCTCGTATGAAATGGTGCATACATTTGACATTATTGACGACGATGAATTGGTGGTTACGGGCGTCCGAAACATAGAACACTGGTGCCTACTATGATGTATTCCCGCATTTGATGAGTGCGACAGCTCGGCATTTCGGAATTGGATTATTCCCCCTCGAAAGTCGCACGGCTCGAACGTGTTTTAAGACACTTTTAATATCGCAGGTGTGAAAATTGCCCTTCCGTCACATGAAGCTGGATTTGCGATTGCTACAAAATAGGTATGCCATCAGCTGTTCCTGCATGGGACAGCTCGGCTGCTAATGGGCGTATGTTCATGAAATTTTCTGTTTGAGCATTTTTAGAAAATCTGTCGAGAAGATTAGCGTTTGTTTAAAATCTGACAAGAATAGCGGTCACTTTACATGAAGACGTGTGTACGTGTATGGTGTCTTTTCAGTGCTTCGTGGTATGAGAAATGGTTTAGACAAAAGTTGTAGAGAAAATCTAAACACGCCTCTTATGTTCAGCAGCTTGCTTTTTATTAATGGTGCCTCCTTTTACTAGATAATGTGGGAATATATGGTAGACCGAGACAGGCCGCAGATGACAGTATAGTATGGCGCGTGCGCTTTGCATGCCGGATAAGTAAGGCTACAGACACTCTGAATAAGTAAAACTTTTTGGTTTTACACGGCAGCAGTGGTTAGGCGGACGCGCCACATTGTTACGTAGATACATTGCCTATCTTGCTGTTTGCTGTATTGTGTCATTGTTCATGGGTGCATGTAAACATGTTGGTTGACTGTATGTAGGCCCATTTGTGACTGCCGAGTTACATTGCTAACAACACTTGTCATATAATGTTCATGACAGTTTTCAGATTGAGACTTGTTTATGAAAATGCTGACCGTCTTTCGATAAACCAGACGTACTATATTCCGTCGAATTTCTAACAGAAATATTCCCATTCCCATTTTCTGTTGGAATGTGCGACCCACTTTTCCCGTCTTAACATGTTCTATTAGTAGATGACGAATTCGGTTTTGACATCCTTGGGGTTTGTTATTTAGATTATAATTATATAACAATTTCACTACAGTTGTACCACGGCGATGTCTATAAAAAAGGACATTTTCAGCGAATGTAGCAAAATATTATCAGTTATTCCTGTGAGCACAGATACATCCAAACATTCCTACGTGTGATTCTATTAACTGCAGCTTGCAGCTTTGTCTGCACCAATGCGCAGTTTTGTGTCCTGACGCTGAGCAGTCGTATTCGGCCGTCGTGAAAGTATACTGAGAAATAATAAGTGTCGCACAGCAGTTCTATAACCGATTGTACTGTATTTTGCAATCGAACGTGTCTATTTATGAAATGTAAACTTTGGGTCGCATTTACAGGGTAAAAGGTTTTGCGGCTCGCGGGTTGCCAGTTTGACATGATAGACCTAGATTCTCGAGTCATTTGGCCCTTCATTGAATTACTTTGAATCGCATACAGAAGGAAATGCACATACTGCTTATAAATACCGCAAGTCTTTTATTAAAATCTACCACAAGACTGGGATACACCGGAAAAGAACTTTGTCTTTGAGTAAAGTGGTCCTGAAAACGATTCTGAACCACGTTGAATGGGAGTTGGCAGAATTTGGTGTAGACATTTGTTACATGCAGTGCATGTGAATTCTACGCGAAACTGATATAATTTTTTTGAGACACCGGTGAATGAGGGGGGGGGGGAGGAAGAGATGTATACGTCTGGTATGTATCGCCTACGTTCGGTAGAATTCTGTCGATATGAATCTTTGTGCTTGACTTCTTGTCAGAAATAGTCATTTCTTTTCTTTATTTTATGTGAAGCAACCTTAGTGTGTTCGGTTGTTGCCCCGGCTAGGCACTCATCGATGTGTGCGCCCCCATTTTGATTCCTGTATAGCTCGCGCGCGCGCAACACACACACACACACATTCACACTCGGTTTGTGATTAGATTAATTTGTGGCACCGGTTTTGGAAGACGTGAACGGATTTGACAGACATGGATGCATGGGTGTATTGTGATTTGTGAAACTTCGACCAGTGTTGTGGCTACGAATGGGCACGCGCACGTGCAAGAAATTTACCTTCTGACACGAGGTTGGCCACTCCGTTGTGATTTAAAGCGTCTTCACATAGTGCGGCTTTTGTCACTTCAGTTGTGGATGAGGGAAATACTGTCGTTGCCATTACGGTAAGAAGTCTGCCGGATGGGGAGGGGATGTAGTTCAGCGGGACGGGAGATGTACTTCCTTCTTAGTTTATCATTATCATTCGTTCCTTGCAATGATTGTGATGGGTTGCTGCTGTTCACGTCCTGACCACTGTGCCTTGGGCGTTTCAGATCAACTTAAGGAACGCTACACGTGAGAATTCTTACTATAAGCTAAAAATCTTGCGTCTCTTTAATCTGGCCGTTTTTAGAAGAAAGTATTATTCGTTGCATTTACGTCTCGTGCTGTACTCACTTTCTGCTTTGGAAGTTTGGCATGCAGACTTAATTCTCTGTGTGTGCTGTGGTTTGCGCCTTTGCTTTGGATTTGAGTCCGGTGATAAGCTGCAGCGTGAATTGAGACACGCAACTTTGCGTGTAGGTCCTACGTCTGGTTCGGAACTTTAAAACCTGGCACGTCATATGTTCGTAATTCCCGAAAACGGGCCTTGGCGTTTCTTAAATGTAATCAGTGCTTTTAATTTCAGAGCTTCCTAAGTGTCCACAAGCAGTGGAAATGTGATAGTAAGGATCACACCACAGCCTGTAACGGGGTTGATCCTGAACGTATGAACGTAGTTACAGCCTGATGTGTCCCTTGTTTCGCAATAAACCAGATAATCGGTCGGCCAAGAATGAAACCAGTCCTGTATGTCCGCGGCCGCCTTTGGTGAGAATGACTTTGAAGATATTTTAATTAAAGTCATCATCTAGGAAAATTCGTGGTGACATCGTTAGCGTATACGGTTGCAGTGTTTTAAATTTGAGAACTTCATAACTTGTGCATTTGCAATGTTATATCCACTTCATTGTACGAAACAGGTTACAAAATTGGCAGTCCGATGAATGAGACCAGCGTAATACCATACGCACATAAAAGACAAAGGTGGCCGCAGAAATTCCATGCTGCGTAGATGTAAAGGATATACGAAAACATCGAGGCACGTTCAGAGTTAAGCTTCGCGAGGGCATAGAACTGCATTTCTGTACTCAGCGTTGCGACTGTCCAAGGAATGTGAACCTTACTTCCATCACTGACACTTGTACATTTCCCCGGCTTGTGCATTCGCAGAGCTGAGTCCCGTAGTACCAGCTAGCCGGGACAGAATCGCAAGACATGACTGCAATGTAAATAGCAGAGTCCTTCATTCACGGACAAGCCGTTTTTATAGGTAGTTACTCAGCAAAGCGTATTTGTAAAGTAGTTGCAGACGCGTGGTTAGTACAACGAGCTGGGCGATATATTAACCGTTCATGCTGGCAACGCATTAGTTATTAATGAAGGCTACGTAGAAATATTTACAGTTAGTATACGTTTTTAGGCTTTTACGGCAGGTATTATTAAGGTGGTTATATGCTGACTTTTGTCATCGGCTTTTGAAGAGAAATATTCTGCCTTCATCTTCAGGGCTGCGGGTAGACCCAGTGGGGATTTGGAATAGGATGTGGCCATTCCGAATCACAGGAAGGGGGCGACACCCTGACGTGGTTCTGACGTACCACATACATACTTCCTGTTTGTATAATGATCCAAAACCTCCCCGAAATCACACCAGCTTTGCCCATAACGCAGTGAATACGTAGCCGTCAATGATCTCGTCGCTATGTTGAAGAAGTAAGATAAACGATGACTTGGTTTTGAGATAGGCAGTGGGCTTCGGTATGTTTTCTCGGAAATTGGGTGCCCATGTCGTAAGATAAAGGCAGTTTAATGAAACCAAAGGTCGTGACTGTCCGCATACAAGTGTATGTTCACCCAGACATGCGGTCATTCGCAGCTGGCGTGTTCCATATGCGTAATAGCCGTTTCAAAGGCGCCTGCCTTGTTTAGTACGTTTAGTAGCCCGTGGCGTAGTTTGTGGCCTGCAAGGCAGAAGGAAATGTGATACTTTCATTCACATACGTTTGTGTGTAAGTAGCATGTAGATTGGAGACCGGGATAGCGCAATTGGTATAGTGAATAGACTACGGGCTGGACGCCTGGGGAGTCGTGGTTCGACTCCTGTCAGGGGCAAGAGATTTATCTTTCAAACGTACGGGTTTGGGTCTGGTCCAGCCTGTTACTTGGTCGGTACCGGAGAGCTTTCCTTGATGCAGGGGCCGAGGCGCGAAGGTGGCCACTTCCATGTTGTAAGTGGCGCTATACTTTCGCCCTATGAGTGTGCATGCGTGACGTGCACAGGGACAGCATAGTTTGCCTAGAGAGGGGGACGGAAGAGGTTTATTTCGTTAACGCGACAAGAGATCAGGCTGAGGGTTGCAGCTAGGGCCTTCCTCCACCCGTTACTTTTTCTTCCACTAGGTGTATATCCTTTCATATCCTTTTCAGCTTCATGTTTCCAGGGTAATACATGACTCGAGAGAGGGTGGCCAGACTGGCATTGTAAGGACCCAGCAGGCGAGGCTGTGTTCACTCTCGAACTTCGTAGATGCAGTCTGCATATATTATAATATAACGGATAAATGGAGTGTGATTTTTCGGCCGTTTTGTGGGTACATTTAGTTGCCGTGATGAGGGTCATGGCATACCAGGGCAACGAACGCTTCTGCCATATCTGCGAATGGTATCACTGCAGTCACATGTCCAGACTCGCAAAGCGCTGCTGTGATTGTGCAGTGTTGAGGACCGCCTTCACCCTGGCAGTGGACTCCACAATAGCGCACTGTAGCCCAAACAGGCCAAGGAATCACGTTTTGTTCATTTGCCTTACTGCAATTAATGTATGCAGATTAGATTTCATAAATTTGAAGGGAGGCGACAGGCTTGGCTGCTGGGTGCCTTCCAATGCCAGTTTGTGTGACCGTCTTTTTGAGGGATGTGTTCTCCACGAGCATGTAGCAAAAGAAGGTGGAAACATTTGGGTGATAAAAAAATGGAAGGCTGTCCCGCCATATCCTCCACTGCCCCCTTAGATAGGTATGCAGTTTTGGTTTTGAGAAGGGAAAGTACATCCTGGCAAGTGCCAAAAGATGGGGAAGAAACAACTGTACCTCGTTCAGATATGCCTTTACAATATTGCACTTTAGAAATTACTAGAGTTAAAAAATTATCATGTGACATGAATTAATGGCAGTAACCACTCCCGAGCTTATGTTATTTACATCAAGGTTTTAATATGTGTTCTCTTTGTGGTGTGAGATCGAATTGAATTGAGTTTGTTGGTAAAAAATACATATTCCAAATCTTGTTGTATTATTTGCATCAGGAATTATGCCTACCCCTCTATTTATAAACCTTATTTATCTTAGAATGCACAGTAGCTGCTTCTGGTATATATTTTGCTGTAATGGTAATAGCTGCAGAATAGTTGAACGTTTAATGATGTGAAATCATTATTATTACCATTGCAGTAGTGAAAGAGCACAACGTTCTCGTCAACATGAACGTGGTACAAGTGCTGAGCGTCGTTACAAAAGGAGCCATCGGCGGTCGCCAACGTCGAGTAACCACCGCCGTCAGCACCGGCACCGCCATCATGGTGGGCATGGGAGTGGCCACACTCACCGTGGGCACCGAGATCTGGCTGAGCATAGTCGCCGCTCGTACTCGTCCAGTCAGGTGAGTCTCGAGAAGGTCAGTAAAGCTTCAAGAACGATCCTCCCCCGTGGGTTCCTGCAACAGCATAAGTTACGCACTTCAGCTACTACCACAGCAAACATTTTATGTCCGTTTCATTGATGTAGAAAGAGCATAAATGTCCTGTTTTCTTTCCAACTCAGAATAGTTTGTGTTTGTTGCGATACAATTTGAAAATTTGTGTAGCTGTATGTGCTTGTGTACATATTGATAGGCCTAATGTTTTGAGATTTTCTATGGGATAAAACATACTAGGATTGTTAATATTCACTGCAATAATCCTGTTTTAACTAGAATGTTTTAAGTTTGTGGCTTTTATGAGGGCATATTGCCTCACAGTAGCTTCAAGTTCATAAAGGAAATGTGGATTTTTAATGGTCTGCTTGTCGAGTGCTTATGCTCAACTGGATTTTTTTTTTAGCCTTTCACCACATTAGTATGAAGTTGCCTGCACATATTTGCTGAATGAAGTACATACATCGTTTCCAATATTATATACACTCTTTGAAACTTTGTTATTGTTTCACAGCTGCCATTTGAAAGACTTTTCATGAAATAATGAACATGTTGTGTTAGATACAGATATTTCTGTTTCTTTCCTTCCCTACCTCCACAGTGAGCCAACTGTTGGCCTGTGAGGTAACACAGTGTAGCTTGCAGGTAATTAGCATTTATGCATAACAATTGCTCCTTGACACTCAGTTTACTCATATTAAGACTCACATGTGCAACTTTCTCAAAATTTAAGTCTGTATTTCTATAGTAGAATGAGTGTGTGTTGGAAAAAGCGTATATTTTAACATACTTGTAATCTAGGTTCATGAAAAATTGCTTAGCTAGGCCCATGAGAGGTCTGCATTAATCTTGTATTCACTTCAGTCATTGTCATCCATGGTCCCAGACACAGCAAATTAACATGTTTCCTGGCTGTTTAATCTGCATTTTCAAGTGCGAACATCATCTTAATTGTAGATGTTTATTGGAGAATGTTCGATGTAGTTACAACAAAGTTGTGAACACTTCTCTGCTATTTCATTGGCAGGCATCCACATTCGGAAATAATGTATTACACTTCAAAAGTGACGTCTTATTTGTTAAGAAGGTATACCATTTAACTTATTAAATGACATAATTTCGTATCAGATTCTTATGAATGTCTGGAAGAGATTTTGAGTTTATGTGTTGCAAACACAATTTTAACATGCCATTGGAGATCACCAGATTTTTATTTTCCGTAACTGGTGGTAACAACAGCAGATGTGCAAAATTGTAAGGTGGGTGTGACAGGAGTACCTGTCAATATTCTGAGTGGTGTGTGGTAATAATAGGTTTTAAAATATTTAATTCTAATCCTTATTTTTCAGAAGTAAAAAACACAGCCACCTTGCTTTATCTAAGCTTTTGGTTTAGTTTTGTAACCCAACAGATCATTGGAACTAGGCATGTAAAGTTGGATTCATTATGATACGTAGATACTAGTGAAAAGGTGGGAATGCAGTTGCACAACACATCAGCTGTTACAGGCTTTAGACAAATGCATGGCTCTGTAGGAGGGACTTCTTTCATTCTCATCAAGTTTTAGTGCCCATGAAACTGCTTTTTTTTTTTTTATACCATTTAATCCACTGGTGTCACACAGTTTGTTATTGTTCATGACTGTGAGTATGTGATGGGGTGCTATTATTATATTATTAGGGTTTGTAAGTATTTGTTGTTACATTGCTTTGAAAATAATCGTTTATATATTGGATTTTGTCAGCTGTACATTTACCATTTGCAACATGAAAAGTTAAAGAGATAGCACAGTATAGCGATTGGGCTGTGGGCTGAATGATCTGGAGTTTGAATTACATTGTGACAATGTAACAAAACGGTGTTGAGTGTCAGAACCTGTGTAAGAAAGAAGTGTTATAAAAATAGTCTCCCAGTGTTCCCTTTTATTGGCAATCAGCAGTACATTGACTGGTGAACAAGTTTAGAACACATTCTTTGTTAGGACAGAAGTGAAAGCAAACGCATATTCCTTCCACAAAAAACAGTAGATTGTGTTGGAACATATTCAGAAGCATGTCTGCAGAAATCTTTGTTGTGTGATTGGTTTTCGAACAGATTTTATGCAGCAGGGTGTAGTGATGAATTTGATCCATTGCTGAGGTGTTTCACAGATGAGATGACTTAAGTGGTCATGTAAATACCCACCTTAACAAGACACAGGTCAGCACATAATGCCTTAATAATACACAATGTGCCATTACATGACGTTCATGGTGGAGTATGGTGTGCTGTCAGTGCAACAAGAATAATTGGACCCATCTATTTGGACACTAATTCTAAAACATAAAGTGAACAAAGCCTGGCATCATTTTTTAAAAACTTACATAATGGGAAGGTATAGGTTCTTCCAGCAAGACAGTGCAGTTGCTTGCAGCTTGTAAAATGAACACAAATGTGGAAATCACCTTTTTGAAACCGATGATCAGTGTTGTCAGTTTTTAGACAGAAATGTTGAACAGTTAGTAATAATATTTTCACCAGGTGTCTGGAAGTTGCAGAAGGCCATTATCACCACGTGCTTTGATGTGTTAACACTCTGTATAACCAGTAAATATTAAATGTTATGAGTGAACGCTTGAATGTTCATTTTTCCTGATTGTGGAGCATGCAGGTTCTATGACTAACAAATTAATAACTGGAGAGGAGTATGACAATGTTAAGACTACTTCGTTGCAGTATGACATCAGACCAAAGTAAATTGCATCTGCATGGCACATTATATAATTATAATAAAGTATGAAGCAGTAAATAAAAGGTAAATTTCTCCCTATAACAGGTTAGAGGGGGAGTATAATTGTAGCTGTACTGTTTCTTTAACCTCAGCAGCAGTTAGTTGTGGATGGGTGGTTAAGGCTATACCCTAGGCGCTTTTCTTCAGAGAAATGAGACCCCATACCCCTTGTACATAGCATTTGTATGTTGGCATATTGTGTTTAGATCTTCTTTGACCTCCATGGTTCTTCTGTGTTTCTTAGAGTTGGATGAATAGCGAGATATCATAAACTTATGTGGGTCTTCATGTAAAGTGTCTCTTGACTTTGTCCGAATGGAACCAAGTTTGAATTTGACTGATTTTGTTTGAAATCCCCAAAACAGCAATGTATCATGAATGTAATGTAGGTTTTCATGTAAAGTGCCTGTTATTTTTGTCTGATTGGAGCCACATTTGAATTAGACTGATTTTAGTAGGAATCCCCAGTATAAATTTTCTTGAATAGCTGTTGAGTGGAAGCCAGGTTGTTCATGTGGACAGGGACCAGACAAAGCTGACATTTCCTTTGTTTTCAGTTACTTGGCCAATGCACCTAAATACAGAATCGTTGTTAGTTACTGTTAGAGAGTTTGGCCTGGAAGTTCAGAGAAGGCTGTTGTACATGCTTTTTTCTCCTCACCATAGTACATGACAATTACTTAAAGTAGCTAGTATGTTCTTTGAAAACAAGTTCGAATTTTGTGGAATGACACTAACAAATGTCATGACAGGCCATGTATGCAAAATGTAACATAGAGGTGCGTTTTTGTAATCATTGATGCATGGAAGAGCAATGAGCGTTATACATTGTGTGTGTCTATAACTTTAGTTATCCAGCATGCTAAGGACATGTGTGCTCTTACATTGCCAACTATGGCTTGTCTGGGTCTGCCATATATATGCACTTCTTGTAAACAACATGATTTTCAGAAAAGGTTTTTTAACATAAAATATTCGTTTTGATTTTTTTTACAGCTGGTGTTAGAAACATTACTCACTGTAAGAAGCACATAGTGAGATGTCATAAATGTACATAGGTCTTTATGTAAAGTGGCCCTTGTTCTTGTCAGATTTTAAAGAAACAACAATTCTCCGTGCAGATTTTCAAAAAAATGTTCGAATACAACATTTCATGAACATCTGTTCAGGGGTAACGGAGTTTGTTCTGTGTGGACGAACCGACAGAAGGATGAACGGACAGAAATGACGTAGCTGATAGTTACTTTTCATATTTTTGCGAACGTGCTTAAAAATTGGATTCAGATAAAAATTTAAGAACAGATTAAATTCTGGGAATGAATATTGTTTTTTTCCATCTGTATAAAAATGTAAAGGTTAATAAGAAACTGTAATTTTGTCATTGGTTTTGTGTGGGTGTGGAACTTGGCCTTTCATTTAAATGAAGAAATCGGACTGAGCACATTGAAGAACAGGGTGCTGAGGATAGTATTTGGAACTGAGGAGGAGGAAGTAACAGAGGGTAGGAGAAAGTTGCATAACGAGCTTCTTAATTTGCACTTCTTGCTAGATATGATGGGGAAGATAAAGGACAATGAGGTGCCGGGGGGGGGGTGGCGGTATGGGTATGTGACGTGCCTGGGCTAGAAGAGATTTGCTGTATGCAGGAATTACTAGGACATGATTGGAGTGGAAAGACAGGGTATTGCCAGTCGTAATTGACCGAGTATTAAGGGAGCGGTCGATGACTCCAAGGTCACATCTTTGTGTTGCCTCCCGTTCCATAATAGATAAACGCCGTAATGTATTTGCCACAAATGTTAGGAATGGCAGCATTGGCGACCCGTTCGTCAGCGGCATACGTGTACTGTCAATGTTAATGGCTGGCGGCTAAATGATTAGTTTACTTTTGAGATCCGAAGTCCGTACTGCATTGCGTGTTAGTGTTATTGTCTTGGGGGGGGATGTGACTCTCATAGTTCATTAGATACTATTGGGCGTTTCGGCGGAAGTTGCTCCTTTTATCTTCGGGGTAGAATATTAGCCGCATACCAGCATTATGGAGGAACCTGCTGTCAGCATTTTCGGGGTCTAGAACGCCCGTCCACCTAAAACGCCATTGTTTCCCAGAAGACTACTTTTTACCCGCGGCGGTTGTAACGACCATCGACAAGGTAGAAAAATTTGCTTATTTTAAAGATACTGAACATATTTTCCTTTGGCAGCGAAGCATTTTGTTGGTGCTTGCACATTTTGTCATTAGCTGTGTTCCTGAACGGAACGAAGCAGCGTTGCGGTGCTGTGTATGACTCTTTGGTCTTGTAAGATGGTTCATGCGCCTTTCTCCCCAGTAGATTTCTATTTCTGGTGTGACGAACTATTTTTGATACCGCTTCGTCACGCGTTAGCCATGCTGCTGTTCTGTCCGAACAGCCGCGAGTACGCGTGTTGGCTTGGAGTAGAGATGGCCAGCCGTGCAGTTTTGTGGTGTAGGTTGGTGCTGTTGTGATGACTTCCGAACGACGGTGGAGGCGGCGGCGATGGTGGTGATGGAATTGGCGGAAGTTTTGGGTTTTGGTGCTCATCGGTGTTTGTGTTAAAGCGAGTGTGTAGCAGTTCGCATGATGCAGAAATTGCAGAAATCAACCTGGAAATGCGTCCGTGAACGAGCAGCGGTGTGGGAAATTATAGTAATTGGCTGAGCAAATCCTTCATAATTGTACTGGTGATTGTTTTGTAATAGTTTCCGTGATTCGAATTGCGTTGTGATGGTTAAAACGACTAAAGTTTTTTTTTTTGCGGCCTTAATGTAATGCTTTAGTTTCATTAAATGTTTCCCGTGCCGCTTGCTGTACAAGGCGGGATGGAAACAGATTGGTCTCATCCACAGACTCGTATTTGTGAAGCAGATCAGCAGCTCGGCGTCTTCTGCAGACAACCTGTGCCTCAGCAGTTGTATTGTCATCAACCTCATACACATCTGCAGCATCAGTTGCTGCAGCAGCAAGTGTGCGAGTTATCGCTGACTCCACAATCAGCGCCGCCGCCTCCGCCCCCGCAGCCACAGATGGCCCTCGTCCATTCTTCGTGGTGGCCCGTGGTTGATCTCCCAAATGGCGCCGGCTCGAGAGTACCTTGGACGTGGATTCCATGCATGGAATCCACAGTTGAGACGGTACCCGATACTGAGCCACAACCCGAAATCGAACCCGATCCCGACCCCGAGCTTGAGGTAGTTAATATGATTATTGCTGTGTTCATAGTTTTTTAGACTATTGTTGCATTTCGGTCAGTAGGTTCATTTATCGTACACAGTGTTTGTTGAAACTCAACATTTGTTCAATTTCTGATGTAGGTATCAGTTTTCGGCACGCCAACAATAAGAGACATTCATAAGACGCAACGCATCTCATGCAAGAATTGTGGAGTTAATTGTAGTTCATGTTGTAACGTTTATTTTGGGCTTGTCAGTCGCCATGCTTATATAACTTATTCATTGCCGTCAAACAGCTGCGCCGGAGCGGAGGGTGAGTTTTCATTGGGATAATAGACCTTACAGTACAGTTAATTTTGAAGCAGACTCGTTACCGCAATTCAGCGCATGGTAAAAAATTCTTTATGGCTGACGCTGTTTTAAAGACACGTTACGTTGGAGTATCGTCGTCTTGTGTGTTGGGCTAATCAAAGTAGCTGAGATCATACCATTGGACTATCCAACGGCAGTAAAATGAATTGTCACATTTTAGAATTTTATTGATATTTGTTGAAATTTTTTGTCGGCCTGACTTAATTTGTGGCAGCATCGCAGTTCTCCCATTCGCCCAAATTTGTTATTACGCGCTTTATTGGGCTTTGTTATATTGCATTTATGTATATTAAAATTGTTGATAATTGTATATTTAAGGCATGTTTGTATGAGGTTGGTTTGTTTGGCACGCGACATTTTGAAAGTGATGTCATTTGCTAACGGGCTGGAGTGAAGTTCATTAATGTAGGCCTTTTGAAACACTGGGAATTCGTGTGTCGTTAGTGAAGACGTTTTAATGATGCGCCCAGTACAGTTAATCGGAACGTCTTTGGGATGAAAACATTTTACCCCCCTTAAGTTGTCATGCTCGTTTTCTTTAGTACGGAACTCAGACTTCATTACCATTAATAGAATTTAGTAAAGGCCAGGGGGAAGTGGAGGTGTAGCGCCAATCGCTCTTAATCTCGGCTGTTACAGGCGGTCACCTTAACGTCTTGTTCCAGTAGCCACCGGATATGACACTCGGAGCCGGTCTGAGTACTGTAGTGAGAAAAAAAAATTACTGTCCGGCGGTTGAAACTGCCTTATTCAGCGTGCAGTCTGTGCCTTATGTTGGTCAAGCTGACATAATAGAGAGCATTTGTAATTTATTGTTGTATTTACGGTCTGGAGTTAGTAAACCCTGCATTGTACAACGGTTTGAAGCAGGGGCGCAAGGTCGCCATGGCGACTAAATTTTCGACAATAGCGATATATTCGTGGGTCCACGGTATGGAACTTGCTTCATGTCGCCGTTCTAGCTTCTAGAATTTTGGGTTGGCTCCTAGACTTTTGGAAATTTTGTGTACCCCTGGTTTAAAGCAACAGGCGTTATGGGAAGATGTCACATGAAGGGCAGTCAGTGCTGCCATCGTTGTCGGTGGACCACCAGTGGTAATAAATCGAAGATTGCTTGTCTCAGCAGCAGGGGATGTGAAACAGCAAAGTGATGGATAATACCGTGAGGATTTATTGTGATACTGGTCATGCATCCGTTGGAAGGAGCAGACTGACGTTACAATTGTCACTTGTTGGTAAGGATGAAGGTAGTAAGGTCTTTGATACTGGAAAGGAGACGGATGTGTAACGAGACACACAAAAAACGAAGTGTGTTTTAAGTCTCATGACCGGAATTCCGGACAGAATCATAAAGAAAGGGCAGCCAATAAGTACATCGACACTGTTTGAAGTCAAGTTTTGAGAACACGTATTCACGAAGCAGTTAAATAGCGTATGTATTAAATTTGGGCAATACTTAACACCGCTAAGTACAGCTTAAAAGTGAGTTAAAATATATACGACACTGATTTTATAATCCCCTCCCACCCACCCGTGTTGCGCGTCGTGAGTAGTAACGTCACTTCCATCGTGTCAGCTGTGTCAGCATCAGCCTGGGGGTGTTTGGCTGCCGCACCGTAGCTCTTTCTAATTGCTCGTTATGCCCACGAAGTGACGTGTATTCCTGTAATCCCAACCCATGCATGTGCTTGGAGTATTCTTTCCGCTCTAATAATACGCATGTGATTCTGGTGACCATATTTACTTCGAAACGTGCCGAGCGTCAGACCTGTGTCGCGGACCACATGCGTTTTTGACATTGTCTGCGGGGCATTTTTCTTAATTTAGGTTGACATGTTTTTTTATGCAGAAAGTGCAAAATATAGTTAGCCCAACTGGTACTCATCGGTACAGTTAGTAGCACTAAGTATAGCTTCTTCGATTAAACTGATGCATACCGAAAAGTCCATGTGTCGTGCTTGGTATGTCTACTCGTTATTTGTGAGGTTTAGGATGAGAATTCCTGCACGGAGACCGGCTGCTATGAGGTTTTATGCTTTTACTCAGTAACGTCATTCAAATACTGGGGCGGTATCTTGAAATTTGGCACTACCGCTTTTTATCACAGTTTGCACTCGCGCGTTTTGTCATTTCGCGTTGTGTGTCCTGTGAAGTTGAAAAAGTTTCGTGAGTAGGCCAAGAAACAAAAAGTAGTTACGGTTCATAGTATATTGACGTTCTAGATAAATGTCGGGATATTACTTCAAAATAATCCACGACCACCTGTGTGCATTCGATCGTACTGACCGTTCATTGCGTCCACGATATGGAGTATACGTATTGCCAAAGTGGAATACCGCCGGCCAGGACTGTCAGAATTATGTTTACATCCTTCGTAGAAATGGAGCGTACGAACACTACACATGGCCGTTGTTTTAAGGAATGTGTGGTTACTTATGCGGTCAGCATTTGCCCTAGTCTTCTGTGGCGCACAGATATCACAAGGTTTTGAACATGGATCGTGCGGCACATTCATGGCCATGTTGAGAAATTATGGCATAGGTTTCGTTTGTCGTATAATTTGGGGGGGGGGGGGAGGAACCGGTAAGGCCTTCCTACATAATGGGCGCAATTCTTTTCTGACGGCCTGTGATGCACTGGTCGATCAGAATCTCAGATGCGTTTTTAGTATTTAATTTGGCACGCTGCGTGTGTGTGTGTGTGTGTGTGTGTGTCGGTCGTATCTGAAGACTTGGGAACTTCCATTCATAAACAGAATTTAGTACTAACAACAAAGTGAGCCATTGTCAATAAACACTGCCGGGCGATTTAATATACAGACTGGTTTTCGGGCGTTGGGATGTTTTCGTTTCGCCCACACATTCGGCTGTTTTGTTGTGCCGGTACAGACGTGGGACACAGTACTTCCGACAAAAAACCATCAACTGTCACACGCTCAATTTAGCGCCATTGTTGCGGAATGTGTGCCAGCGTAAGCTACGGATGTTGCCAATAGTCTGTGGAAGGTAAGCCATTGAGGGTGATCGGTAGGCAGCTTCCTATTACAGTACGAGAAAGTCGAGCGGAAGTAAGCAGTTGACACCCCCCCCCCCCCCCCCTTACCCCCCCTTTTTTGCTTTTTTTTTCTCTTTGTTTTTAGAATGGGTAAAAAAA
>Ga0131853_10012442_pt1 | contig 15588 bp, 6 predicted proteins | sample TergutLab28metaG_FD_92764 | JGI IMG/M metagenome (GOLD analysis project Ga0131853, IMG submission 92764) | Labiotermes labralis P1 segment gut microbial communities from Petit-Saut dam, French Guiana - Lab288 P1 (version 2) (version 2) | ecosystem: Host-associated > Arthropoda: Insects >...
ATTATATATAGTATATATATGGTAACACGCAGTATTATGGAGAGCTCTCCAAAACATCCAATAAGTAGCATGTAGTATAGCCTACTCTAGGTCGTGACACAACCTGATGATGGCCCAGGAATATGGCCGAAACATGTTGTTGTAAACCTTACAATAATTAACCAATAAAATAGTTGTGTTTTGACGGTAAGTGCCACGCACATATATTGCCATACTATTTGTTTAGAGAACAATTCCTCCACAAGCACCGGCGCCTTTGTTCACAAGATCGCTGTTGATCGTCGTCAGGTGTGGAATGTTGAACGCGAGCAGTAGCTCCATCCTAAGACTAGGTGATATAAAACATTCCAATAAAATAAATGGAAGCATCTGAATTAAGATTTCTGAATGTCACTTATCACTTTCCTCAGCTTAGTTTGCTGGAAAACTATTTTTCATCACGTCTTGAACTTTACTAAAAAGCAACAATTGTCTATGGGACGTACCAGCGCGTAGGCGACATTACTAGCAAACGAAATAACTCCCTGGAACAAGGGTTTTCTGAAGTAGTTAGTGACTGATACTGTCAAGGAATTCCCTACATTTTATGGAAGAAGTGGGTTCATTATCGTCTTCACAAGAACCCCCAATGGTAATAATGCACAGTTCTCCGTTCACAGCTCGATCTTTGTAATTACATTTCAAATCGTACCATAATTGTAGTGTTTTGTTTGTTTGTTTTTTGTCGCGACGGCCCCCCAGTGGGCCAGGGCCCCTCATTCACGAGGTTTATAGATCATACACAACGACGCACCACAGTCGGTAGGACTCCTCTGGACGAGTGATCAGCTCGTCGCAGAGACCTCTACCTGACAACACTCACAACGGACAAACATCCATGCCCCCGGTGGGATTCGAACCCACAATCTCAGGAGGCGAGCGGCCGCAGACCTACGCCTTAGACCGCGCGGCCACTGGGACCGGCACTGTAATTTTAGTATAAAATGAAATCTAATTATAAAGATTTATTGTAGTACGACTTGAACTATAATTATAAAGACTGAGTTACGAACAACGAAGTGTATGTTATTTTCTTTTTACGTATAGCAGTTCACAACCGGATGTGTAAAAGTAGGTTTAATCCACCGCTGGTTCCGGTTCTGAAGTAGGTATAGAATTCAGTCCACACACCATTCAATACATTTACAATTCATTTTTAATATTAGCCTCCCACGCATGTTTGGTTCTTTTAAGTCGTCCATTCCTTGCAGGTTTTTTTTCCACCAAAATATTTATGCGCTCTCTTACCATGCAAATAACATGCCCTGCACATCTCATCCTCCTTGATCTGATCACCTTAATGTACGGTATTTGGTAGAGTACAAATCATGAAGTTCCTTATGTACTTTTCTACAGCCCCCTGTTTGGCACTGCCCCACTGCCCCATCGTCCCGAATATCTTAATCGGCAGCCCAATTTTTAACACCATTTGTCTCTTTTTTTCTCTCAGTGTGATGGACCAAGTTCCCTCCCCCCCCCCCCCGAAATAAAGAAGCAAAATTATAGCTGTATGTACTGTCAACACTATATTTTCACATTGTAAGCAGGAAGTTGAGAATTATTCTCTGAATTTTAGCAAGCGATCGTAGAAATTAGTGGGCGTCCAATTTCTTCGTGATTAAAGTTTGGAATTCTCTGCTTTGTTCTCACATTTCAAAGAATTTATCTGCTATCTAATATTGTGATTCAAGAAACATGTACATGCACTTAGCATTCTCAACCTTTACCTAAGCGCAGCCTCCATAACAGTGACTAAGTTTGTGTGTTTGTCTGTGTGGAGGTACTTTTTTAATACAGGGCTACCAATCTTCTTTAAAACTACCCTAAACAAATATCACAACCCTTAAACTTGAATTTCGCGTACTTCCCGGCCTTAAAAAATAATTATTTAATTTCTCGTTTCAACTTCAAGAACCTGATTTGAGTCGCGAAATGAAGTCGGTATCTACTGGCTCTATACAGTAAAATTCCATTTATCTGGCACTACAGGTTAGGGGGGGGGGGGCGCAGGTTGTATCGATAGGTAGGATGCTGACTTAAGAAAGGCAATTTCAATGTGGACAATGATAAAAAAACAAAATTAAAATTACACTTACACAAAACTGCAAACAATACAGTATACACCATTAACCTTTTGACGCCTAGTGTCAACTATAGTGGTCGTACCGCACCGCTAACCTCTAAACGTTGCATTTTATATATTTATTCAACAAATATAGGTACCGAATATTTTAAACATGGTGTAGACTCACCGTTTTTTCTCTTCAAAAGGTAGTTTGTTTCATAATTTTAACTTATTTGATACCTGTATTATTCACATTTTATATACAGGATGTGCTAAAATTTAAAAAATAATTCCGGCGCCAAAAGGTTAATGTCAGATTCCATATGAATATCAAAAACATGTCGTTGGACCGACCATGTTGATGAACACAGTGCGGGATAAAATAATTTCACTGTATTTAGTCTGCACGTTTGGGTGTGATGGCGTTTGCGGGACGTAGAACAGGAGAAGTGACGAGAAAGACAGCGATATTCCTATGTGCAAAAGGAGCTGCATAGTCTGTCTACAAGAACGAACTTGATAATAGCAACATTCCAGTCCCCGAAATGAACTGCTTAATAATCACATTTATACTTCGAAGGATCCGTTGCAGCTAATATGACGCAAAGGCTTTTATGAACAGTTAGGTAAAGGTAAAGCGATCAAGTTACAGGCCCGGTGTGGCCCAGAGTGGTGGGTAAAGGTATAGCTCTACTGTTCCAAGACCGCGGCACTAGAAGAGAGTGAGAGGTCAGCAGAACGCCCCGGCCGCACTTTACATACGGGAAAGACCCAGTACCCATTTTAAAAGAGGCTGAATGGGTCTCAGGGCCGGTCTGGACGGGCAGAAAATCTCGTCCCCACCGGGATTCGATCCCGGACCGTCCAGCCCGTAGTCAGTCGCTATACCGACTGAGCTACCCGGTTTTATGAACAGTTAGGTAAAGGTAAAGCGATCAAGTTACAGGCCAGGTGTGGCCCAGAGTGGTGGGTAAAGGTATAGCTCTACTGTTCCAAGACCGCGGCACTAGAAGAGAGTGAGAGGTCAGCAGAACGCCCCGGCCGCACTTTACCTACGGGAAAGACCCAGTACCCATTTTAAAAGAGGCTGAGTGGGTCTCAGGGCCGGTCTGGACGGGCAGAAAATCTCGTCCCCACCGGGATTCGATCCCGGACCGTCCAGCCCGTAGCTCAGTCGCTATACCGACTGAGCTACCCGGTTTTATGAACAGTTACGCTGTGTGTAAATTACAGACCACCCACCCAGTCAAATACTAATTTATACACGAGCTTGAACCCAGAAGAGCCGTGTTTGCCAGTCCAAGGGTCGTCTGTATGGGTCCTTGTAAAAGCGTAACATAAATTGTTCATGAGAAAGCAAACGAGCTGTGTTCCGGAACAAAAAACAGACAATAGGCGTGGAAAAAATACCATAAAGCTAGCCATTTCAAGCTATCCCATCAATTATTGGTTTTTACAGGCAACCTTTCTTCCTCTTTTAAGATTTCTTGTTCGTTTAGAAGAGGGTCGGAGTATGCTCACACATTTACGAGTAAAACCCAGGTGGAAAAAGGGATCAGTGGGGTGAGGTCAAACTTCTCTGTTTTCTTTAGCAGTGTTTCAAAGTGCGCGTGGTACTTTATTTATAGCGTACTGAGTATAATTTCTTGATTTTTTAATTCATTTTTGGGTCAGAAGATTTGCAGTTACTAATATCAAGAATACAGAGCACATTTTGCAAAAATGGTACACAGGAAATACCTAAAATTAATAGCAGCATAAATGTTCTCTTAACAAGGGTTAAAAGGTCTCGTTTATTGATGAGCAAATAATATAATCTTATTTAAAAAACGATTGATTTAAAGATTACGTTAGCTTCTTCACATTGCAACTTTCACAAACAATTCTCATCGGCGAGAGACTTAAACAATTTAAAAGTGTTTATGCTTTTTCAGAGGTATGTGGAATGTTTAGACAAGCTTTACAAAGTAAAAAGAACGCTTATGGTGGAGATTATGCTTGGCCGTTGTCCTCTTTCCATTCGTCTGTGACCTACTATTATTGGCACGCAATTTTTCTGACAGATATCTTTTTAAATTACATAGGGGGGGGGGGGATTTTTAATAAACCTTACCAGGCAATTTCGATTTTCGGTCATAGTGACTCATAAACCCATTCACACATAAATGGGAATTTTATAAAGGTATACCATGAACTATTGCCGGTCCCAGTGGCCGCGCGGTCTAAGGCGTAGGTCTGCGGCCGCTCGCTTGCTGGGATTGTGGGTTTGAATCCCACCGGCGGCATGGAAGTCTGTCTCTTGTGAGTGCTGTGTGCTGTCAGGTAGAGGTCTCTGCGACGGGCTGATCACTCGTCCAGAGGAGTCATACCGACTGTGGTGCGTCGTTGAGTGTGATCTAGAAACCTCACGAATGAGGAGGCCCTGGCCAACTGGGGGCTGTTGCACCAAAAAAAAAAATAACATGAACTATTAATATACAGACATTGTAAGTGAGCTTAATAAATTAGCAGAATGACAGCTACAGGTCTCATGTGTAGTCTACTCCAATATGTAGTATAGAATTTCGATAATCTTCGTAGTTGCACCGTGAATTTTGACAGTATTAAGACCTTTATTTATGCAACTAATGCATACAAATTATTATGAAACTGTTAAGCAGTTAAAATCGTTTAAAATTAAAATAGTTGCCCCAACATGTTTAGGTTCACATAAACCATCATCAGGGAGCTTTCAGCCTGTGCTTCGCTAAAGTTACAATGTTGACTTCGGTTAAATGTCGGTATTTGAAGTTATCGATATTGTGGCTGCATATGAAGTCGCGAGCAATAGCAGCATATCTTGTCTCTAAGTTTCCTACCGACTCGAGAAAAAAATTTATCAGAAGTTCTTATAAGAAACTTCAGAAATCATTTATTTATTCCACGGTCGTTCGAGCTGCTTCAGTTCTCATAAAATAGAGTTTTTTAGCTGTAGTTTTATTCTAAACCTAGTTCTACATTTACCTGTCCTAATTAGTGTCTATGGTTGTTCTCAAAATAAGACACATGCTTTAATGAAAACCGAAAAGCACAGCGTAATTTAACCAGTAAATTTCTCAGACGTTTCTCAGCATTCGTTATCTGAATAAACCATGAAGGAAAGCAACGAGACACAAAACCACAGAATAAACGCCAGACATTAAAATAGTAAGTGAACCTCCATTTTTTTTTAAATACTTCCGGGACCATTCACTTGAAGATTAACTGAACCTGTGCCCATTTCTGTGCCAGAAAGGAGGAAATTGACTTGAAATGGTGTGTTTCTACCACAGGATCGGTTTTCACCACTGTCAGACTGCTGGTAAATAAAGGGGTGGCATCACTTACAATACACGACAGCTTCCAAACGTCTTCGTTTGCATAGTTTGGGATAACATCTGAAAAAAATTAATGCGTACGTGAGTGTTGGAATCCACTTCCCCAATAATTATAATAATACACTGCATCTGATTTGACGATTGGTCTAGAACGGATGTTTTGAAGTTCACTGCGGCCTATAGTAATTCGTGCTCGTCTCCTTCAGAAGCAGCTGTTATAAAAACATTTATTAGGATCATTAGGAGGTCAGACATTGTTTTTAGTCATGAGCTTTAAAATGTACATTAAAGTAACGTGCATATCATTTTGTATCGCCATTCTTGTGAAATCTGGTACTTCCACTCGTCATTTTCTATCCATCTCCTTGATTGTGGACCAACTGGGCCGAAACATGTTGCAGATACAGTAAAATCATTCGGAATACCCAACCTCGGTGTACATAGTTGATATGCTTTAATGAGGAAATGGACTTTGACATTCAGCTCCACGCAGTACGATAGCGAGTGTCAGGTTTTCCTCATTTGCCGCCAATGAAATATATCCTAATAGCGACTGGTTGGGCTCCAGAGCGAGGCTGGACGTTACAGGTTTGAGAAGAAGAAAAGATGACCGTTCTGCTCATCAGAATCGATCCCCACGTTCAGAATGTAGGCAGAAAGATACGGCGTCTAAAACATATAGGTTGTGCTGATAGCCTTGCAGTACAAACACTTTGGCTGTTAAGTTACAGCATTTTAACCGTCGTTATGTTATGTGCTGTTTATTGCTGGGGAAACCATGCACTTACTATACTTCTCCTGCTATTTTCAATGCCGAGAAAACAAAATTATTAATATAAATATTACAAAATCTGTCACCGAAATACATGACGCCAACACGTGAACACAGTTTGCACACTAAAAATGCCTTAGAGAGTAAATAATATTGTGCATTAATTAATATTGCAAAATATGACTGACGACTGTTGCACTAGGTTATTGACAGTCTACTTTCAATATTGAAGTGTTTCACAATATATTGTTTCAATCAAACTTTCGACTTTACTTAATCTTGCAAAAATTAAATAACCTTCGGAAATATTGCTCAATATGCACACATTTACCTTCCGTCTACCGAGCAACACATATGTCCAAGGAGGAAGTTCCGGGTCGTCAAAAACATTGGCCAGTAGCTTTGCGTATTGGATAGACGTTGACTGGAAGTAACTGCTTCTCGCATATTATTTTTTCTTTTAGCAACTATAGGGGTAACAATCGTGAGGAGCTCATCAAATTATGGAACTCTCCAGCATTTCTGTAGTCGTTTGGTTCACTCAATTTTAGGTTTCTCATAAGATTTTCTTGTGTGTATTGAGGTCTTCTTGTTTACAATTCTTTGTTCCACCGGCGACAATTTTTCTTTCTTAGTCACAGGACTAAATCAATGGTCACACAGACAGCATCGGTAATGATATATTCGCTCTCCTGACCCAACAGCAACATGAAATCTTGCTAAATAATATTGGAATGTCTAGGGAGGACCCTACTGCAAAATATTATTACAAGTATTAACATTGACCGTCTAGGGGCAGCTTGAGGAGAATTCTAGCTGACAGGCTCAAATAAAAACGCTTGTCACGGGGCACTAAGTCTCTATTCCCCTTTGTTAGAGATTTTTATTTTACTTGGTCTACATTCAGCACATCGGGTGTCCAGGAAATACCACTAACTAACTTCAGATTTGTTCAGTATTAGAATTGCCTTTTAGTTTGCATTTGTTTAGAATTTTATTTTCCGATGGGCCCATTTCATTTTACTATTCGGGCAACTTGCAAGCCCAAGAATTAGTCGGGTTCTGGTCGCTCAGTCCCAGACATTGCCAAAGCCAGATGTAGTGGAAGCCCACATTCGAAGACGTAAGAGTAGCTATATCATTAGTACCCAGAGAGATTGTAGGCGAAAAGCGCACTGTCATGATAATTAAACGCTATGAAGGCCATTTATATGGCAGACACAATAGTTTTCTAAAAGACCCCAGGCATGTTAATTGCTTAAGGTAAACTAATTACAATTTCAAGACCATATTTCCACATCATATCCCGCGCAAACACGTCGCTAGCTGACATTGGTGTGATTTATGCGGTTTGCGAGTACCAGTTGTCCACTACGAATTATGAAGCAGGAAGGAACAGTTCTTGAAATGTGACAATTGTAGGAGTGCGACCGTGAAGCTAGGCGTGTATTTACTTCTAGAATTAACAATGGAGTCTAGGTGTCGGACAACGTAGAACAACGTTTTTAACAGACATATATACGTATTAACAATGCAGTCCATTTTGTAGAAATTAATGTTAGAATTGATGTGATGAAAATAGGAATTTTTCTTAAGGTTTGATTACCATAGACATAAGAAACAGTTCTGGCAGCTGTATTCGTGATTAACGAGTTTATTCAACCAAAATCAGTTTCATTTGTTGTAGGCCAATGTCAAACACACACCATAAACTTAGTAACTGACCAATTTAATGCACAAATTCTTGTTTTATAATAAGTTTATTATATTTCTCTACATGTTTCGAGCACTATTATGTTCATCATCAGGAGGTCAAAATTGTATTGTACAGCATCTGGTATCATCGTACTCTTTAGGTGGCCGTCCGGTGCACAGGCTTGTACGTGCTGTGCTTTTCAGTTGACTGTCCGTTGGCCGGCCGGCTTTGCTAACAATTAATTATCCGCAGCAAAGAGACATCAGGAGCTACTGCCGCCTACAAACGTGTACTCAAAATAGTGTACTTCACACGGTGGCGTACCATCCATTGTTTCATTATTTCATTTTGCCACTAACTCTGAATTTGCAGTTAATAAGTTTTGTCGTGAGACGTTCTGAAAAGAGGCATAAAACAAGAGAGAATAATGGCAGAAGACCGCAAAACATTGCAGGTTAATTTAACCATCCTACCGTGAGGCTGTATGTGTTCCTGGTATTACAGGACGGTGCCGTCTGAATTTCTTTTGCTAGGGGCCTCATGCTTCTTGGTTGAGTCAGACAATGGCTTCAAGAGACGAAGTATCTTATCATGATGAGGTTCACCACAATGACGATTGTCTGTTGAATGTATCTCTTCTAGATTTATGCGGGCGATCCTGGGAGAAGGGCGGGTGAAAGGAATTACAGAGAACGAAGAGAATAAACACACAAAGCTCATCTACCGGGGAGAGAAAAATAAAGAATCTTCTCTTCTTAACAGCTGAGGGGCTGTCAATGTGGAGCCAGTTCAGAGCAGAAGGGGTTTACTATAGGATGCTGTTCAGACGAATTCTACGGAAAGGTTGAGGGTTCTATGTTGAGTAGCAGTGCAATGACCGCGTATTTAGACAACATTTGATACTGGAAATGCAGGATAATAACTTTAATGGTGCATTGATTAATATTACTTCATTGTATAGTGCTTACGAATGCGTGACTGGATTACTGTCACGAAAAAAATATGCCTAGAGGCATATCACTTTGCCTTATGAAGTTTGTCACACGGTATCATCAGACCCCTGTATAATAATACGGTAAAGGTAAAGGTAACCCTAGAACTGGCCACGAAGGCCCAGAGGGGAAGCAGATGTAGAGATTTACCCTTTCTTTAACCTCGACCCTAGATGGGGAAGGTGGTCAGCCCCACTCCCCTGTCGCTTTACCCCCGGGAAAGAACCGGTACACCTTGTGTAGGGGGCTGGGTGAACCCTAGGGCCGGTCTGGACGGGTGCGGATAATCTTGGCTACACCGGAATCCGATCCCCGGACCGTCAAGCACATAGCGAGTCGCTATACCGACAACGTTATTCAGGCCCACACCCTTTAACAATAGTAAAACAAAATGGAAAATGATTTGCAACATTGTTACGACAGCTTTAAGTAGAGGTGGTGACGAACAGAGGACAATCCGTACGTTATTGTACGGCGCTCTGGGGGTCATTCAGCGGCGAGTTTTGGAAAATGAAGAACCTGCGGAATAGAATAAATACGTACGTCTTCAATGACACGGTACAATACCAGACAGTTTATTACCGCGTTCTGGGCTTGAGGAATGCACGTACTGTACTTGCAGGTCAGACCGATTTTGCCCAAAAGCAAAAGGCAGTTTGCGTAATTAACAGAGTGATATTTCATGAAGCAAGATGTTTGGTGCTTTTCACCAAACTCCACACGTCAAATTTCAGTAAGGTTCTCAACGCTTTGTGTGTCCTACCAAATGTTATTCACAAGGCAATTATTTCTAGCAGAAGTCCTCTGATGGTGCTGGTAGACATCAACAATAACGGTGGTAAAATTAACTGCCTGTTAATGATATAAATCTTCATAATTTAGTTTCATACTTTATCCGATTTTCCTATTAATTTTCGCCTGCCTGCATGTTAAGATCTATTCTAGAATGGCCGACAGGAGTTCTATGCTTTTCAATTAAAAAAACATAATTGCGTGAATAAATGGAACACCTTTCTTAAACCCACATCTATTAATCGAGGGCAAATACTGATAAGACTTTACTATTCTGTATATTTTCAGATTACGTGTTAGTTGTAATAGGGTTATAACCCCAAGAGGTTTGCTTGAATTTTTATAACGACATTGACCACTAAGTTTGAAGGCACTACAGTGCAAACACCTTATAGAAGGAAATTACACATTATCTTCAAAGATACTTAAATTATTCCGAGGTTCAGGTCTATCCGGCACTCTTCAGGTAATTGTAAATGGTTTTTCTTACAGTGCTGCCTTTTTATTTCCTTCCTTCCGATTATACTGTTACCATACATAAACATTACTATCGCTTCTTCTACTTCAAGTGGTAGAGAGCCAGAAAGGCTTTCGTATAAAGAAAGGAAAACACAGTGGACGGAAAGACAACGGATCGTAATTTTTGGAAGAAAGTAACTATAGTAACTAAACTCATAATGCCTGTCTGCCGCTAGAGAAATTTATTTCGTGAGTTCCTTCCCATTCCATAACTTCCAAAACCCTCTGATCCTTTTACAGGACATTACACCGCCCAAGTTAAATTTGATCTGGTGGATGACGACAAATGCAATACCGTAATCGTTTCCTCCAGCATCCTTCCCCAGTCATCATTCAGAATCAGATTTCAGTTGACATTAAATGTATAATACTCATATCTGATATGCCGTCCTTAAATAAACTTGGAAACCTAAACTTCAGATGTAATGTACTATTCAGTTATACATAACAATACGTAAGGGCTTTTTTATGTGAATAACTGTGATTATTACAATGAGACCTTACAAAACCATTGTCAGAAATCACAACGAGAGTTATCTACAAGGAAACTACATAAAGACGGCAAATATATTTAGCCTTTTATTTAGTTGCTTTGCTTAATTACACGTATTCAGATTTTTGGCCACTGGCCAGGTATAATTTTCACGGGATGGAATAAGAACCTCCGAGAATCGCGCAAGGAAGTGTGTGGTGTCCAACAGTAACGGAAAGTCATTGTAGCATTTGCTATTTAGCTTTCAAAATGCACATGATTTATGGAAGAGCTATGGCACTTGATTTAGAGAATCAAATAATGATAAGAACAATCAATTTACTGCAGTTCGCTGGTATTATCCCAGTTTCAAAAAATGTACAAATGTTTTCTCTTTAACAGGTCGTGTCATACTTTCTATCTTAACATATTTCATCTCACATGCAAAATAAAATAACTTTATTAGTTGGTAACATTAGTTGTTATATTAAAATCCCAAATCTTTCAAACATAAAACAATCGGTCATTCACACATCCTGTCTGGTTGTACCATATTTTCCACATTATCACATAATTGGCACGATTTTCAGAAAAAAGTTATTGCACACAAAATATGCGTTTTGATTTCCTCTACAAATTTGTCTGAAATATTTCTCTTTCTAAGAAGAAATGAGCGAGATATGATCAAAAACGTATACATGTCTTCATATAAGGTACCTGTTATTCTTGTCAGATTCTAACGTAACTCGAATTTTCTCGACAGATTTTCGAAGAGTAATCAAATATCAAATTTCATGAAAAACCGTACAGTTGAAGCACAATTGTTCCATGTGGACGGACAGAGAGACAGACATGATGAAGCTAATAGTCGCTTTTCGCAATTTTGCGAACGCGCCTAAAACCCGATTAAGTCTTTGAAAAAATGGTATGTCTCATTCCACAAAATCTTGTGGGATTCTTGGCATCATTAGCAATGTAGTTGCATTGTGATACCATTCGTACAGACTGTTATACTAATTTTTACGTCAGCGCAGAACTCGTTCCGTCCTGATCATGCTCGCAAGCTGTCAGCAAGCCTGTATGACATATACCATTGCTGTCTTTACAGTGAAAAACTGCTGATGATGGACAGAGGAACTGTCCGAAACATGTACAGTTTTATTCCAAAAATAAATTTGAGAAATAAGTGCATCTACTTGGTTTTGTTATAGGAATTTATCACGATGCACGGTCACCTGGACGTCAAATGAAGTTATCAAGTTAATGACGGCATACGTTAAAAGTGTCACTTTATGTTGAACTCATTATTCAAATATGATTTAAATTCAAGGCTGCACAACCTTCTTACTTATTTGGTTCAAGTTTATGTTTTTACGAAACGCCGTAAGTTTCCTCTACTCTTTCCTTGTGTACACCACCGCCATTTCAACACTGAGCAAGACTGTCAGAAAGCATGTTTGCATAACTTATCATTTCGCAAATACAGGACCTACATTGGTTGCGATTATATCAAGGAAACTGGCCGCCGATAGAATATAATCTCTTTCCAGGGCAGAAGCATATTTTAGTGACCACAAATTTAAAGATGATGGCCAAGAGAGACAGTTGTGACATGATGGCTGATAACACAGAACACGGACTGATGTGTCGACAGGAAACAGAGAAAGTAATCCCGTGATGTAACACGTGTCTTACATGTGGGTGTGATTAGGTGGAAAATTAGTGACGTAGCGGTACAGTTACATTTAAACTGTCCTTGATAGACCTGAAAATAAAGAACAGGAATGCAAATATTGTGTACTTATTTTCCGACGGACCCTTGTCTGATCGACGTCCAGTAAATCTGAGGAAATGAAGTGATAGGCTCATGGAGAGCTGGAGGTCATGCACTTAACTTCCACAACCTAGCCATGGCATTCTTCACCTAACTGCAGCAGCATTGATGATAATGGTGGTGATAATGAAGATAACCTACAGCTGTGTCAAGTGGGTAGCTGTCCTTCGTATTCCGGAAGGGGGGGGGGGGAGGGAGCAGATTCAAATCTAAGCAATTAGAACGGCTATTTTGAATTTGGTTTCTCGTAGTCTGCCTTATTTTCTCCAGAAAATGTCGGGATAACTTCCTTAAATTAGGTCACGACTTCTTCCATTTAAAGCATTCCCAATTACTGTAAGTTAATCATCTTGTATATTTTATATCATACACTTCATATCTTAACAAAATATGTAAAACCCACCAGCTGAAGCCCAAACATATTAATATGAAAGTAAACAGTAATAATCAGCAAAGCCCAAACACTAAAAAGACAGCCACTAATTATCGACAGAAACAACAACTTAAATTTATTTGTAGAAAAAACAAAACATCAACACAATTTTATAAAATCCACTTAAAATATGCTAAATCTTGCAAGGAATTATGGAAATGTATTCAAACATCTATTGAAAATAATCATATTGTCAATTATACGCTGCATGCTCTGAGCTAGATGTAATGTTTAATTAAGTCATATATAAATTCTTAAGTCGACAGCTATTAGACATCTCTTTGGCGCAATGGACGCCAAGCGAGTGGAGGGAGGTATTTCGAAGAATTAATAAAACTATTTAATATTTATTTCAGAGTTTTCTTTAACATAACAGGAACTGGTCTACGAACAGTTTTATTTCCCTATATGCACAACCTTTCAATAAAATTCCATTGATGGAATGCTCATACTCAGTTTTTTTTTTTTTTGTGGCGATATAGCCCAACTCGGGCTTAGGTCACCTCGCTCTTAAGGGTTATACATCAGACACAATCAGACACACAAAAACCCGGTGGGATTCCTCTGAAGGAGTTATTAGCCCGTCACTGAGTCCGCTACCTACACAATAAACAAGAAACAAACTAAACGAACAACCATGCCTTCAGAGGGATTCGAACCTGCATTCCCAGCAAGCGAACGGTCGCAGACCTACGGTTTAGACAATACGGCCACCGAGGCCTGTTGTTACGAGGCCCGTGGGTGGTCGTCCACGGGTGTAGAGTGGTCCTGGTGGGAGGGATTTATAGAGATACACCACTACAGACTGCGTAGTTCGCACGAGGCATTTATTAAGTCGTGACTCAAATTTCTTCGAACAGCCAAGTGTGCTTGTTGCACTACATAATTGGACAGGTCACAAGTACGAACCAGAAGTGAGAAGGCAGGCGGAGTTTTCATATTCTTAATTTTCGTGTAATGTTAATTGGACTTGCGGCAGCACATCCCAGCAGGCCTAGTTCAATAGCGTTAACATTGCCAAGCTGCATTACGATCACATTTCCTTCAGATGCTTATGATTATAAAGAAGGATTTCCTGTGCCTGAGAGGTTGGTTTTCTCTCTCTCTCTCTCACTCTCTTACCCCCTCCAAGGGGCAGAGTTATTCCTAAGGAGGTAACATTTACTCACCTAGTCAAGAAATTCCCCTCATTGATAGAAATCCGCAGGTTCATTACTGCATTCACAAGCTCCCGCCACCTGTCCATATCCTGAGCCAGATCAATCCAGCACATGCCTGTCTACCCCAGTTCTTGAACACTCGTTTATTATTATCCTCCCTACTACGTCTAGGTCTGTTAGTGGTCTCCAATCTTCAGGTTCCCCCACTAAACCCGTCTCTTTCACTCAGGTCTCCCAACCAAATCCCTGCTGAACCTCTCCTGTCTCCCATACGTGCCATATGTCCCGCCCATCTCATTCTTCTCGATTTGATCACCCAAATAATACTTGGTGAAAAATACAGATCATAAAGCTCCTCATTATGTAGTCTTGGTTTGTTATCCTTACACTAAGAACTGTTTCCCAAAGTGTCAAATTGTCAATTGTAGGGCGTGTCAAACTCTGTTCGTTGATTCTGACATCTGAAGCTTAGCACTCCCAGTTATTGTTGTATCCGAGGCTAAGAGGACATATTTATAGCTTCCCAAGTCCATCCAAGTAAATGCATTGAATACTTTATTGGCAAGTCAGATTCTTCAACGATAATGGTGCACAGACGCACACTGTCGAAATTTTTTGTGTGGGCTTAGTAGTTGCTGGCCCACGTCCGTACTTGTCTGGCAACCACTTCTAGTGCAGACCAGGACTAACGACCTCAACTTCCATCTTTTTATGTGCTTCTCTAGTCCTTCTATATCTGCGAGTGTCCGCTTTAAGCGCATTACACATCCGTCTCTTAAAAAATAAGATTCTATATATGAATCCCTGTCTAAAATATTTTGCCCGCGAATGCTTCCTTAGGTACGGCACGGCTCGCGTTCCTTCTTTCGGACAGCCAATGAAATGGGGCTAATAAACTACAATTAAATGTCTACGCCGAGCTTCATAATTAACGTTAATTTTGAAATTGAATAAAATTGATGTGATTATAATACCCTACATCAACTATGCATTTTCAAAGGACTGTTTAATAATTTTCATAATCATAAACATCAAGGATTGGACCCTTTGATCTGTTCCGTCTCCAGTGTTACAGCTGCTCACGCAAACGCTTCTTCGGTCTTCCAATTTTTCTCCTTCCTTGTGGTCTGTAGTGGTTTGATTTCAATTGGATTCAGTTTTGTGGAATTCTTTGCAAGTGTAAAAGCCAATTCCGTCTCTATTCAACTATCTTGTCTAGTAATACTTTTTCTACATCAAAAGTAAAAGCATCCCGAATGTTATTATTTTATGCTAATTTCTCTTCAAAACTTTTCGTAACGCAGGACTCTAACAAGACACGTGTTATGCAAAGTCTTTAACCTTTTGGCGCCGGAATTATTTTTTTTTTAATTTTAGCACACCCTGTATATAAAATGTGAATAATACAGGAACCAAATACGTTAGAATTATGAAACAAACTGCATTTTGAAGAGAAAA
>Ga0131853_10012443_pt1 | contig 15588 bp, 15 predicted proteins | sample TergutLab28metaG_FD_92764 | JGI IMG/M metagenome (GOLD analysis project Ga0131853, IMG submission 92764) | Labiotermes labralis P1 segment gut microbial communities from Petit-Saut dam, French Guiana - Lab288 P1 (version 2) (version 2) | ecosystem: Host-associated > Arthropoda: Insects >...
AGAAAATTTAGCCTGGGAAGACATATCATATTTTTTAATTGTATCTAATAAAATAATCATCCCTTCTTGAAACAAATCTTCGCTACTATACGCTGGTTCTTTAGAGTAGACATGACTATACCATTCAACAAGCCCAAAATGATGTTTCATAAATTCTTTTTTTGCTTCAACATCGCCATTTTCGATACGTAAAAGATATATTTCTTCTTCATCTCTTGTCAATCTGCTCAAAACAATCATTCCCCCTGTCGCATTTCAAAATATATGAAATATATTACGATAAATAAAAAAAATGGCGGAGTGAGAGGGATTTGAACCCTCGCAACGCTTACGCGTTCTACTCCCTTAGCAGGGGAGCCTCTTCAGCCAACTTGAGTACCACTCCGTATGTAACATTTTACTATATTTAGTATATTCAATCAAGAAAAAAACATCCTTTATGTTATCTTCCCATTGTTGCCATTCTGATGTTTTCAATATTTATATTCATAAAAGTAAAATATGTTTCATTAGCTCTTCTATCCTCATCACTTATATTACTCATTATATTAAATACAATAACTTCCGCATTATGATTAGCAACCAAATCTTTAATTAAATCACTTTCTTCTTCATCACTTCTAAGAAATATATATTTATAAGCTTCACTATCAAAATTATTCTTAATTGCACTTAAATTATTTGGGGTTAAATTATCTTCATCATCAAGAACAATAACATTAAAACCATAATTTTCTAAAAATCTAAATACAACAGAAGAAACAATAAGAGTATTATTCCCATCTTCACCACTTAATCTCCCAATTCTTCTTAAATCAGCATCCATCTGAGAAAGTGGCCCCTCAAGTTTTTCCACATAATTAGCTTGAATCTCTTCTCTAATATATTTATTCGTAATATATTCTTGTAAATTATTTCTTATTGTTGTCGCTAACATCAAAAAATTATTAGGTGAAAGCCATAATTCTTCCACTGCATGAGTATATCTTAAACCGTAAGCAACATCGATAATTCGCATATTTCTGTTATTATTGATAAAACTCCTAGCAATCTCTCGCTCACGACTAAGACCATTATAAACAAATATCGCCGCCTCACTAAAATCTCTAATTTGTTTATCTGTCAGCGTATATTCTCTTACATCAACACCATCTGGATAGATACTTAAAACCTCTGAATTATAGCCATATAAAACCTGAGTTAAAAATTCAATCGGAAAAACAGTAGTATAAATTACCACATCTTCTAATTCATCTCTTCTAAAACAAGCACTTACCACAACGCTCATAGCTAAGATTAATAATAAACTAATAACTTTTTTCATATATTTTTTTCTCTCCCTGGTGGTACTGGATCATATCCACTTCTTCCAAATGGATTACAACTTAGTATCCTCTTTATTCCTAAAAATACCCCTCTAAAGAATCCATGACCCTCTAAACTCATTATCATATAATCAGAACAACGGGGTGTATAACGACAATAATAATGGATATTCAATGGCGTTCTTTGATACAATCTAATAAATTTTATGAGTAGTTTTTTCAAATTTTCCACCTTTAATGATTTTACTATGAATTCCTTATTTTGTAAAATGACTTTAACTAAGCATTAGTTTTTGCTATACTTACTTATAGGTGAACATAATGAAGTTCTTAAAAAAGTACGGAATAAATGTTAAAAACAAACAACTCCTTGAGCAAGCTCTAACTCATAGCTCTTATGCTAATGAAGTAAAGAGTAGTGAAGATTATGAGCGTTTAGAGTTTTTAGGTGATGCCATTCTTCAAATTATAATCAGTGAATATATCTATTTAAATACTGATATGGCAGAAGGAGAAATGTCAAAACTTCGCGCTGGTTATGTTTGTGAAAATGCTCTTGTTGAATATTCCAAAAAAATTGACTTAGTTCCCTTCATTAAAGTAGGGCAAGGACAAAGTAAAAATTTAAATAACCCAATTATTGCTGATGTGTTCGAAAGTACCATTGGAGCAATTTATTTAAGTAATGGAATGAAAGATGTTAAAAAACTAATCAACAAAGTTGTTATTCCTTATATAGAAAAAGAACATGTTTTCTTTGATGATTATAAATCCGCTCTCCAAGAAATTCTTCAAACCAGTAAGAAAACTTTAGAATATGTTACAACCAATGAATCTGGACCACCTCATAATAAGAGATTCATTGTTGAAGTAAAGATTGATGGCATAACTTATGGCAAAGGTGAAGGCAAAAGCAAAAAAGAAGCAGAACAGAACGCTGCATTTGATGCTTATAAAAAACAAGCAAATTAAGGACGTGAAGAAGTGAAAAAGAAAGAACAAGTTTTCAACAAATTAGTTAGAGATAAAATACCTGAAATAATCGAAAATAACGGCGATATTCCGATAACTAGAATTCTTGATGATAAAGAATACAAAGTTGAATTAGAAGAAAAATTATTGGAAGAATTCTATGAAGCAATTGCTTGTGATACTTCTGAGGACAGATTAGAAGAATATGCGGATTTATTAGAAACATTATCTGCTCTAGCTGAAATCGAAGGGTCTTCCCTAGAAGATGTAATTACCATAATGACGAAAAAAAGAAAAGAACGAGGGGGATTTTCTAAAAGAATCTTTTTAAAAAAAACAATCAATAAAAAATAAGAATAACAAGGTGAGAATATGTATTTAAAAAAAATAAATCTAAATGGTTTTAAATCATTCGCAGAAAAATGTGAAATTGACTTCAAACCAGGAATAACTGCAATAGTTGGTCCTAATGGAGCAGGAAAGAGTAATATCGTTGATGCCATTCGTTGGGTTTTAGGCGAATCTTCCGCTAAATCACTTCGTACCAGCACTTCTATAAGTGACGTTATTTTCACTGGTTCTAAAACAAAAGAACCTAAAACTAGAGCTTCAGTTGCTCTAACATTCGACAATACCGATAAGTATTTAAATACCGAATTCTCAGAGATTGAAATTAAAAGAACTATCTATGCTGATGGTGAAAATGAATATTTAATTAATGGCGCTAAGGTTCGTCTTAAAGATATCACCAATCTTTTTATCGACTCTGGAGCCAGTAAAGAATCATTTAACATCATCTCTCAAGGGTCAATCACCGATGTTATTACTAGTAAACCAGAAGAAAGAAGAGCAATGATTGAAAGCGCCGCTGGCGTTCTAAAATATAAAAAGCGTAAAGAAGAAAGCCTAAGAAAACTAGGGTCAACTAAAGAAAATATGGAAAGAATCGACCTTCTTTTAAACGAATTAGAATTAACTATCGGCCCCCTAAAAGAACAATCAGTTGTCGCTACCAAATATTTAGAATTTAAAAAAGAACTGGCAGATACTGAAATTTCTTTAATTGTCCATGAAATTGCTAATTTCAACGAAATATTTAACGAAAAAAAAGAGAGCATCACTAAATTAAATGAAGAAATTGCTAATATGGATATATCCTTTAATAAAGATTCATCAGAAATGGAAAAAATTAAACTAAACATTATAAAACTAGATGAAAAAATAAGTAAAAGTAACGAAACATTATTCAAATTAACTGGGAATATTGCTGATTTAGATAGTGAAAAAAGAGTAGCTACTGAAAGAAAAAAATTTGAAGTTGATGATGCCGCTCTTCATAATACAATGGTCTTCTTAAAAGAAGAAGAACTAAGTTTAAAGAAAAATCTTGATACCTTAACTACGGAAATTAAAATTTTAAACAATAATATTATTAAAAATCAAAAACTCGAAGATGAAAAAACAACTGAATTAAATAACTTATTAAAATTTAAAACTTCATCTGATGGAAAAATAGCTCTTCTAGGCAAAAACATTTTGGAAACTAAAGATAAAATAAATCTTTTAGAAGAACAAATTGAGAGTGATGCCACTCTTCCTTATGCTGTAAAATCTGTTTTAAGTAACCCTAAACTCAGCGGAGTTCATAGTATAATTGGCAAAATAATTAAAATGGAAGAGAATGTTTCTCTTGCGATTGAAACCTCTCTAGGATATTCAAGTAATATAATCATCACTGATGATGAGAGCGTTGCCAAAGAATGTATTAATTATTTGAATGTTAATCGTCTTGGTAGAGCTACATTCTTCCCCTTAAATATTATAAAACCTAAATATGTCGATAAAGATATAATCGAAAGAATTAAACAAGTCGATGGTTTTATCGATATTGCAGCAAACTTAGTAGAGTTCGACCCTAAATATGAGAGTATTATCAAAAACCAACTAGGTAATGTTTTAGTTGTAAAAAATATTGATGCCCTAAATTTAATCGCCAGAATTACCGAATATCGTTATAAAATTGTTTCCTTGACTGGTGAAATCCTTCATACTGGAGGCTCCATCACTGGGGGTTCAAAGAAAAACACCACTGGAGTTATAAATCAAGAATTTGAACTAAATAAACTAAAGAAAATTTTAAAAGATAACCAAAATGATTTAAAAGAAACCGAAAAATCCCATAATAAACTTTTAGAAGAAATAAAACTTGTTGAAGTCGCCGTCTATGAAAAAAACAAAACTTCTGCTTATTTAACTGAAACTCTAAATCGAAAAAATATCTCTCAGAATGACTTAAATAACCTTTTTAAAGCAAAAGCATCCGAATTAAAAGGAACAAAGAATACTCTTAATAAAGCTTTAGACAAAGATATTAATAAAATATTAGAAAACTATTATAATAAAGTTAGTGAAAAAGAAGTCTTAGAAAAGAATTTAAATGCTCTTAAAGAAGAAAAAAGTACTTTAAGTGACAAACTAGAAGAAATAGAAAACCTAAGTAAAAAAACCAATACTGAATATAGCAAATTACAAAATGATTTAAAAGAGTTAGAAATAGAATTCTCTAAAGCTGATATTCTCTTGGATTCTCATCTAGGGGTTTTATCTGAAAACTATAACATGACCTTTGAAAAAGCCAAAAACAGCTATGCTCTTAGCATTCCAGTAATTGAAGCAAAAGATATAGTAAGTAATCTAAAAAGACAGATTAAAAGCATGGGTGATGTAAATACTGGCTCGATAAGTGAATATGAAAGATTAAACAAAAGATATACTTTCCTCTTAAATCAAAAAGAAGATATTAATGCCTCAATTGATAATCTTCTAACTATCATTACTGAAATGGACGAAATAATGCAAGAGCGTTTTACTAAAACATTTAATAATATAAAAAAAGAATTTGCTATTGTCTTTAAAACCCTCTTTAAAGGTGGGGAAGGGATTCTCAAACTAACCGACCCAGATAACATTTTAGAAACTGGCATTGAAATAATAGCTATGCCTCCTGGTAAAAAACTTAATTCAATTACACTACTCTCTGGAGGAGAAAAATCACTTACTGCTATTGCATTATTATTTGCTATTATCAATGTTTTTCCAGTACCTTTTTGTATCTTAGATGAAATCGAAGCGGCACTTGATGATGTTAACGTTGAAACCTTCGGTAAATATCTAGAACAAAAGAAAACTACAAGTCAGTTTATTATTATAACTCATAAAAAGAAAACTATGGAATATGCCGATAGTTTATATGGAATTACCATGCCAGAATCAGGCACTAGTAAACTTGTAAGTGTTGAATTAGAAAAAGCAAAATAATTATATCTCTCTCATTATCTCTTTATTTTTAAAGGGATTTTTTTTATCAATTTTATCAACAAAAAGAATACCATCTAAATGATCTAATTCATGTTGAAAAGCAACTGCCAATTCTTCTCTTACTCTGATTTCGAACTCTTCACCATCAATGTTTAAGGCAATAACTCTCATTCTAGCATGACGAGGAACAATACCTTCTGTTTCTCTTGTAATACTTAAGCAACCTTCACCCTCACTAACATATATCAATTCTTCACTTTGACTTTTTATCTTTGGATTAATCACAATATGACGTTCAAAACTTCCATCTTCCATTTCTTGAACAATAACAAAAATACGTTTCGGAATTCCTAGTTGAATAAATGCCATACCCATTCCTGCTCGCAAGTTGTATTTTTCTCTAGTTTCTTCAATCTGAGAAATTTGCAAATAATCCATTATATCTTGGATAATCTTCTTATCTTTAGATGAAAGCGGAAAAGAAATATCACTACTTTTTGTGCGTAAAACGCTAGACTCTTCAGTCAATATATTTAATTTAGGTAGTTTCATAATAATCACCAATCGCTCTTATCTTAACAAATAATCAAAAAAAAAGGAAGTTAAACCAACTTCCAAATTATCTATTTTAATCGCGGCATTCATCGCGTTCACGATTAAAGCCGAATCCTGCACCTACTATAATTACTAATAGAATAAATAATACAATCCAAATAGCTGCTCCGCCGCCATATCCGCCAGCTGCATAAGGGGCTGGAGCACCGCAACCATATCCTGGAGCCATTCCTCCATAAGCAGCAGGAGTTCCGTAGTAATACATTATTATACCTCCTTTAATATATCTACTATAGTGTATACTTAAAGTTTTCCTTTTGACATTGAAAACACCTAATTTAGAAAAATTGTTTTTCCTAGCATTAAAAACATGATAATATTAAACTAGGTGGGAACATGAAAAAAATCTTTGCAAAAATGGATAAATGGTTACTTTTCTTTACAGTTCTTTATGCTGCTTTTGGCTTAATTATGATTTATAGCGCTTCCAGTGTTGCAGCTGTTCTAAGATATAATGTATCATCTTATCATTTTTTTATTAACCAACTTTTTTGGATTATCGCGGGTTTTGTTGTAGGTTTTGTTATTGTTTTAAAACTACCAACGAGTAAATACCGTCTTTTTATTCCTATCCTTGTTATTGGTATGATTGCTGCCTTAGCAGGACTTTTTGTTTACGGTTTTATCGCTGGAGGGGCTCAAAGATGGTATAATTTTGGCTTTTTTAACTTTCAACCAACAGAATTTGCCAAAGCGATTTTGATTATTTATATGGCTGTTTATTACGATAAACTAATGAAAAGACCAAAAAAAGATGTTATAAGCTTTTTCATTCCTATAGCTATCGCCATCATTTTCGCTGCTCTAATCGTTATGCAACCAGACCTTGGGAGCGCTTTTGTTGTGGCAATGATATCTTTCTTTGTTTTTATCAGTCTTCCTGTCGACAAGAAGATGAAAATGAAATTTTTGCAACTCGGTGGAATAGGAGCAGCTATTTTAATTGTTATTTTAATGGTCGGCCAGAATTCTTTTTTAAACCCTGCCCAGATGGCACGCTTTAATTTTAGAAATCCCTGCACTAGATATACTGACCCCAGTGGTTATCAGTTATGTAACGGTTTTATTGCTATTAATAATGCCAAAATATTCGGCGTTGGGCTTGGAAACTCAACTCAAAAATACATGTATCTTCCTGAAGGACACACCGATTTTATCTTTCCTATAATTGTTGAAGAATTGGGACTTATCGTTGGAATCCTAATTATCTTGGGTTACGCATTTATGCTTTATCGAATTTTAAAAATCGCTAGGAACGGCGAAAACTTAAGATGCTCCCTTCTTGCCTATGGGGTATTCTGGCTTATGCTCCTTCATATCCTTATTAACCTCTTGGGTATTCTTGGTTTAATGCCTCTAACTGGTATTCCTCTACCTCTTTTAAGTTATGGCGGTAGCTTTAGTATTGTCATAATTGTTATGTTATTCATTGTCCAAAAAGTTGCTGTTGAAAACGCTATCAATAAAAATAAAAGAGAAATAGCTAATATGTAATTTATTTTAATTACTTTTCACTTTACACAAAGCATAGTTAAAACTATGTTTTTTTTATTCATTTCTGTAAAGTTAGTGACAAATTTAACAAAAATTTTAACAAATTTCAAGAAAAAAAAGGAAATCAAGGGGTCCACCTATAATAAATAAGTAGAGAGTAAAAATTACTTTAGAAAGTGAGTATTAATTATGGAAGTAGAAAAATATAATGAAAATATTTTTGAAAGCATCAAAAAAGTTGATGATTTTGATAATGAATATTGGTCAGCAAGAGAATTACAAAAAATATTAGAATATTCTTTATGGCAAAAATTTCAAAATGTTATAAATAAAGCAATAGTATCTTGTTTCAACAGTAATTTTCAAGTTAATGACCATTTTATCCACGCGGATAAAATAGTGAAAACAGGGCTTTCGGAGAAGAAAATTATAGATTTTCGTCTTTCTAGATACGCATGTTATCTTATTGTCCAAAATGCTGATCCAAGAAAAAAAGTTATATCTCTAGGGCAAACATATTTTGCAATTCAAACAAGAAAACAAGAATTATCTGATGCAGAATATAATTTACTTTCCGAAGACGAAAAAAGATTATATCGCAGAAACTTAACAAAAAAAGGTAATTATTCTCTAAACCGAGCAGCAAGGGATGCAGGAGTTAAAAATTTTGATAAGTTTCATAATTTTGGTTATAAAGGACTTTATGATGGCGAAACTGCTGATGATATTGCAAAAAGAAAGAAAATTAGGTATCGCCAAGATATTCTAGGTAGTATGGGCAGCGAAGAATTAACCGCCAATCACTTTCGAATTTCTCAAACTGAAGCTAAACTTAAAAGAGATAAGATAAAGACTGAAGATAAAGCTAATGCAACTCATTTTGAAGTCGGAAAAAAAGTAAGAAAAACTATTAAAAAACTCGGAGGTACCATGCCCGAAGATTTACCAACTCCAACAAAAAGTATTAAACAATTAGAAAAAGAAGGAAAGGAGGAAACAAAATGGAAATAATTCAAAAAATAAAAGAATACATAACAGATAATATTGAACATTTAATAATCATTTTATTAATTATTGCTTGTTTAGGATTAATTATCTGGAATTCCTTTTACAATACCGAAAGATTAGAAATAAATAGCAATAATATTGTTGAAACAGAAGAGAGTGAAGAAACAGAGGAAACTCTAGATGTACTTACTGTTGATATTAAAGGTTATGTAGTAAACCCTGGCGTTTATGAAGTAGATAATGGTCTGAATATAAATGACTTAATCCAAATTGCTGGTGGCATCAGAAGAGGTGGAACAACGAGAAATATCAACCTTAGCCATAAACTTAGTGACCAAATGGTTATTATAATTCATTCAGAAAGACAATTAAGAACTCTTCAAATATCAAATACAGCAACATGTGATAGTTATAATATTATTAACTGCGTAGATAATGACACATCAATAGTTGAAAGAGGGCCTACTACTCCAGGGACAAGCAACATTACTTCAGGAAGTACAGTTCCTGCTGGTAAAGTATCAATAAATAATGGAACTAAAGAGCAATTAATGACCCTTACTGGAATCGGTGAAGCAAGAGCACTGGCTATAATTCAACATAGAACTACCCACGGACCTTTCTTAACTCTAGAAGACATAATGAATGTCAGTGGCATTGGACAATCAATTTTTGATAACATTAAGGAAAATATTACTCTGTAACTGGCTTTATTATATATTATGCTTAATTGCTCTTGGCTATTTTCTTATTGCTACTGTTCTACTTGAACAAAGTAGTGTTTATACAAATGAAACTGAATTTATTGGGACAATTACTAACTACAGAATTGATGGCAATATATTAAACATTGACTTAAAAGCTGATGAAAAATTAAAAGCTACTTACCTAATTAGAACAGAAGAAGAAAAAGACTATTTAGAAAACAACATAAAACTCGGAATTAAAATTAAAATAATCGGTTCATTAGAATTACCACTGAATAATACTATTCCCAACACTTTTAATTATCGAAAATTTCTTTATAATCAACAAATATTTTGGACAGTAAGAATTAGTAATCTAGAAATTATTTCTCATCAAACTAATATCTTCTTTACTATAAAAAATTCTATTCAGAGTAGGGTAGAAAGGCTAGAAAAAGGGAGTGGGTATGTCAGCACTTTCATTCTAGGAGATAGAACTTATTTAGATGCTGAAACATTCAGAAACTATCAACAAAACGGTATAGGGCACTTATTTGCCCTTTCTGGAATGCATATTAATCTTTTTGCTGCCCTGATAATTTTCCTCTTAAAAAAAATTAAAATAGGAGAAAACAAAAGGTATCTAATTGCCATTTCTTTCATTCTTTCCTATGCTGCTCTAACTAATTTTACCGCTTCCATGTTAAGAGCAGGTTTATTCTTTACATTATTAAAATTAAACACTATTTTTTTCACCCATGTTAAAACTATAAATATTCTTCTCTTAACTGGAGCCATGCTCACTTTTATAAACCCTTTCATTCTTTACAATATTGGTTTTCAATATTCCTTTACTGTAACTTTCGGCTTAGTGCTATCAAGTAATAAATTTAAAACAAAGAATTATTTTAATAAAATTTTTATAATAAGTTTAATTGCTTTTCTTTTTAGTATTCCTATTTCTTTAAATAATTTCTATGAAATAAATTTCTTTGCCTTAATTAACAATCTCTTCTTTGTTCCAATAGTTAGTTTTATTCTCTATCCTCTAAGTTTAATTGTCTTTATCTTTCCCTTTTTAGATAACTTTTTAGCTCTTATAGCTAGGATTGTTGAATCAATTAACAATCTTGCAACCAATATCCACATTTTCTCCGTTATCTTCCCTAAAATGCCTTTATATATGGCTCTTATATATTACTTTTTTCTAATTTTAAGTATTAAAAATAAGAAATTAATCTTTAAAATAATGATTGTATTAATCTTAATTTGGAGTAAATATAAAGTTTATTTAGATAGTACTGCTCATATATGTTTTCTAGATGTAGGACAAGGAAATTCTGTTATCATAAGAGCACCACATAACAAAGAAACCATTATGGTCGATACTGGAGGTAGATTCTCCTTTCCTAGAGAAGAATGGCAAAAAAGACGAAGAACATTCAATCTTAGTGATAATACTTTATTATTTTTAAAAAGTATTGGAATTAGTAAAATAGATAACTTAGTCCTAACTCATGGTCATGAAGATCACTTAGGAGAAGCATTAAATATTTTAAGTAAATTTAGAGTAGATAATATTATTTTTAATCATGGTGATATTAATCCTGGGGAACAAGCTATCATTGATAAATATTCTCATAAGAACATTACTTTTAATCAAATTAACAGCAATATGAATATAATCTCTTTAAATAATAATATTTACAATGATGAAAATGATGATTCTCTAGTTCTTCTAATTACTATTTACAACTATTCAATTCTTCTAACTGGAGATATAACAAAAAGAGTAGAGGAAGACATTATTTCCCAAAGTGAATTTACTACCAATTTAGTACTACTAGCTCATCATGGTTCAAGAACTTCATCATCACCCTTATTTCTTAGTAAAATCAATCCAGATATTGCTATTATTTCCGCTGGTAGGAATAATATGTATAATCATCCAAACAGACAAACAATGGAAACTCTTTATAATTTAAAAATAAATTATTATAGTACCCAAAATGAAGGCACAATATGTCTTCATATTTCTTATGACGCCCATAATTTTTCTTTCCAAAGACCATAAAATAAAATACGTATCTTGCATGATGCGTTTTAGATATAGAAAAAGAGCTTTGAAGCTCTTTTTCATTTGAATTTTTAATAACAATCGTTTTTTAATTCTTTTTTAATTACTTCTCTTTGTTCTAGAGTAAGTCTATAAGTATTTTCTAAATAGGCAGCTTCAACTATTTTTTTCCTATCAAATTCGCAAGATTCATATAAATTAATTCTTTCATCATCAAACATTTCATGTTTCCAATTATCAATTTTCTTCAACAAGTTACTAATATCTTGTTTTTTATTTTTTTGAATTATAAAGTGGCAATTTCCTATTTTAGCAACTTCAATACCAGAAGTATCTAATAATGTCACATCTCCGTAATAACCTTCATCAGGTTCGGCTACACTTTTATAATATAACGAACCTTCTGCTCCCTTTGAATTTAAAAACCATAAATAAAAAAATTCCTCTGGACCATAAACGCCATAAATAAATCTTTCTTCACTATTCTTATCTTTAGCGATTCCTTCAAACCAACCATCTTCTTGCTTAATTATCTCTCCAGTCCACATACGATCATCGGTGAAATCCCATTCATCTTTTTCATTCCAAAAAGTTTTAACATCGTATAACATAGCCATAATGCCACACCTCTTTCATTTCAAGAACTTATTTTATCACTTTTCTTGTAAATAGCAATAATTTTCACTTTATCTCTATTGTAATTCATTTACTTACAAACCATTAAATGTTATTATTTTTATATGAAGAACAATGTTTATTTAATAAGTAGTTCATCTTTTATGCTTATAAAGGAAGAGCTAAATAAAATTCTAAAGGAAGAAACAAATGTCATTTATGGAGATTATCAGACTGAAGGCATTGATTTTTTCTTGGAAGAAGCTGCTTATTTTTCTCTTTTTGATGAAAAAAAATATATCATTGTTAAAAATGCTACTCTTTTTGACACAAGCAAAACAAAAGAAGAAGACTTAAAAAAATTAGAAAAGTATTTAAATAATCCTAATCCCAATACAGTTTTAATCTTTTATCTAACTACTAAGCCAAATGAAAGAAAAAAAATCACCAAGATAATCAAAGATAAATATCAATACATTTCTATTAAAGACTTAACTCCAAAAGACCTTATTACTAAAATAATTTCCATATTTAAACATCATAATTTTAATATTGATTATGAGAGTGTCCGATTCATTGCGTCATCAACCCTTAATAATTATGACTTAGCATGTAAAGAAATTGAAAAAATACTAACTTACTATGATAAAGATGATAAAAATATTGCTTATAACGACATAATAAATTTAATTCCTAAAACTGTCGAAGAAAATATTTTTCGTTTCTCAGATGCTGTTGTTAATAAAGAAACAAAAAAAATGTTTGAACTTTTAAATGATTTAAAACAAATTAAAGAAGAACCTGTTGTTTTAATCAATACTCTAGCTAGAGAATATCGTTTAATGTATAAGTGTTTTTGTTTAAACAAAGATGGCCTTAATACTCCTAAAATAGCCCAGGAGTTAGGTATCCAACCTTGGCAGGTAGAGAAAGCTTTAAAAAACAGCTATAATTATCGTCCAAATGATTTATTGGAAAAACTATCTTTATTATCTGATTTAGACATTGCCATTAAAAGTGGTAGTATTGATAAATATTTAGGTATTGAATTATTCTTACTCGACATTTAAAAAGAACTAATCACTTAATTCTTTTATTCTGTCTGTATTTTTAAAATTTAATTTAGCTATTTCCTTTAATTTATCAGCACCATATTTTGCTACTATCGTCTTACCAACGGTATCAACTAAAGGGCCAGCTCCTTTAGGAAGTTCTATTCCTATATCCTCACTTAATCTTTTCATTTCCTTTAAGAAAATAAATCTCGATATAATCGCTGCACAAGCAACACTTAAAGCTTTATCTTCTGCTTTCGTCACAAAAGTTATGTTTTGAACTTTCTCTGGGATATCCTTAATATATTCATAATATTTCTTTTCATGAACAAACTGGTCAACAATAATTTTTTGATAATCATACTTTTCCTTCTTCAAAAGATTAAGTAAAACTTTATTATGTAAAATCGCTTTTATTTTATTCATATTTACATCTAATGAATATTTATCATTATAAATTTTATTATCCAAAAATATCGTCACATGAGGAATTACTTTGATAATCTCAGAAGCAATTTTAATAATACTCTCATCACTAAGTTTTTTCGAATCTTTTACTCCCAAATCTTCTAAAAATGCAAAATCTTTTTTAGCAACATAAGTTGCACTAACAACAATCGGACCAAAATAATCTCCTGTACCAACTTCATCAGAACCGATTGTATTCATATTATAGAAGAATTCTTGCTTTTCTTCCTTTTTATCCTTCTTTTCCTTTTTATTATCTAAATCAATATGACGATTGTTTAAAATTCGCTCTTGTTCCACCCAAAGATTAGCGTCGATATCGGCACTCACTCCTTGAAACATAACTTTCCCTGACTCATATAAAGTTACAACTGTATCCGCTTCCTGAGCTGAAAAAACAGCATAAGGTGGAGTCTTATCCTTTTTTAAATCTGCATAATACTTTATCATCTTAGCTTTAACATTATCACTTACTTTAAAAACAATAGTCATTGAGTACACCTCTAACTAGATTTTAACATAAAACCCTTCCTTTTTCATAATCTTTATAATATACTATAGAGTAGGTGATAGAAAATGTGGACAGGTAGTTAATAACATGAATATCGTTGATGTCTTAATTATTTTAGCTCTTCTTTATGGAGCAGTAATCGGTTTTAAAAGGGGCTTTATCAATAGCACCGTAGTTTTTGTTGGCACTATACTTGTTGTTATTTTATCTTGGTTACTTAAAAATCCAATTTCAATCTTACTATATACTTACATGCCATTCTTTAACTTCTCTGGAGTATTCCAAGACGTAACAGCAATAAACATCTTAATTTATGAAGGAATATCATTCTTCTTAGTATTTGCGCTTTTAAGTGCTGCCCTAAGAATTATTATCCGAATGAGTGGGATTGTTGAAAAAGTTCTTAAATATACCATTGTTTTAGGAATTCCATCGAAAATACTCGGTGCTTTATTTGGGGTTCTTCAATTATTTATTATGACTTTTGTGGTTTTATTTATCGCTAATAGCTTTAACTTTACTAAAGAACTCCTAGACGATTCGAAAATGACAGGTCCTATTTTGGGGAGAACACCACTACTATCGAGCATTGTTGGTCCTGCAGTCAACTCAATTGAAGAAATTTACTCCTTAAGAGAAAAACACCCTAACGCTGGTTTGGCATATAATTTAGAATCATTAGATATATTACTTAGAAATAATGTTATTACAACTAGGTCTGCACATAGATTAGTCGAAAGAGGAAAGCTACCAATAGAAGCTATTCCAATAATAGAAATGCATGACAGGTGAAAAATGATTAAGTATTTAGAAAATAATAATCTTGAAGAAGAAACAAAAGAAGGAATTACTCTAGTTGACTTCTATGCTGATTGGTGTGGACCTTGTCAAATGCTTACTCCAATTTTAGAAGAATTACAAGGTATTAAAATTATCAAAGTTGATATTGATAAATTTGGAGACCTTGCTACAACTTATGGCATAATGAGTATTCCAACCCTAATCTTTTTCAAAGATGGAAAAGAAGTAAAAAAAGAAATCGGCTTTAGAAATAAAGAAGAAATCGAAGAAATTATTAATTCTATAAAATAATTTCTTTTTTTATACTTATATAAGCTATAATAATAACGTGATTGGTTATGTTTAAAGAAAAAATAAATCTTATTCCCCACCTTCCTGGTTCTTATCAGATGAAAAACACTGATAATGCTATTATTTATGTTGGTAAAGCCAAAGACTTACGTCTTCGTCTTGCTTCTTATTTCAATGGCAAAGTAACTGGGAAAACTGCTAAGATGGTTAGTGAAGTAGTTGATTTTGAATACATAATAACTTCAACTGAACTAGAAGCTTTTCTTTTAGAACTAAATTTAATTAAAAAACATAATCCTAAATATAATATCCTCTTAACTGATGATAAAAGTTATCCTTATATTGAATATAT
>Ga0131853_10012444_pt1 | contig 15587 bp, 15 predicted proteins | sample TergutLab28metaG_FD_92764 | JGI IMG/M metagenome (GOLD analysis project Ga0131853, IMG submission 92764) | Labiotermes labralis P1 segment gut microbial communities from Petit-Saut dam, French Guiana - Lab288 P1 (version 2) (version 2) | ecosystem: Host-associated > Arthropoda: Insects >...
ATTATTTTAACCAAGTGACGTGTTTTAATGTGTAAATAAGATTTTAGTATCACATATTGGTGCAATTAGTTGGTTATATTTTAATAAAATTCAATTATTGCACGGTAAAAACATGAAAAAAAAAATTTATTAAAAACTTTTGGCCAAAAACTCCCAGACAGTAAGTATCATGTGCAGGGTTACTGTCACGATGCAAGCTGCAATGATTGGGCCACATGTCTGGTGTTTGTGATGAATGATCACAAAACCTCAATAACATTTTGACGTAGCAATACTGGTTCACTCTTCAACCTTGTGCAGGAAACTTGATATTAATAGTGCCCTTGTGTTAAGAAGAAAAAGAACATTATCTTCAGTTGGGCTAGTGGCATGTGTCTCTTTTTAGTCTCAGTGACTTATGTTTTCTATTTCATGCTTTGATATTTTGTTTGCAGATCGTATTGAAGCACCATGATTGATCACCCATGATAATTCTACCGAAAAATTTTTTTCTTTCAACCACTGGACATGAGAGATCAGAATAGATATCAATCTGCCACTGTTTCTGGTCACCAGACAAAATTTATGGCACCACTGATCCTTCCCTCATCCCCATACCTTTAGTTGAAGTCTTTGTCACAGTTTTTATGTCTACGTTTATTTCCTCTGCCATCATTCACACAATTAATCATCTGTCACTACAGTCAGCTTCTGCACATTTTCCATAGTCCCATATGTCAATTTATTTGTCAGACATTCACTTCTTTTATCACCTTTTATGTCTTCCCAGCCCCTGTGTGCCTATCATGCCATTCAAAGACTCACCTTTTTCAATACCATCAGCATCATAAGCCTCTCTTAACAGTTGCAGTGTTTGACTTTTGCCTTTGTGCCAAAGTTTACGGCATGTTAAAGCACTGCACCAACCACAGTTACTCATTTTTCCACCGCAACAAAATCACGTGCTTGTGTAAGCTGTTCCACTGCTTTGCTACTTCTGCATTGCTTGCTTCAGCAACACATAAAGTGCAGCCACAAACACATCACAACTTGTGGCTGCTGAATTATTGTTCACTAGCTAACTGAAGCAACTTGTGGGTATTCAGGGAATTTGTTACACATTGTGAACTCGAAACATGTAAGATTCATCCTTTTTCATTATGGAATATGAGATTTTAAATCTGGAACTACAGAGTTTCCAGCTGTATTTTTACTCAGGGTATAATGATATTGGTATCGAAAAATGCAACATACGTGGGCATTGCTGCAATAATGAAGTGAACAACTGATACACTAATTTTGTACTGTGTTTCATATTGTGTGCCTAGAAACAAGAATTACTGCTTTTTCAAAACCCCTTCTCAACTGGATACCTGATTAATGAACACCTTCTGTGGATTGAAAGAATAAACAGAATAAATGAAATATACAATGTTGCATACTCTGGGTGTGTGCATTATGGAAAAACTGAAGAGTGAAATGTATTAGAATGTAATTTTACTACTGTGAGCAGCAGAACATGGTTACATAAACCACAGAACCAGTGTTACCAGTGTCATTGTGTCACTCAACATTAACATTGCTCCTCAAACTCTATAGTAATTTCAATTTACTATAAACAAGCAGTGTTTTTGTCTGAATTTGCAGGGAAATAGCACTGTGTCTGAAGAACTAGAGAAATTACAGGGGACAAATGCTACCCTGCAGAAAGCCAACGTTCGGCTTGAAAGTGAGAACCTGGAACTGCGGCTGGATCTGGAGAAATACCGAGCTGACACACCACGCCTCAAGGAGCAAGTTCAACACTTAGAAAGGTTAGTGTAATATTGGGTTCATGTGTTCAGCTTAGGTTCTGAAAAACTGTACATTAGTATGTTCTGTATCTAATCTGGTGTCTCACTTGAGAGCAAGGGATTGAGGGTGTGTAGGTTAAGAGTCGATACATTTCAAAGAGAAGTGCCTGTGGGATAACATGGAAGAAAGGAGAAGGCTTGGTATTAAGAAAGCCAAACATGGTATAAACATTAGTGGACAAGCTGCAGATTTGATGTGTCACACATTTACTCTGCAAGAAATGTGAAATCTATTTCCTTAACTATTATAACCATAGGCATAACTTGGCTAATAAAATTGGGGGTGGGGAGGGCCAAATCAAATGTGGGTGTTAGGAACTTCACTTAACTGAGGAGTCAAGTTAGAAAGAGGGGGAAGGTTGGTTTGAGCCAGTCTTTAATATACATACACCTCTTTTCCACAATGACCCAATCCCCCCCCACCTTCAACTCAATAGCCAAAAAGAAAAACTATTCTTAGGTATAAAAAATATTGGCAGGACATTGCCCCCCCATCCCCCCAAGTTATGTTTATGATTATAACCAAACAATAGAATTTCAGTTCTTACCAACAAGATATTTGTGGGTATGAACAAACACTTTTTCATCCAGACAAATTGTGCGACAAAATATTTACAATGATTATGATATTGTAGAACACAGTGTACAGAATACACAGAAGTACTTCAGACACTGTCGAATGTGTTCTGGTTTCAGTTACATTTCACTCCTCAAAGCAGAAACTGCAGAACAAAGGGAAGGTCACAGCATTGCTGAAGGCATTGGAGCTGAGGTGAGCATTACATTTCCAAGAAGAATATTTTATGTACAGAAAATGTGGGAGCACCCAGCTTTTATAGACCTTATTCAGTGTCAGTTTGAAATATTTTCTTTGTTTTTATTCACTGAGCTGCAGAAAATTCATTATCACTTTAAAACAGTGTAGTGGTAACCCTGAGTGGGTTGTACAAGGATATGCTAAGCTTGTGAGATTGGATGTTCATTTAGTGGAGAACATTAAGAGCAGTCTTCCGGGATGTGGCATCATGTATTTTGCAGATACATACATACCTTCCAGGATACTGTAACCTTATTCTAAACTTTCATATTGGTAATGTTTGTAGACATAACATGTTAACAAAATCTGCACACTAAGACTGCATGTGCTGCTGAGTCCATGGCCAGGCAGGATTGCCATATATGGCATTCTGCATTGATGTTATGCAAAGAATAGCAGATAGAAACCTATGATAAAATTGAGCCATGTCTTAGTATTAACTTGACCATAATGCCTTGAGTACAGTGATACCAATGTAGCTGCAAGAGAAAGTCCTTGAAATGAGACTGTGTGGCATTTGCTTCTTGTAATTGTTGCATGCATACATTCTCCATATTTTTATGGAACCCAAACAATGTGATAACTACGTTGACAATACCCTGTTGAGTCTGAGGCAGTGTGTAACAATTCATAATATGTTGGTTAGTTACAGTGAGGAGTTACTAGCCCTGGCCCAATGCCCCCTTCCCCTCTTCTTCCTAAGCCATGGTTGTCTGTGAATGTTGCAGTTACTCCCTCTGTATGTATGACCTGAGGATTCACCTGCCACACTGACAGGGGCTGCACTTGTCATGGGTATGCACTAAGTCTCACTGCCACTCATATTTAAATGTATAGTTTTACCTGTGAGATTGAAGGTTCAGAGAGCAGTGCATATCCATTAGTCTTTTCGGACATATTGCTGTGTCGTGGTGTAGAAGTGTGGAAGTTGCACAGGCAGTAGTTTCCTCCACTTCTGTCTATAACACCTCACAACATGACATCCTAGAAGACTAAAGCTTGCTATAGTTTTACCTGTTTTATGTGGCTTCAAAACCTCATTGCAAGTGCTTGAGAACAAAATTCTGAGGAGAAAGTTTGGACTGAGGGGAGATGAAGTGAAAGAAAAATGCCTTTCTTTTATTGTATTTGATGTAGCGTAGATGATATGGGCAGGAAATATAATTGTCACTTCCTATATAACTCAAAGGAATTGAAGACAGTTTTTGGTTTTTTTGTGTTTGATGTGGATAAGTGTGGTATAAGGTTGTGCAACATCATTCCCAGTTTAAATCTAAGAAGTCTGTGGCTGAGCTGGAGAGGACAATTGCAGCTATGAAGAGAGTTGTGGAAAAACTGCAGCTTGAAAATAAGCGCCTTCTTTCTGGCAGGAAGAATGGAGTACTAGACCGCAAAGTAAGTGACCACTGCCACAAGGAATTTCAGTTTCAAAGGAGTTTCAAAAATAAATAAACAAACAAACACACTAATGCTAAGAACTTCATTCTGACTTCAGTATACACATGGCACATTGGTAGCAGAGCATACACATCAGACTTCCATGTGTCATCACTGACATCCAAACATTTCTCCCACTATGGCACTAAGGCTTGTTGCCAGATACAAAAGAAATCATTGCCAAGTATCTGTAGTTAGGAGATGACATCTTGTTTCTTGGCAGAGTGTGCTGCATATTGCTTGCCTACCAGGTGCTTTTTGAGGTGTCCAAAGAGATGGAGTGCAAGGTTGGCACTGTAAGGAGAATGGTCCTTAACCTCTCAGCCTTAGTGCCATAACCAGTCACAAATCTGGTTGATAGTATCAGGCCCAGTGATTTCCATCTCTGGACCCCTTAACAAGCACCTGGTTTGCAAGCGATTTGCACAGATGCCGACATGAAGCAAGCTGTCAACTCCTGGCTCTAGATACTGGCCCCTAATTTCTGCTGTCTAGATATAAGCCTTGGCACCATGGTGAGACAAGTGCTTAAATGTCCAGTTGACTATGTGAATGTATGATGTGTGCCATCTGCTACCCATATGCCATTTACACGTTAAAGTCGCGATAAAGTTGTCAGCATTAGGATGTTTGTTACCTCTTTTTTTAAATTACTTGTGCAGTAAAAAATTACTGCAGGGCAATCTGTATCCACATTGCGGAAAAAAATGGTACAGTGCAGTGCTGTATTTGCTTAACAAATTTACATACTTCTTTAACAAGAAACTTTTGTCTAAAAGGTTCTAATGGTTAGAATATGTGAATATTGATCAGAATGCAGTGTTAGAGGTCAGGGAAAATGAGGATGTATAATATTCACAAAAGGATGAGTTGCCTGAGAAAGTGCAGTTTTATTTCTTTTCTATGCAGGCTAATTTGTAGAAGTATAATTTTTTAACCTCACTGTGTAATTCTTCAAATATAACATGTGACATAGTAGACAAGTAACACAAGCTATCAGTGACATGTTTATGACAATTTCCCTCTTCTGCACGCTTTAACTTCTTAGAAGTTCTGGTGGCGTTTATTGACTGTTGGGCAGTTTGCAAACTAATTACAAGCCTTGTGCTTTATTTCATAGATTCTCAGTTTTGCATGCAAGTTTGCTTATTTTGTCACAAACTCTTTCTATTTTGTCAGGGAAAGAACCTTTCATGTTGCTCCAGACATTTCAGAGACACTTAAATTAATGAAACAGGAGAGTAAGAAAAATTTCACAAAAATTATTTCTAATGTTTTCCATTCCCTTTATGGGTAGGTATGAAAGCACGTGGAAAATAAATTTAGATTTCTGAAATATTCTGTTTAATGACAAAGTTCTCAATTATGTCTAGTGGACAGTTTTGAACTTAGTGCTACACTTGTCTCAGCTGTAGGCCAGAAACAAGTTGTGTTGTAGTAATGTCAGTGGCCTTAACACATCATCAGCCTATCAGTCTGCCTACACATCTGTCTGTATTTCTTCTTGTATGAGTGACTGGTTAACCTTTATTATCCAGGAATAAGGATTTTATATCTCCTGTTCCTACACATTTAGTGGCCCAGACTTTAATTGTGGGGTTACAGTTTATCATCCATAAATAGGGGATTTTAAATTTCTCAGTCCTGTAAGATTGGTGCCATATTTTAATTTTGAGGTGACAGTGTTTGTCCCTAAATAGGGGATGTTGAATGTCTCACACACAGTTCCCATGCATTAATTAAATTTATGATTGGTGATGCCTCTGCCTTCTTACATGTTTTCCCATCCTGCAGGTGTCTGCCATCTGTGACCCTGTCCACCTGCCATCATGCTTGGTATGTTCCTGTTTCTTGATATGTGTATCCATCCTTCACATTGTTGTAGATATTCTGCATATTTAAATGTGAGAATGTTATGTTTCCAGGGCTCTGCAGACAAGCTGAAGGCTGAATTGCGTGTGGTGGAGGCTGAGAAGAAACAGCTACAAAAACAGTACCTGGAAGCAATGCAGAGAGTGTCTCAGCTTGAGACAAAACTTGACAAGGCTAATGCCCAGACCAGGCTACTAGAGGACAAGCTCAAGGCAGTGCAAGGTAGATGTGAGAAAACGAAATGACATTTGCCATATGTTTCCACATTTACAGTCAACTAAATATTTTTCAATACAAGCTTCACATTCCATCTTGTTGTTTTCAGAAGACAATGCATGCTCTGATATGAGTGAATTGCAGCTGGTGAGAGCTCAGCTGGTGCACAAGACCCAGCTGCTTGATAAGGTGAAGATTCTGCTGCAACGAGCTGCTGCAAAGGAAAAGATGCTTCACGAAAAGGTGAGGTCAGGCTGCCAAGAGAGACAATCCACCAGGACATCTAAATATCCACATTAAAATTGTAGTTTTTGTCAGGAAAGTGTGGGGATATTACTGTACTCTGCCTTTCACATAGTTCCTACCTCATAATGCTGTGCTAATAATCTGTGCAGTTGGCGAAGTGTCATTATCTCACCCACATCCTTCTGAACTTCATGTAATCTATCTTAAGCAAGTGATTGCAATTTTTAATTATATGTTTTGTCATGAATTATTGAAAAGTCTTTTCACTTGTGTCTAGATGTCACCTGTAACCTAAACAATTTAGTACACCATATATGAAGCTTCTTGGACTGGATTTGTCTGGCTTAGGATAGGGAAAAGTGGCAGTCCCTTGCACACTTGGTAATAAACTTTCAGGTTGCATAAAATGCAGGGAATTTCTTGACTGGCTGGGGAACTATTAATTATTTAGTAATATGAGACTTGTCAAAATGGGACCCTGCATGCTTTGCCATGGATGAAGGAGGAGAAGATGTTAAAATTAGTCCCCATAGGCCATGAAGCAGGCATCACATTGTCACAGAGCCAAAGGATCCCTTGTACAAGACTTGCCAGGGCACCTGTTAAAAATCCTCCACCACAGCGGCCTTCAAGTCTTTGTTCAGACTGAATATGCATACCTTTAACACTTTCTTGAGGAGCTGCATACTAGAAGTCACATCTTGAGCAGCTTTCAATTCATTGCCCACAACAGTCCTTAGATGGGTTGCATTTGAACAATCCCCATGTAATGATATTGCTTGCAGATGCCACCAAAATCATGTTGTGTTATACATAAAGGTACAGTTGCAGATCCTGTGGTCTGTAGTCTGTAGCATTTGAGCATGCAGACATATTTATGGCCATGAAAAGTTGGCCCCTGTCATCACAGCATGGTGTGTTCTCAGGATGTGGATGTAGGAAGGGCCTCCAATATGGAGGGTAGCTGCAAATATATTGAATAAGCAGTCATGGACAGCCAACGAGGGGTGGTTCTCCAGCTTGGGGGTGGGGCGAGGTGTGAACAACTTGTCACCATAAAGACTGGTCTTGCTACGAAATGGATACATGTGCCTAGGGCCTGGACTGATCGTTTGGTATGACCTAAGCAATGCAAAAGGGACATGAGATTTGGTACATGGAATGTAAGGAGCCTGTATAGGTCATTTTCACTTATAACAGTAGCCAGGGAATTAGCAAGGTGTAAATTAGATTTAGTGGGTTTACAGGTTAAGTGGGACACAGGGGGCACTGTCAGAGCAGGGGATTATTTTTTTTCATGTTGAAAAGGAAACAAAAATCATAAACTGGCAACAATTTTTTTTTTGTACACCACAGACTAGTATCAGCAGTTAAGAGAGTAAAGTTGTTAGTGACAGGATGTCATATACAGTTCTGAGAGTTCACTGGTGCATGAAGCAAATGAGGAGAAAAGTGATAAATCAAAATAGTTTGTATGGTGAATTACAGCAGATTTTTTACCATTTTTCTAAGTACCATATAAAAACTGTGTTAGGAGATTTTAATGCAAAATTTGGGAGAGAGGATATTTTTAAACTGACAATTGTGAATGAGAGTCTACATCAGGATAGTAATGATAATGGTGTTAGAATAGTAAACTGTGCCACATAAAAAAAATCTAGTTATTCAAAGCACGATGTTCCTGCACTGAAACATTCATAAATGCACCTGGACCTCTCCTAATGGAAAGGCTCACAACCAGATTTATCACATACTGATAGATACAAGATGGCATTGGCTAGATGTACAGTCTTTCAGGAGAGCACTGTGACACTGATCACTATCTGGTGGATGCAAAAGTTAGGGAATGATTGACAATAAGTAAAAAAAGCAGCAAAGAAGTTTGATGTGGAGAGATTTAATCTCAGGAAGCTAAGTGAGCTGGAAGTTAGAAAACAGTATCAGATTAAGATCTCAAAGAGGTTTGCTACTATGGAGAACTTAAATGATAGTAAGGACATAAATAGGGCTTGGAAAAACAATAAAAAGAATATCAAAACCTCAGTTAAAGACAGTCTAGGTCTGTAGGAATTGAAGCAGCGTAAACCATGGTTTGATGAAGAATGTTTAGGTTGTTTAGATCAAAGGAACCAGGTTAAAATGCAGTGGTTACAGGATCCAAACCAAAGCAATGTAGATAATCTAAACTGTGTAAGATGTGAAGTTGTTAGACATTTCAGGAAGAAACAGAAGGAACATCTGAAAGCAAAATTGATGAACTTGAAATTAAGAGTAAGATAAAAAAAAGTCAGAGACTTGTATAGGGACGTAGAACTAATAGAGTACAGGATGAGAAGGGTGATTTGTTTACAGACTCCCACAGTAGTTTGGCAAGATGAAGGAACCATTTTTCTCAGCTGTTGAATGTACATGGTGTTAATGATGTTAGGCAAACAGAAATACATACAGCAGAGCCACTGGTGCTGGAGCTAAGTGCCTTTGACGTTAAGATGGCTATTGAAAAGCTAAAAAGACACAAATCCCAGCAGAATTGATTAAAGCAGGAGGTAAGTCAATTCACTCTGAGATACATAAACTTATTATTTCTATTTGGAATAAGGAGGAATTGCGTGGGGAGTGGAGGGAGTCAATCTGTGTCTCTACTTATAAGCAGGGTGATAAAACAGATTGTAGTAATTATAGAGGCATGTCACGTTTGTCAAGTACGTACAAAATTTTATCCAACATTCTGCTTTCATGGTTAACTCCATATGCAGAAGAAATTGTTGGGGATCATCAGCACGTATTTCAACCCAACAGGTCAGCTACTGATCATTCAACAAATACTTGATAAAAAAATGGGGTTACAGTGAAGCAGTGCTTCAGCAAGAAAGCCTATGATTCAGTTAGGAGGGAGGTCTTGTATTATACTCGTATTTTCACTGAGTTTGATATCCCTATGAAACTTGTAAAGCTAATAAAAGTGTATCTGAATGAAACCTATAGCATAGTCCAGGTAGGCAAACATTTGTCTGACATGTTTCCTAATTAGCATTGTTTGCAACAAGGAGATGCCTTATTGCCATTCCTTTTCAACTTTGCTTTAGAGTATGCCATTAGGAGGGTTCAGGTAAACCAGGATAGCTTGAAATTAATGGTACATGTCAGTGTCTGGTTTATGCTGGTGATGTTAATATATTGGGCTCAGGTATATATACTATAAAGAAAAACATAGGCGCTTTAGCATTCGATAGTAAGCGGACTGGACTAGAAGTAAATGCCGATAATACTTACTGTATGGTCATGTCTTAAGATCAGAATGCAGGACAAAGGCACAGTATGAAGATTGATAATAGTTCCTTTGAAAGGGTGGAAGAGTTTAAATATTTGGGAAGAACTGTAACAAATCAAAATTCTATTCAGGAAGAAATTAAGAACAAATTTAAGTCCCAGAATACTTGTTATCATTTAGTGCAGTATCTTTTGTCTTAGTTTGCTATCCAAAAATATAAAGATTAAGATATACTGAACTGTAATTTTGATTGTTGCTTTCTATGGATGTGAAACTTGGTTGCTCACATTGTGGGAGGAACATTGGTTGGGGGTGTTTGAGAATAGGGTTCTGAGGAGAATATTTGGGCATAAGAGGGATGAGGTCACAGGGGGGTGGAGAAAACTTACATAATGTGGAGCTTAATGATTTGTACTCTTCACGAAATTTTATTTGAGTGATCAAATTGAAAAGAATGAGATGGGTGAGGCATGTAGCACGTGTGGGGAAAGGAAAGGTGCATACAGGGTGTTGGTGGGGACACCTGAGGTAAAGAGACCACTTGTAAGAACCAGGCATAGATGGGAGAATAATATTAAGATGAATATTCAGGATGTGGGATGTGAGCATCGACTGGATCAATGTGGCTGAGGATTGAGACAAGTGGCAGGCACTTGTAAATGCAGTAATGAACTTTTGGTTTCCATAAAATATGGGGAATTTCTTGACTAGCTGAGAAATGGTTAGCTTTTCAAGAGGGACTCTGCTCCGTGGACTAAGTAAGTAAGAAAGACGTGTTTGTGGATGTCAGTGAGATAAACAAACAAATAACCCAGTAAGACAGTCCAGTAGTGCATTCACATTAGCTACTATGCATCAATTATCACTGCAGGTTGAAGCCTTACTTCACCCACTTCTCAGTGTCTGTGTCAGATCTCAGTTTTGTTGAATAATTCAAGTGCATGTTCAGTGTGCAGTAAGGGACTAAAGTAAATGTTTCACATTAACTTGGCAGGTAACAGCACTGCAGCAGCTGCTCCCTGAAGCACCAGATACAGAGACGGATACATGAACCCTGAATTTCTGTGGAGGTACATCGAAATCTCAGTACACATTTTAAAAATTTAAAGTGAAGCTTTACTCAAAATGCTGTGATAAACTGCAGTGCATTGTGTTAGATGTAACGTGTTCTTTAAGTGTGCAACCATGTAACTGCTGAGCTTACACACACTTTAGTATCCTTTTGTGTGTCATGTTTGTATTTATACATCTGTACCAGGACATTAAATATAATTAAATGTAATTTAAATAAAATTTAGAAAAAAAATTGTACAAATTTTATTTCAGGAACTGTTCTGGAGTGACCTGAATGTATACAAATGTATTTTAGAAACTGTGATAAAAAGAGAATGTTTGGAAACATGCCTAGATGATGTGTGAAAGTGAATCATGGAAGATTAGGCTGAGCACTTCTGAATGGGACTGAACTGCCTCTTGAAAGAACTCGGAAAGAGATTGTGATGAGCCCAAGAGTTCTGTCACTAACCAGTTCCATGCATTAGTCGTTCCATTGGTGTTGCATTTCGTTCCATTTCTTTCATAGGTTTTAAATATAGAATTATGTGATTATACTGCTGTAACAAATTTGAAACATCCTTCATGTTGTCTTCTTGGTAGTGTCACCATATAGTCTGGTAGGTGAGTACAAGCATTTCAGAGGTAATTACTGCCTTCATCTCTGAAGATAGAGGCCATACGTTCCTTCCAAACAGTAAAGCCCACCTACCAGACTGCACATGGTCACAACCTGGAACACCACTTTGAAAACCTGTAAGTTTTAAATGTTCAGTTATTTGACCCACAAGTAAAGTTGCTTCTGTCAGTCAGTGTTTTACTGTGATACACCTGTGTCCATATCTCAGTGAAATGAACTGACAGTATATTAAGATGTGATGGTAGGAGACCATGGGAGGATAACATTAAAATAGATCTTAAAGAAATAGGGTTGGTGGTTATTGACTGGTTTGAACTGGCTCATCACAGAGAACATTGGTGAGCTTGTGGTTTTGGTACTGAACCTTTGTGTTCTGTAGGAGGCAAGTAATTGTTAAGTTGAATGACAACTGATCAAAGGCTTCTCTTCCCTGAAGCAGTAAACACCTTGTGACCAGCAATGTTATGAAAATGTGACTGTTGTTTATATCCAGTGAATGTTGCAGAGTCACCTTCAGTCATTCATTTTTGGTTTGCAAATTGCCAACCTCTGCGGATGGTATTATTAGATTGAATTTTGTGACACTATGACAGTGTAGATTGGACTTGGGTAGTCTTTCATTGACAGTACACCGGAACCGAAGTTTGGATTTTGTTGCATTGTCACAGCATGAATTGCTCTTGGCGGAGTGTAAGCAGAGAGAGGGGTGTGGCCTGACCACCCACGTTTTGGTTTCCCAGAACCCCTCCCAGGACTGTAGTGTAGTACAAGCGTGCACTAAATTGCTAGGATGTACAAAGTGAGAAATTTTGGAGAGGTAACACTACCCAAGGTTAAGGAAACTAACACTAAACCACATGAATTAGTACTGAGTGATTCTGAAGTGTGGGCAGTCATAAGCAAGGAAATAATTGTTTTGTAGTCCAGAGCTAAGCATACTCTACTTGGGAAGGTACTAGGAAGAAGTTTGATAAAATCCCCCCTGCCTTTTGTGTGTGGAACTGGCACATACCTATTGAAGGTGTACCCGTGGCCCGTATTTTAACTAGACCTAGTGCAGGAATACACAAAAATCAGCCAGTTGGAAAAAGTGCAATTTCCACTAGTAGTACACCGTTAAGCATGCACACTCCAGACGTCACACATGATCTCAAGTTTAGCTAGTGGCTGGACAGCACACCGGGACTCAGATATCCACCTGATTCTATAATGCTGATGATTGCAAACTTCACCGGAGAATCGTGGCTCATTTTGCTGGCATTGCCAACCCTCTTACACAGCTAACAAAGAAGGATAAAATATGGGATTGGAATCAAGAATGGCAGGAGTCATTCGATAAGTTGAAGAGTAAATTAAGCAACACCCCTGTGTTGACATTCCCAGATTTCAAAGTACCATTTATATTGATGACTGATGCTGCAACAGTAGGCATTAAAAGGCCTATTTCATTTGCAAGCAGACAGCTTAATAAAGCAGAGAGAGCTTATTCAGCATCAGAACTAGAGACTTTGGCAGTCATATAGGCTACAAAGTATTTTAGATGTTATTTGTTTGAAAAGAAATTTTTAGTGAGAACAGTTCATGCAGCTCCTAAGTTTCTATGCAATTTTGCCAACTACAGTCGCCTAATGAGCTGGAGCCTACGTTTGTCTGAATTTGATTTTGAAATCCAACTTGTACCTAGTAGCAAAATTAAGCACATGGATGCACTAAGCATGCATGTCGGACTGGTTGAGGAAACCAAATTGATGGGTAAGGAACTCATGCTTAGAGAACAGAGGAAGGATTCATTTTGTAAAGAGCAGACACAGAACCGTCTTACAGCAAATGGTGAATATTTTTTGGACATGGATGGAGTTCTGTGTAGGAGGGTGAAAGGTAAACAGACTTAACTGGTAGTTTGAGTCTCTGATACAAGATGTAATTACTGAAAATCACGACACCATTTTCGTGGCCCATCTGGGAAACAAGAGGATCTTCGAGTTGATATCTCTCAGGTATTTGTGGCCGAAAATGTGACAAAGTATAGAGGAGTACATCAGGTGTTGTGATAAGTGTGAGACGCGGAAAGGCAAACACGAACTTCGAGCCCCGCTAGGAGAGGTAGACGACCCTTCAGAACCTTTCCTGGTTACGTCAATGGACATTACGGGACCTTAATGTGTGACACCCCAACACAATAGATATTTGCTGATCATCGATCATTTCAGAAAGTATGTCGAAGCCTTCTGGCTTCCGGACATTTCGGCAGAAACTTGTACGAGAGTCAATGCTTCACAGATTATAGCTAGACACGGTAGTGGATCTACTCTGATCACGGATCAAGGGAGGTCTTTCACCTCGACATTTTTCCAAGAAACATGCAAGATTTTGGGGTTAGGAAAGTCAGGACGTCGGCTTATCATGAGATGTATAACGGGATGGTGGAAAGATTCCATACAGCCCTCCATGACTCTATTGGACATTGCACAGACTACACCAGTACAAATTGGGAGTTGTGTACATATGTAAATACAATAATGGAGGAGAAAGTACGAGTTCAGCTTACCCCGCCCACTGTGTTAGTCGGCCATCTTGTTGATGGTGACGTATGTACAGCTGTTTTGACGTCACGCAAAGAGCATGGCGGCCAAGTTAAACTAAGCCACATGAGCGGTGTCAGCTACACATAGCAATAATGGAAAATTTGTTTAGTGTAAATACTTAAACGTATGTTATATTTTTGCGGGATTGGGGAGTATTTTCGCTGACAATGCTATTTCCAATACGGAAATTCATCAGAACAGTTTTTATCAAACAAAGGGACCTTATATTGACTAATGATGCATGGAGTGTGATTGTAAACCTGGATTTCAGCCCCTAGGAGCAAGCAATTATAAAGCTGAAGGATGATTTATTATACATGCAGAAATTTAAAATGTCATTGGCCCCAGTTTATGAAGTGAACCACATAGATTATATATATTACAGAAATGGAAGACGAGATTGCTGCTTTTAACACAGTCCAACCTAAGTAATTATGTATCAATTTTAATTTCAATTTAATTTCAGATCTTCACACAACTATTATTATATCACAGGCAATATAACCAAGGCTTTAACAGAATTTTAACACTGGAGCAAGTTTTATGGGATCCCATACGACATGGAATTTAATGTGCACTACTTGTAACCTGTTTTAAATGTTATGTAAACATGGCCTGATGATGGTCTAATGACCGAAACTTGTCGCCAATAATTTAAATAATAAAATATTGTTGTGTTTGAAAAAATACATTTATTATTGTCTTGCAATTCTATAACATGACAGGATGTCCTCTACAAATATATTATACATGTATAATTTTAATGTCAACCATACTTATGGAATAGGAGGCTGGGTAGGCTTCACAATCATTCTGAAAGCATAGTCGTGAGAAATTCATTTTGTGCCTGCTGGGTATAGTATCTTGGTCTCCATCCCACAGTTAGTTATTGTAATAACTGAGTATATAGCTGACACAGTATCCGTAACTAACGAAATACACAATACATCAGCCAAAGTTTGAATGCGAGAAGAACTAATGTAGAAATAAAAGTGAAAAAAAAATTAGAATGCTTAATAGAGTTGCTGCTTCATTTCAAGACATCCATTATTCATAAGAAGGGAGCAAGATGCAGAGGGGGGAGCTGATAATTAACCCTTATCCTGCTAAGGTGGAGAATATGGTGAGTTCCTAATAATGCCAGCAAATGGCAGATGGGATTTAATTCGGCGTTTAAAGGGTTAAACAATTCCTACCACACCCTTGTATTGTATATCCCTCATGGCAAATAAATTATGAGACTTAAAATATATCTACCACTGTCTGGTTGACTTACAGCTGGACCCTTGCAACATCAGCAGATGGCGCATCTCTTTGGTATCAGCAGCTTCAGTTTGACATCTTAATGTAGAATAGTGCTACAACAAACTGAAATGTAAGAGTGACTTCCTTGCTTCTTCTTCTTCTTCTTCTTCTTCTTCTTCTTCCTGTCCCTCTCCCTCTTCTTCCTCCTCTTCTTCTTCTTCTTCTCCTTCTTCCTCTTCTTCCTCCTCTCCTTCTTCCTCTTCGTCTTCTCTTCCTCTTCTTCTTCTTCCGCTTCTTCCTCTTCGTCTTCTCTTCCTCTTCTTCTTCTTCCGCTTCTTCCTCTTCGTCTTCTCTTCCTCTTCTTCTTCTTCCG
>Ga0131853_10012445_pt1 | contig 15587 bp, 8 predicted proteins | sample TergutLab28metaG_FD_92764 | JGI IMG/M metagenome (GOLD analysis project Ga0131853, IMG submission 92764) | Labiotermes labralis P1 segment gut microbial communities from Petit-Saut dam, French Guiana - Lab288 P1 (version 2) (version 2) | ecosystem: Host-associated > Arthropoda: Insects >...
AGAAAAATTTGGAAACTATACCAGGAAAACACTCGATAGATTCACTACAAAAGACAGCTATACTTGGAACATCACACATAATACGGAAAGTACTGTAATGTGAAGCTTGAAGCCTGAGCGGTGAGGATCACCGCTGGTTCAAGAGAAGTACCAGGAAGAAATGCCTGTGACAGGAGACATACATATCGTATAATAATAATAATAATAATTTTCGAGTTGACGAACACCCACCTTGTGTTCTTCAGGGTTATGACACTACTGAATGGTGGGTGGGTGGGTACAAATATTAAGGATAAATATCTTGTCTTCATCTACCTTCTCACATTCTTCATAATTTAATACTGGTAACTTAGAAAACTTCAACGCTCAGTACCGGATATTGTAAGGTTAATATTTCAGGTCTCATAAGGAGTTTTACAATAACTAACCCATTTGGAAGAAGCAATTTTTTAAATAAAAACACTCTTAAAATTGTAGCTAAAATAAAGAAGCTTTCTGCCGCGCTGTCTCAGCTGTGGGTTTGTGGCAGCTTTCTTGCTGGGATTGCGGGTTCGAGTCCCGCCGGTGGCATGTATGTCGGTCTCTTGTGAGTGTTGTGTGTTTTTAGATGGAGGTATCCGCTACGAGCATATCACTCACCCAGAGGAGTTCTACCGAATGTGATGTGTCTGAGTGTGATCGTAAAGCCTAGACCACGAGGAGGCACAGGTCCACTAGGGGTGTCGAGCTAAGAAAAAAGAATGGTGGATAAAATTAAAAGTAGTAAATGAATAAATAGGTACAGGTATTTAGTCAATAACACAACAATTTTATCTAATGATGTTTATTAGATGATGATAACTACATGTTTCGGCCTATTCCGACCATCATCAGGTTTACATCCGAAAGAGTATTAGTGCTTTATAAGATTTATGCTGTTATGTAACGATGGTGAGATCTCATTATTTGTGGTATTTATTATTATTACTATTAAGATACGTGACTGTGGGGGGGGGAGGTTCTGTGATGTGGCTATATCTTAATAGTAATAATAATAAATACCACAGATGATGAGATCTCACCATCGTGACATAACAGCATAAATCTTATAAGGCACTAATACTCTTTCGGAGGAAAACCTGATGATGGCCGGAATAGGCCGAAACATGTAGTTGTTTTCATCCTCTATTAAACACCATTAGATAAAATTGTTGTGTTATTGACTAAATACCTGTACCTATTTATTTATACACACAACGGGGATGACACATTTCAGAATTAGTAAATGGATCATGTGAAATTGAGATCTCACACTAAGGATACGTATGTAATAATATATTTTACTTTCTTTTGTATTTATATATAAAGTCCAAAGGGCCGAAACATGTACCTTTTTGATACCAGGATATTCTTATCGTATAAATACAGACGATTTTAACTGTAGTTTTACTAATTAATCGTACGACTGGTAACGTTCATTCAGTATAGAGACTAGGATACTTGCTGGACGGCCGGGGAATCGGGGTTCGATTCCTTATTGGAGCTGAGATTATTGTCGCCCCAGTCGTGTTCGGAGAGACCCTGAGACCAACACAGCCGCCTGTAGAATGGGTTATGGGGGCTGTTTGTCCAGGGTCAGAGCGACTGGTGCTTGAAGCAGTCATTTGCTTTCCATCTAGTGCCGAGATTAATATGTGCGGAGTTGTGACTCCACTACCCTCATACATGTTCTGATCTTGTCGACTGATCAGTTAGTTACTTAATTAAGGATAAAATGGACAACTTTACACCTTGAAGAATTTTGCTGGCAGCATTGTCTTGTCTGCTATGAGAATTGTACCCGTAATTCATGTGATTAACAGGCTGTCTGGGGGGGGGGGGCACGTTCTCTAGGTCTCTCGTCTCTCCTCGTCCCTCTCCTCCATCCGTAGTTCAGGCCACATCAGGTGGCATCACAATTCTCGGCGCCGAATAGCAGCACAGATTAACAAAACTGTACTTTCGAAGCCAGAAGCAGAAACTGATACCCGTGTTTGTACTTCAGAACTTAACAACGAATTCGTGAAGAATGAAGAGTCTGAAGGAGAAATATCTAACGGGTCTAGAAATTCATCTAAAAGTCCAGTTACAAACACAAATCCAGGAGCAAGATGGTCTTTTTTTTTTTACCAACTTGATGCACAAATTCTTTATTTTAATACATTTATTACATTCCTCTACATGTTTCGAGCACTATTATGCTCATCTTCAGGAGGACAACTGTATTAACACAGCATCCGGTACAGTCACTCTCTTTGGGTGACTGTTCAGCACACAGGCTAAGAAAGGACTCTCGTAACCTGTGTACTGAACAGTCACCTAATGAGAGTGACGATACCAGATGCTGTACTAATACAATTGTCCTCCTGAAGATGAGCACAATTTGCTCGAAACATATAGAGGACTGCAATAAATGTATTAAAACAAAGAATTTGTGCATCAAGTTGGTAAAAAAAAGATTATCATTATGTTAGTATGCAGGTCAACAAAACGTAAAAACCAGGAGCAAGAGTTTGAAAAATTAATAATACATTGCAGGGAACACTAAATGTGACTAATAATCTGCGGATGAAGCATCACAAGCAAGGCACGTGTCTGCTTATTACAACACGCGTGTTGATAATTCCTATTGTGCTTGGTCTTACATTACCAGCAAAGCCCTGCTCTGATTTTCCTAAACAGTAGAGCGAATATTTGCCTTACGCTTCGGCCCCACTTGGCTAGCGGGACGGCCGACTCTTCCATGTAAGTGCGCTGTCGCAAAATAACTCGAAAGAGGCCTGTATAGATTGTCAACAGAAGTGAGGAACCAATGCGGTGAATTGTCAGATCTTAATGAGCGTTCGTAAGGCTGAATTCTCTTTAGTAATACAAGATGCTCGAAACTAAAACACCACCTTCTTAACTGCTATTCCATTACAGTGCATAGTTTCTCTGGAGACATTCTCTGCGCCTGGGTGCAGCCAGTGATAGTGACCGACGTTTCAGGACATCCGATCGGTTCAATCTTCAAAGGTTCAAACAGTCCAAAAAGAATGCCGGGAACACTAACGTCCTCTCCTTCCCCCTTCCGACTCCTCACGCTCCACTAACCCTACTGGCTAGCGTCAAGTTCCCTGAGAACCAATCACTGTCCGTTCCCTATAATAAAGGTAAAGCAATCCATATACAGGCCTGGACAGGTCCTGAGGATTCCAGGAGGCTGAGGCTCCCAGATTTTGAGAGAGTCGCCACATGAAGGTGGTAAGGTTGTCAGCCCTACGCACCGGCCGCCTTTACCTTTAGGAAATGTTCCTGGTACTCATTTCCGTTGGAGGCTGAGTCGACCCCAGAGCCATAGTGCGACTGAAGGAATATGTCGGTGAAAAATTCCAGTGACACCATCGGAAGTCGAAACCGCGACCTTCTGACTTGTAGTGCAGTGACTGTACCAACTGCGCCACGGCATGTTTCTCCATGCATTTTACGTACAACCTAAGTATAAATATAACCTTGATGTTTTACAGCGTATTTCTTCATGGTGAACATTCGCAGTACAAACACAACGGATTATAAGTTCCGGTTTAAACGAACGCAAAATCCCAGCACCACAGGTGTTTGGTTACTGAACATTACTTTCAACACATTTAGTACCATTAGCTTTTTATGATCAATTGAAATACAATTTGGACACTTGTAACTACTTTTTTTTTTCACATTCGTGCCGTGCAGCATCTTGATATTATCGAAGTTTGATTTATTCACCAACTAATGCACTAGCGAGTTGTCTTAAAAACAATAGTAAAATTTACATTAAAATTTACACAGAAACAGCTCCGACATGCTTCGGTGTTACAGTTACACCATCATCAGGGAGCGCATTAATTCGTGCGTACTAAAGTTACAGTTGATAAAACAGTTCATTAAAACACATCGGTGTGTGGTTAATAAGGTGGTGGTGTGGCTGCATATATTAGGTCCTTATTGGTGTGTGTGTGTGTGTGTGTTGCACTGTTCCGACAGTTTTGTTTTGTTTTTTAAGAAAACTCACTAGTGCATTGTGGACCCGGTAGCTCAGTCGGTATAGCGACTGAGCTACGGGCTGGACGGTCCGGGATCGAATCCCAGTGGGAACGAGATTTTCCGTCCGTCCAGACCGGCTCTGGGGCCCACCCAACGTCCTGTAAAATGGGTACCGGGTATTTCCCAGGGGTAAAGTGCGGCCGGGGCGTGCTGCTGACCCCTCACCCCCTTCAAGTGCCGCGGTCATGGAAGAGTAGAGCTATAACTCTACGCACCCTCTGGGCCACACCGGACCCGTAACGGGATCACTTTACCTTTTACTAGTGTGTCAGTTGGTGAATAAATAAAACTTTTATACTACAACAATGTAAATATTTATTGACGACTTATATAATGATAATCATCATTGTATTCTTATTACATTATATCATACATAGTCTGCCAATTGCCTGTGACAAGCTGTACTCGTCGAAAAAACTTGCCACTCCCTGAGAACGGTCAGGATATACGGTCGAAACATGTAGCAGTTGTGTATAATACATATAAAATATCGTGTGCCTAGTTGGTGGTGACATTTGTGAGTATGAATATATTTATTGCAGTAAGTCGAAAGAAATCTACAGCGGTGCATGTAAATATTTTAATACAGTGAAGCCTGCTTTAAACTGAACCCGGACACAACGAAAACCTCTCTTTAGCTAAAAAAAAAAAAATTTTTTTTAGAGTCCCCAGGTTAAAAATTTCAAGTTCCCGTACTAAATAAAACCTGCCTGGAATGGGGGGAAAAATTATGCCCCTCGCAATTGTGTTGTAGGCAAGTTTCGCTGGGTAATTGTCGATGTCACAAAAAGTAACGGACATTTTGAAGCGATTCACTGCTGTTTCCAGATGAAAAAGGTTCCTGTGACGGAGACAGAGGCGAATAAACAAGCAGAAGATTGTCATCTTCTGCAATGCGATCCCGTAGAGTCTGGTAGAAAGGCGCCAACTGAATGTTGGTGCCTTTCTACCAGACTCCACTGCGTCATGTCTCACAAAACAGCGAACTTTACGACTGTCGTAAGGACCTCACAGCCTGCCATTGAACAGAATCTCACATACTGCCCAGAATAAATTCCACGCTGCTTATCAGGAGATAGGAAGTAAGAGGCTCGGAAATGAACAGCATGTGGTGGCTAATGGAATAAGATTGCCAGGGGTTCGTTCTGTTTTACTGACAATGTGGATGCAAAAATCACATTACGGGCGTCAGGAAAGCACCACCTGCAGCGCGATAAAATTAGAGGCAAACCGGCGTGACCTTTGACGGTGATACCCCACTACAGTTTATCATCAACTACATTTTATTTTATCCGTTTCCAGGGCAGAGGACTGATAGGGGGGGGGGGGGCAGAGAAATGGGTTCCAAGACCATTTGATTTAAATATGTTACACTGTAGTGCCTGGATCCATGCCAAATCATTCAGTTACAAGAATTAACATCGTAGGTCATACAATTAATGTCTTCTGAGATGTGGGACCAAATGTTTTGTTAGGTTCACTGAAACCGTAGTCTGCCCTACGACAGGTCCACAGCCTCTTCCAAAGCGAATTTTCCACAGAGTGCGATCTAGTGGTTCCGCTTTCAACTTCCAGTATCCTAGTTGAAGAATAAAAGACCAACTTGATGTCACTTGCTATTTTATTTCACTTCTTATGTACTCAACATGTTTCGGACATTAATATATCCATCATCAGGAGCTTGCGACTGTTTTGTTGAATTACCACATCGGTCTTTACGTTCTCGGTTCGTCGTGTGTTGGAGATTTGGTGCGGCTGGGTTTGAGTGGTGTCCGTGTGGCAGGCTGAAGCAAAACTCTGTGCTTCAGTCTGCCACACGGACACTACTACACAGGCTGTAGGATTTTCATGTAATTTTATATTTGAGTGTGAGCCCGGTAGCTCAGTCGATATAGCAAATGAGCTATGGGCTGGACGGTCCGGTATCGAATCCCGGTGGGGACGAGATTTTCCGCCCCTCCAGACCGGCCCTGGGGCCCATCCAGCCACCTGTAAAATGGGTACCGTGTATTTCCCGGGGGTAAAGTGCGGCCGGGGCGTGCTTCTGACCACTCACCCCCTTCTAGTACCGCGGTCATGGAAGAGTAGAGCTATACTTCTACCCACCCTCTGGGCCACACCGTGCCTGCAACGGGATTACTTTACCTTTTTTTACATTTGAGTATTCCACAAAAATCTGTTGAGGAAATTCAAGTATCATTGAAATCTGACAAGAATAATGGGTACTTTGCATGAAGAGCTATGTACATTTGTGATAATATCTCGCTGAATTCTTCTTAGAATGAGAAATGTTTTAGAAAAAAGTTTTCAGAGAAAATCAAAACACACACTCAATGTTCAACAATAATTTTCCCCGAAAATCGTGACGCTTTTGAGATAAAGGAGAAAAATAGGTACATCCAGACAAGCTACAGATGACAATATAATACGTCGCATTCGCTTTGTGTGCTAGATAACTAAGGCTACAGACACACACTCAGCATATGCAATAATTGTTGCTTTTCCACGGCAATGATGGTTGCGCGAACGTGCCTCAGTATTACGTTATACCAACACTACCCGTCTTGTTTTTCCGATACTCAGACTTTATATCTAATTCTACAAATATATTATTTAACAAACAGTCTATCAATTTACCAGCCGTTTTTACCCACACTGATACATCCACACGGGATAAACGATACATAAAACTCGAATAGAGAATTTAAAAAAATAATACGAACTATTTTGCCCACAGTTTCAGATTTCTTGGGCACCTGTATTTCTCCAGACTTTATAATGGATTTTAAGGACGAATTATCTGACTGGCACATGGCCAAAAATTGTTGTCTATGGTTAGTATTTCCCGTTCTATAAAACTGTTTACTAACCTTGGATTTGTCACGACGTGCCACAAGTCGCTGTACAGTTCTTTACTATAAAAGAGCAATATGTAATTCCAGCATAAAATACCTAAAGCCCGTTCCGAGTGAGCAGGTTAATAGCTTTGCCATATGGCTTGCATTCCACACCTCATGTTAAACTATACGGTCGTGGAAATACTGAAGGAATACGAATGGTATATAAAACAAGTTGTGTGCCCGAGAAGGAATTTTCTCTACAGAATTTGAAATAGCGGTGTCTATCCATGTATGGATTGTGGGAAATGTTAAAGGAAGTTACGCAAAATTTTGAATAGGAAATATCAGTAGCATTCCTCCTTAACAGCTGACAGTTCCTGGCTTCAGATATACGTCGGGAAACCGGGTATCATAATTTTAGATTTTCGTGTTTTTATTTCTCGGTTCCTTCGGCCCATTTCCGGGTCACCACCTCATACCAGACTATGGCCTTTCGTTCCATATTCATCACATTTCCAGGTATTCACTATTCAACTACCTTAACATTTTATGACATATCGACTGCGATACTAATATTACAGTAACTGGACTACGGGATGGGTCGTTCGGATCCCGGAAAAGGTAAAAGACATCTCTTCTCTAAGACGTCACGATTGGTTCTGAGGTCGCCCAAGTTCATATTAAATGGGAACCTGGGAGTTAAACTACGTGTCCCTTGAAGATGACCACTCACAGGAAATTATTGTCTAAGTTAAGAATGAGTGGAGCTCTACCTTCACTCCCCCAATACGCTGTCATGGCAGAGACAGGGATAACTATATTTTTACTGACGACGTTATTAAGTACATCATAATAAGGCAAAAATCTTAACGATTTTTACGAAGGTGAGTAAATAAACGAAATAAGTTCAAGCAAGATAACTGTGCGGTAATTAGATTTATATTATGTTTCTACCTGACTGTCCAGTTTATAATGTACCGGGTCCAACGGTTCTAGACGGTTTTAAACATCGGCCTTGGCTCCAGCATCATATCAAATGCTGTACCGGGAGACAGTAATCCAATGGGAACGAACGTGATTTGTCTAGTCGTCATTTGCTTCAAGTCGGCCGTGGCTCTCAGGGGGCCCCACAAACTACCCCAGAACCTATGAACCACGTCAAAATCCTAGGCATCAGAACCGTGACATTGAGGTTCCGTGCTGAAAACCCACAAATATTAGGGACCACCGTACAAAATTTAGTCGCCCTTGCGACAGACTTTTCAGGATCTACGCCCTTTTGTGTAAGTAATTTTTTTAACGAGACTAAACATGAAGAAAGACCACCCCACTGTCCGTCAATTTTATAACATTTTTTGTAAAGAATGCACAATTCACAGCGTTCCTACCGATTTTTGACAGCGTTATAACTCTAACTTGAAGATATTTAAAATAAGAGTTCCAAGTTTGTAAGGATGTGAACACGAAACCATCTCCCCAACTCGCCGAAAACACATTATCCTTATACTACCATTTATCACCTGACAAGCCAGAGCCCCCAACCAATACATTTGTGGATCTTGTAGGGGGTTCCAATTGTGCTAGACACGGAGTATGTACGAGGGTGAGTCAAATGGAAACCTTAAATATGTTTTATCTCGTAATTTATTGAAGGCAAAAGGTACACAATGACTTTATTTTTATATGTAGTGACGTACTACCACCTGTCGGCCACTCTTCAAACCATGAATATCATTGTTCAAACTTACAAGACAGTCGAGCTGTGGTTCGAATTTTTATCGTACTATTAAGGTTTTCTGTTGACTCTCCCTCGTACACGGACTGACTTGGCAACACGACAGGCAGATCAAGTCCTAATTTTAAAAATATCGCCCTTCTTTAACACTTCAAATACTATGATTAGCCCGATATCCTTTAAGATTCAGTTTCTACCGCGCAGTAAACACACTCCAACTTGGTTATAGAAACAAATCAGTTAATTTATCTCAGTAATTAACCAACTTGATACACAGAATTTTTGTTTTACAATAAGTTTTTTCCATGCCTCTACATGTTTCGAGCACATGTGCTCGAAACATGTAGAGGCATAAATTAAACTTATTGTAAAACAAAAATTTTGTGCGTCAAGTTGGTTAATTACTGAGATAAATATACTGAGATGCACGGTCAGCAAAACGTCAAAATCAGTTAATGTTGTACGGGGAAATAATCATTTTTTTCCCCTGAAATACAGACGGAACACGTAAAGGGCACTGAGTGGGCATAACTCAGAATTGTTGGGAAGTTAAAAACGGTGGTACGTAAAGCAGCCACGAAGCTTTAAATTGTGAATTCTCGCCTGGGAGGGCTCAAACCACACTATCGCAAATTTAGTCGCGTTAGCAAAGTTGCGAAAAGCGACTATTAACTTCGTAATATCTGACCGCCTGCTTGACTATTCGCCCGCTCATCCGCATGGAACAACTCGGCACCTACTGGACGGATTTTCACGAAATTTGATATTTGAGGACTTTTCTGAAAGTATGTCGAGAAAATTCAAGATTCGTTAAAATCTGACAAGAATAACGGGTACTTTACGTGAAGATCAATATATATTTTTGATCGTATCTCCCTCAGTTGTTCTTAGAATGAGAAATGTTTCAGACAAATGTTGTAGAGAAAATTAAAATACACATTTTGTGTTCAATAACTTTTTTTTTAAATTGTACCGTCTATGATATGTGGAAAAAATATTGTAGAGCGGGGCAGGCCACAGAAGAATATATGGCTCTTGCGCATTGCATGCTGGATAACTAAGGCTAAAAACACACCTTCAGAGTACGTAACACTTACTGCATTTTCACAGCAACAATGATTGCACGAACGCGCTCGATATTACGTTATTCATACACTGTCTGACTTGTTACATATTACAGGAGAAATGCAATGAAAGTTATATGCTGGGTACCTAGGCGTTAAGACAGACATAATAATATCGCCTCATTGTATAGGTCTTTAGTTAATTAATGTTTTCCTGATTCTTTATTTAACCTTGTAGCTGATCATTTTTAGTATAGTTGTTTCTTAGGATTGCTGGCGTCAGTTACGGACGGTTCATGGCATGCGTTGTGAGTTAATCTGCCAATATGTATTCAGGACCGTTGGTGATAGGTAGGAGGGGAGAGATTTAAACACCGAAACAGTTAGGAGCTGATAACGGACGCTAGCAGTCCAGTAAGGAAGTCAGTCGCGTACGAGTGTTGTGTAGGTAGCAGTACAGAAAAGTGAATGTATCAGTTTCCTAGAAATGATCTAGTTGCTTTACGGGATATAGTGCTCCATTATTTTATATCAACAATGAACTGAGTAAATAAAACAACAAGTAAAAAAAGAAATAATTAAAACTATATGTGATTCGGTGAACCACACCCGTTTCCCTAAAGAGGATCACCTACCGGACTGAGCGCGTTGGGACAACAAAGTTACAAAGGGTGATCGTGTAGAACCTGTTCTTACAAAACCAGAAATATGATGTCTCCTCTGTCTTTTCAATTAACGTTAATTTACCTTCTTCTCTGCTGCTTAGAGCCCCAATATTCCAGCACTAAAAAATATGAATGTACCTTGTATTATGATATGTGTGTGAAACCAGCTTCTTACTGATTGGGAAGAACATCCTATGAATATACCCGGGAACACAGTGTAGACAAAATCACCTGAACAACAAAGGGAAATAAATTTCAGTCCGAAAAGAATTACACAAAGAAGATTTTACAGCGTGATCTTTTTATCTAGTGTTATTAAGGTGAGAAAATCAGAGAGAACACGATAGCGCGCATGTAGTGTGCAAGGAAAGAAGAAATCCAAATAAACAGTTTTGATTAGTAGGACTTAAACAGGACACATTTCCGGGGAGACCTAGACATAAATATATGAATGATGTTAATGTGTACTTTAAATATACAGGATATGACGGTATAGATTGGATTAAAGTGCCCCAAATTAGAGTCCTGTAGTGGGCTCGTATAAACTCGGTGGCGAAATATCGGGTAGGTAGTTATAAGTTTAGCAAACTTGGCATGAATTACAGAATTACTTAATGTCTTGAGTTAGTGCAACAAAACAGACGTCTGTGATTGATGCAGAAATCTTTCAGGGGATTCAATATAAAGCACGCACTGTTAAGACGGTGCGTTCTACTGACTGCAGTGGACGATGGGACGTAACAATTGAAACGCCTGTGTGCCTTCATACAACTAGAAACTAAAGAGCAACAATAAATACACAGGGACGTAACAATTGAAATGCCTGTGTGTTTTCATACAAGTAGAAACTACAGAGCAACAATAAATATACAGGGACGTAACAATTGAAACGCCTATGTGCCTTCATCCAACTAGAAACTAAAGAGCAACAATAAATACACAGGGACGTAACAATTGAAACGCCTGTGTGCCTTCATACAACTAGAAACTAAAGAGCAACAATAAATACACAGGGACGTTACAATTGAAACGCCTGTGTGCTTTCATACAAGTAGAAACTACAGAGCAACAATAAATATACAGGAAGATAAACAGAACAAATACGACAAAGTGGAACAACAAGCGGTGACAAATCCGTTGTTTCCGGAAACCGAAAATTAATTTTATGGGACTGATGTTATTTATCACTGCCCCTTCCTGCACTTATGATAAATTAAAAAGAAAAAATCCTTACTCCTTTTATTCAAGGCACACGCACTCACAAATTACCTGACCTCCATTCGTAACACTTTTTACCGTTACAAAAGAACTGACTCTTGGTAGAGACACCTAGTGGCAGCTTCCTTAAACGGTGTTGCCAGAGTAACCCACATTCGAATTCTTTAACCATGATATAGTCATGTCACTGAAACAGGTAGTTTGGCAACACTGATTTCGTTTCCTCAATCTTGGTCAAGGTGTAGATAGGTAACGTGAAGTTCAAGGTTGCCAGTAATACCTTTCAGATGTAAGCGGAAGGGTGGTTAAATACTGTGCAAATTAACGAATGTTGAATTTTTTCGTGATAAGAGTGAAGAATGTGGTTTTACACGTATGCAGCATATTATGACGTCAGATAACAATGTGTGAAATTTATCGTGTGAAAACTCTGAACATGTGGATTTGCTACGCTTAGGTGGAATAAACTTAAAAGGAAGAATCAAATAATGGATTGATAGAGATATTTTGTGGGGAAAAAAGTGGTTATTGAATTGTTTCAATAAAACATAAAAATGAAGAATATCACAACATATATTTTGGTAAGTGCAACCAGCTTGTGATGTTGTTGATTTTTTAAAGAACGGAATAGAGTGCCCTCATATTACGGATGGGAAAGACGGCCTTCGTGCGTGAAGGGTCATTAAAAAAAGCACTCACTGACAGCTAATAAGGGGTGGTCCTCCATCTTGATTATTGGGTTTGACGCTAACAACCCTCAAAGTAGAGGGCAGCAAGTTATGAGATGTCACACTTCGTACTGCAATGCACAGTATTTAATTTAACATATGTTAGCAGAAACCAAAGGTCCCTCTCTCTTCATACCAGAACTTGCAACTGAGAAAGACCCTGCATCATTTCTCTATACGGCATTTTCATTCATAAAACCCTCTTAACCTAAGACTCGTTAAGTGTTGGATTTCTGAAAAAAATCCACATTCAATTTGCTTCTAAAGAGAAATGATTTTGTTAGATTTTTCTCACTGTCGACGGATTATTTCCTTTAACATTCAAATGTAGCTGACTGACAAAAGTCAAGTCGAACTGAATGCAGTTGTAAATATGTAAGGCAAAAATACATCCAGGACACTTTTGTCCCCTCCAAAAGTGTTTCTCAAATTGCAGACCGCAGACATCGATTTCCAATAACCAGGTTTTCGAAGAATTAAAAAAATGTAAAACACAAGTCTAAAATTTACTAGAAAACATCGAAGAGGTCAAAACTAAACACGTGTTACATCTTAATTTTTAATAACGTATAAACTTTGTTGTATGGGCCCGGTAACTCAGTCGGTATAGCGACTGAGCTACGGGCTGGACGGTCCGGGATCGAATCCCGGTGGGGACGAGATTTTCCGCCCTTCCAAACCGGCCCTGGGGCCCACCCAGCCTCCTGTACAATGGATACCGGCTCCTTCCCGCGGGTAAAGTGCGGCCGGGGCGTGCTGCTGACCACTCACCCACTTCTAGTGCCGCGGTCATGGAAGAGTAGAGCTATACCTCTACCCACCCCCTGGGCCACACCGGACCTGTAACGGGATCACTTTACTTTTTATAAGCATCATCATCGTCATCATCATATATCTTTCATGGAGTTGGGCCACTTGTTAACCCGTTTCGGTCTCACGTATCCAGAAGTCTCTTCAAAGGTCTTCCATGATTCCTTCTGCCAGTTGGGGAGTAGTATTTCATTACCCTGGGTAATTTATTTCTAGGCATTCTATTTACACGTTGTATCCAGCTTCTCTTGTATTCCAGTAATTTGTCCAAAATTGGTATTATTTTTTAGCTCTTTTACAATTTGTGCATTTGTTTTGCAATCTGTCCAAGTGTATCCTGCTGTTCTTCTCATGTATTTCATCTCTGCTGCTGTTATTCTTCTGGCGTCACTTGCTATAATAGTTCAAGTTTCGCTGCCATATAACACGACTGGAAAGGCTACTGTATTGTATAGTTTTATTCTTGTTTTCTTAAGGTTTTTTTGTGGTCTAAACACATTATTTAAATACCTGTAATTTTCAAAATTTATTTAATTTATCAATAAGCTTTGTTTTTAAATATAAAATACTATGAATGTGACGTACAGAATATCAAATAATTCTTACGTAAGCCTATAGCTTGGAGGTTTGATGGGGTTTCTACACGTTTCTATCGGTCGGAGTTGTCGAGAATATGATAAACATTGATTTAAAAACACTGTTAAAAGAACATTCTCCAGTACCAGACGTATGTTTTCAGCTGAACTTGTATGTGAACCGAATGGAGGTCTGTAGTCTGAGTCCCTGGGGGTCTGCCCTAATTTCAGTCCTGCGTGTGTTTTCACCTATAGAGATAATCCGAGCCGCATTCATCAGGGTATCTGTGATGCTTGTATAGACTAGACGAAATCATGTGCTCTCACCACATCAAACTTTGAAAAATACCGTCTTCTGGCATGTAACGCCCTGTAATCTTGTATGAAGTCAGAGAAGTTTCGGTTCAAATTGTTGTCTCTTTCGTCAGAAAATGATAGTACAGTCAGCTTATCTATCTTAAACGTCAGTACATATCTATGGCACTACACGTAGCGTCACATACAGGGGTGCTGATAAGTCCTTAGCCCGGCCAGGAAGGAAACAAGTTAATCTTTCTGTCAGAATGGCGTGAATTTCCTTCGGTGCCTTGCTTTGCAGGAAAAAAAACTTGATGACAGCTCGCGTCTCGATGTTATTGAAATCGCGCCGCGTCCCTGAATTGCTTCCGAGCTTGTTTCCTTCCTCTTTGGGCTAAGGACTTATCAGCGCCCCGGTACAGTAGGCAGTAAAGCTACCAAGATAAAGCAATCCCTATACAGCCCCTTAGGGTTCCAGGAGGTTGAGGCTCCCAGGATTTACAGAAAATCGGCACACGAAGGTGGTAAGGCTGTTAGCCCTACGCGCAGGCCGCCTTTACCCCAGGAAACATCCCTGGTATTCTTTTCTGTAAGAGGTGAGTTGACCTCAGGGCTATGGTACGGCCGGAAGGATTAAGTAAATGAAAAGTCCCAATGACACCATCGGGAATCAAGCCCGCGACCTTCCGGCTTGTAGTGCAGTGCCTCAACCAACTGCACCACCGTGTTCCCCCCCCCCCCATGAAGGTACTATTATTCATAATCACGGCCATTAGAAACTAAAATTACACAAATCAAATTTTACCATGCGTAAAAGATTTGCTTAAAGAGTCTATCTGCCCGGTTTTTTAACAGCTGTTGCCTTCTTCCGGAAACCAAACGCCATTCCTCTCCATTGATCTGGTTCTAAATTTCTTGTTGTCATGACTGCTTGTACTCCTTCCGTCCACGTTTTTTTTGGACGTCCTCTTTTCCTTCTCTCCCGTTTTATCCAATCCATGATTAATTTTGGTATTCTCTGTCCCATCGGGCGCCTCCCCAGGTGGCGGACAGGGGAACGCTCACCAGATATGGTGGGTACCGGGGAAATAAAATAATCGGTGTGGACCGAAACTAGCACTGCTGCCAGGCAGTTTGATATTGATTTATCAAGGGCTAGAGGAAGAAAACCTTGACCAAAAATCACCTGGTCCTCCAGGTTGGGGGTTGATGCAGCGGGCCAGCTCCTCGCTCATCACTAAAAAAACAAGAAATGTTAAAAAACCAAAATTCCTTAAAGAGTTTTCCTTTTAAAAATTCCGGTAAGTGTGTGTGATTATGGTCAGTAATCGTGTTGCAGTTCTGTTCTTAACTAGGAATTACTTTTACAAAGACCGTCAGTTGACAGCCATATTTTACATTTCGAGTACTAAACGGCAGCAAGCATGCTATTTTGTATACCACGACTGTGACACGAATTTCACATCTGCGCTCATAAATTTTCACCCCCCCCCCCCCCTTTTGGAGAACCAAACACGCAAAAAAAAAAAGGGAGGAGAAAAATTTCAAAAAAAAAAAAAACATCGCCAACGGGGC
>Ga0131853_10012447_pt1 | contig 15587 bp, 5 predicted proteins | sample TergutLab28metaG_FD_92764 | JGI IMG/M metagenome (GOLD analysis project Ga0131853, IMG submission 92764) | Labiotermes labralis P1 segment gut microbial communities from Petit-Saut dam, French Guiana - Lab288 P1 (version 2) (version 2) | ecosystem: Host-associated > Arthropoda: Insects >...
AAACGGATGAAAATTTGCTGTGTCAATAGGACTAAATATAAACCCAGAACCTAGCGGGACAAAGGAAAAAATCTGGCAAAAACAAAAGCGCCCCCCCCCCCCCCCAAAAAAAGTAGAACAGAAAAATTTAGCATATAAGAAGTATCTTTGAAGACCAGAGATTTGGTACAAGTGTAGAAAAGCCACTGCCAAACGAGAAATCAGAAAAAGACATTGAAAATCCTAGGAATAATTACCATCATTCTTAGAATCTGACATATAGAAAATAAAACCACACACATTTAAACTACTAAAACATATGACCCAGCAAACATAAACCCTGGTCCAAGAAACATTTTTTTCATGTTTTGCTGAACGTGCATCTCAGTATACTTATCTTAGTAATTAACCAACTTGATGCACAATTTATTTTTACAATAAGTTTATTTCATGGCTCTACATGTTTCAAGCACCATGTGCTCATAATCAGGAGGTCAAAATTGTATTATACAGCCTCTGGTATCACCACAATGAAACGAGTGAGTGGTCTGAAATTACTAAAATACAATTCTATAAATATAAGCATTGCTCATATTTATAGAATGGAAAAACAGTATTGTGATACATATGTACAAGAAAAGTTACAAACAAAATGTGGAAAAACTATGGTGGAATTAACCTACTTAATATATGTTATAAACTATACAGTAAAATTTTGAATGACAAATTGAAAGCACAAAGAGGTAAGTTCCTTTTGGAATGCCAGAATAGAATTCGAAAGGCACATCCTGCATCGATTCATTCTTTGGCATAAAATTACTTACAGAAAAAAGACAAAAGCCTAATTCGCAAACCCACTTAGCATTTCTTGGCTATGTGAAAGCCTTTGACAAAGTTAAGAGACAAACCATTTGAAATATTACATAGCAAAAATATTCCAAATTTATTACTAAAAAGTCTAATAGAAATTTACTCTGGAAACAAAAGATACAAAAAAACAATTACCAGAAAAAAATATAATTAATCTTGGAGTCAGAAAAGGCTACCCTATATCACCCACACTATTCAACATTTACATGAATGAAATAACAGTAAAATTTAACCAGATTTACAAAAATGGCACTACTTTATCGACCAGTACAAAAATAAACAATCTACTTTTTGCAGATGATCAAGTCATAATAGCTGATTCAGAGGATAATTTACAGAGAGGAGTATTCACATTACAAAACACAGCAAACAAAATTTAGGAATGGAAATATCACCAGAAAAATCTCAGACGATGTCATTTTTAGAAGAAGACCCTGTAAGAATTGAAACGATTGTGGGTAAAAAATGTTTACAACAAGCAAAGAATTTTAAATACCTTGGTTGTGAAATTTCTTATGAAAATGAAAAAGATATTGAACAAAAAATGGCAAAATTTACTCAAATACCGAGAATTCTAAACAACACTTTTAAACCAACTTTGGTTCAGATATTTTCAAGAATAAAAGTATTTAACACACTGGCTCTTCCCAATCTTTCATATGGAAGAGAAATTTGAACCCTTAGAAAAAAAAAAAAAAGAAAAGAAAAGAAAATTCACACTGAGATGGAATTTTTCAGAAGAACAGCCTGGAAATACTCTTTTTGCCCACAAAAGGAATGAGGAAATTTTGAAAGAGGTGAGAGTGGAACCAGTTCACAAGAAACTATAAAGATACAAATCAAATTGGCTATGACATGTAAGAAGAATGAACAACAACAGGATGCCAAAAATAATGCTGAATTATAGACCAAATGGATGAAGACAACTTGGAAGACCTTTGAAGAGACTATTAGAGGCTGGAACAGGTCTATCAAGACCTGACTTGTGACAGATGATGATAATATTGATCATGTACAGCAATTGGAGTGGAAAGCGTGTAACAATCTTGCCTTCATATAAAATGAACCATCGAGAAAGGCATTCTTTTGAAATATTTCAAATTGTTAATTGTTCCTGTATCACGACTCATCTCAAAGTTAACCCAGAATGTTTGATCTCATGTTGTGTACTTGTGGAACAATAATTAATAAATCATTCTTTAATGAAATCACTGTTTTCCCTCATAACATTTATTGTCACCTATATTTATCATACACGTGGGTAAAAATTAAATTATGCAAGTTTCTAGTTTTATCAAATCAACAGAAAGTACTTCACATGTTTACACAGCTTGAGGATGTTAAAATTTAGGAGTTCGAGCAGTTTCAGATGAGGAAACAAGACTAATATTACTAACACCATTCACATTTGTAGTCATATACACTTCAAGATAAAAGGCTTTAATGCTAGTAAATTTTATTCAAGTTCTTTTGAACCAAGTTCAAAGAATTTGTCATAAAAATGTACAAATCATTTAAAAGTAAATTGAATTTCAGCATGTTTTACAGTGAAAATACCAACGGAAAGGCTGTGGCCAACAAAACTGTCAAACCAAAGGGTACAAATCTGCAACAAAAAATGCGACATTTTCATTCACTTCATAATCCCTGCCATGAAGGAAAGATTAATCAGTAAAATATTTGAGATCAAGTTGTGATGGAAAACTTGTAAACAACAAGACAGCAGAAATACTCACATGCTTCATGTTAAAAAAAAAAAAAGACAACACAATTTCAGGTGACTACATTAAAAAATTAAACTCACCATCTATGAAAGAGGTAAACGGGAACTAGAGTACTCAAATATTTTAAGTATGTTATGCTACCATCCGTATTCTGAGGTTCCTTTTCTCAGACAAAAACCAGCTCATACTTCCAAAATAGATAGCAACATTATGGAAGAGTACAACTGGTAGAATTACTGTGAGCACAATCCACCACTATTTTTTTAAAAAAAAAAAACCAGTGCCTGTACTAATAAACATAAAATGAATCATACACTTTACCTCACTACACTTAAATTTACATTAAAGATGCCTTAACACATCACTGAAACTCACACTCACATTTTATACACAGACCCAAACATGTGCACTTTGTTTCTAACATTTGAATGCAACCTGTCTACCTGATGGCAATAAAGAAATAAAGCACTCAAAATGCGTTCTGTAATGCAATGAAGTCACCATAGCTAGCCCTCCACAATGCATGAATGAAAGAAAAAAAGAGTCAGTGAAGAGACAAATAACGTGAACATACATTTTCAACTCGGATCACACAATTTCAGCAATAAATTAATCATGTCCACAAAAGGAGTATAAAGTACATGGCAATAAAAAATCTAAATTGTATGACAAACAAAACATAGGCCTTCTTTTCTCTTGAAGTGGAAAAAATATTTACAAACTTCCACATATGCATATGTTATTAATGAAAAAAAAACCGCAACAGAATTCAGCAAAAAATACTTGGGGGACAGATTACATGTCTATAGGCCAAACTTATCAGCACTTGTATTTGATCCCCGACTGTCTGGTCTAATATTTTTAGCAGCATGCATTATCTAGTGCAACATAATGAAATTTATGCAGCACTGTTTATTAATGGTGTTGCCTTCTCTTTATCACTGCATAGCAGTAATTATTTTATATGAAAAAGAAAGCAAAATCCTTGACTGATCACACACTTCTCTCCAGGAAATATACACCAACATGACGTCTTCATACATTCATCTACTCAGGAACACCATCTTTAGTATATACACAACAAAATGTGCATTTGTATCCATTCATATTTTTTTCTGATTCCACTGTTCACAAGAAAACACCTGGAAAGAGGCTGTTTCTTCATGAATAAGCACTTATTACACAGAACGAATTCACAAAATAACTGAAGATGGAAACCCAGCACCTCAGCAGATCACTTGTATAAGTACAGTAACATCGACATTTAAACTTGACTGAAAAGCTGCAACATCTGTTTCCAATTGTGTTTCTTGTTGGACTTCTGTATGATTACTTCAGAACACCAGACATAAACAAAATAGCTAAAATGATATGTCAAGCAGCTATAGCAAGTAAATAAAATACTCGTATATACAGTACATCACATATACACTTTGTTTTGTTGCTCAGTTACTGTTTAGAAGCATCTGAATTATTATTGGTGAAACATGTTCTTTCAGACTTCTTAACATTAAAGTGTCTAGTGTCCTATATAATAAATGAAATCCACATAGTTTTCTATAGCTGCACAGATAGTAGCATTGTGTCTTCATCCACTTGTCATCCAATTCAGTTTACAGCACTTCTCTGCCAAATAAAAATACATTCCATTAACACACTCAACACATAAAAAATACTCCAATAAAACCATCCCACACAATAGCAGGTGCATGTCATAAATGTGACTTCCTCCTTAATCAAATGCTTACCAGATTATCACAAAGCAGCAGTCACATGGAAGGTATGTCACTCAAAAGCTGTAAAAAAAAAACCCAAAACTGAAATAAGTATCAGCCTTGTATGCGGGTACAAACAAGTTATAACACAGCAAAACCCTCTTTAGATTTCTAAAGAATCAGTTACTGTAACTTTAAGAGAACAGACTTCTCAGTAGGAAAACTAGCATTAGAGCAAGGAAAACTTTACAAAATGTCATGCAGGAACCCCAATTTAAAAGACACCCCTCAAGAGGGTTGTGCTGTAGCTAATTTCAGTTTTAAACACAGTATTTCAGGGTGGTATGAGCTCATCAGAATGACTTTGTGCATGTATAAGGACATGACTCTTGATGCCATCACTCTTCTGGGATGTTACATGACATAGGCTGGTAGTTTGTTACCAATGTTGTAGGATAACCTATTGGTCCCATTCTCCTTGGAATGCTTGACCCTTAGAGATGGGAATGATACACTGTCCTGAAATGTTGGTAGCCAACTACCAACATATGCCACGTAGCATTCCAAAAGATCAAGGACCTCAATTACACCACAGTGCAAGGCTGAGATCTTAGACAGGACTCTTCCTCCACACAATTTCAAAACAGGGAATAGTGGACTATTCTTTCTGAGATCGAAACATTTTCCAAAATTTCTCAGCTAGGACCACTTTTGAACTCCCAGAAACAGTAGTTTACAATGACTAATGAAATTTATCAATGAGACTGCATACTGTCACATCCCATATGACAGCAGCATGAGAAATGTGTTTTGTGTGCGGCATAATTACATCTATATTTAAATAACTTTTTGGCATTTTTGTTTGAATTATCTTCATGTTTAATGCACCAATTTATAAATAAAACTTTACTGGAATTGTTGTAATAAATTATGTACCAAAAATTGTTTTCAACTTAAACCTTTAAAAATAGCATCTTCTTTAGCTAAATAATTATGTTACATGGTATATGTAACATAATTATATCCTGCCTACTTCAATATAAAATACTAAAAGTATTATGTTAAGCCTTAAAGTTGATAACACTGGTATAAAGAGGGAATTGGACCAGATACTATACAGGTTGTGTATAACCTTGCAACTGGCAGTCTAGAGTTCGAATCCCAGATGTGCCAAACCAAGAGAGGAATATTTGATATTTTATTTCAAATTAATAGCGATAACTTCTAACACATATATCATAAGTGAGGAAAGACTTTGATTCCAGTTTGGCATAAGAGCATATGAAGGTTCAAAACATGTTACTCTAAAGCCCACATTTGTTTGGGGAGTTAGGAGACAGTCTGCAATCCAAAACCTGACCAGTGTTTGGCCAGTGAAAGTTGACTACGGGAAATTAACAGTGATATGAGTTGCTGCTGTTTGACACAACCCATCAAAACCTAGCATTTAACTTAGGATAGAATGGCAATTCAGAAACAAAAATACTGCGTCAAACTAACCAATCAGGCTCCAAAAATTTTGTTTTCCAATTCCTAGTGTAGATGAAGATTCTGTAAAAAGCAGCATACAGAAGACATGTTCCACAGCATTTTGGTATTTATAAAGAACAGACGTGCATTGCTGTGTGCTATGAAAAACTAAAATTAGACAAAAAGGGATATTTAACAAACAGGAAATTTACAGTAAATCGGTACAGTGCAATTGACAGTAATTAACATCCCATAGTAGTGATATCCACAGTGTACCGTAATATAATAAACTGCACACAAACGGTGTGATAATTTTGCTATATTTATTAGAACTGTAGGCTTCGTATAAGATTTATAATCCTATGCTATACGAAGGTGCCAGTGGCTTCAGAGACTCAGCAAAATGATATTCCCATGAGTGGAACTTGCACTCTCCAACCACGAAGCTGGATGGAGACGTTTTCTACGAAATGTACAATGATGAAGTATGACACCATTAGCTTCAACACCACAATCTTTCTACTGACATTAAGGCACATAAGAAGTAAATATGTCTTTATGAAGTGAGTTCTGTACACTAGTATGAATTAGAGACAAGAACAATGTCATCACGTTTGGAAAATGAACAAGAATAAGGAAATTTGACATCTGTCATTTTATTTTAAACATATCATTAAGCAGGTTAACCCTGCAGGTGTGAGCCTGACCTTTACTCAAGTGGTATCAAGTCCAAATACTGAATGCAGCACTGGTCACTACAAACTCTTCTGCCATTCTTTACCTTATCTTTATGGGCAAAGTTTAGGCTAAATATACCGATATATGGGAAAATATGTCATTTTACTTCCTCCTCACTTCCGAACTAACAACAAACAATCGTTTTGCACTATATAAGCTTTGTAGTTTATAACACGTCATTAGGTAATAAGGAAATAACAGTTCACAGCCTATCTGATCCACAATTCCCTGATTATACTCTATGAAGTCTATAAATAGAATACAGTTATAACAGTAAATGCATAACTTTCAAACATGCAGGTAAATATTCTGCGTCTGTCTGGATGTGCTGCAACAGGAAAAATGCTTGTATTATAAGAATATAAATAAACATGTATGTGATAACAGGATTCATTAATTAATTGTAAATCATAAGAGACAATTCCCAAATGTGACAATCATGTTTAATAACTACATACTGTTCACAATATTTACCCCAACAAGCACACAACAATAAAAAGACAATAGTTTTATAAATATATATTTATAAAACAATTGTATCTATTTATAAAACTTCTGTCTTTTTATTGTTGTGCAGTTGTTGGAATAAATAATGTGAACTAGTTTACCGCATGGAACATGGTAATCTTAAACTACATACTGATTATGGGCCAATTTGTTTAGTGATAAATCAGATTATTCAGCAACTATCAAAGAACTGAACTTTCTTTGATCTGCTTTATATGAAATTAAAGACAATGGCTTACAAGTGTATGAACATATATCATCACCAATAAGACCCTATCCTTGTCCTGGTTTAACAAAACCAGTACAGGTAAAATTTTGTCACAAAGTGGTACTGTTTGTTGTGGTAAAATTTTTGTGCTATTTTCAGATAAATGAACAAATATGTGAAGCACATAATGAGATATGCATGAAACATTTTGCTATAATTAACTGATAATTTTAAAATATGTCATGCAAATTCAAAACTAATTATCCAACTTTCATATTTCAGTAAATTCACAGTGTGTCTGTGCATGTGCGAGGAAGCACATGTGCAAAAATGTGTACATCTTGATATATCAGATTTGTACTGCCAGTTATATAAATAATACACAATGGAAAAATGAACATTTAAATCACTACAATGTATGAGAGGAAGTCAGAATGTAAGGTCCCCAGTTTTTACTAGGAATATAAATAAGTTACAGCAAAAACACATGGGTTCAATACAGGCATATATCCAGTCTACAATTCTGAAGTAGTCAATGCATCTCTTCAGGCACTAACCATAATGGTATATCAAACAGTCAAAGCCTTGGTGGTACAGCAACGCATCCTGCAGACATTCCTTGACCTACTCTTTGACATTTTTATCATTATGTAAGTGGAGACCCTGAAGATGTTTCATTATTTTGGGAAACATCTGAAAGTCCGATCATGCCAAATCAGGACTACACGGAGTATGAGGAAGAATCTCTCCATTCCAAGTGTTCCAAGAGGTTCACTGTGGTGTGACCAATGTGTAGTCAGGCATTACAATGCGAAAACAACACTCCCTTCAAAAATGGCCTCCAAAATTACTCTGCCCAAGTCCCAAAATATGGTCACCATTGCCCTTCACATATTGTGACCTTGATATATATATATATTTTTTTTTTTTTTTTACAAAGGTAACAGGGCACTTCATATCAGGAATTCTGCTTGTCCACAGACCCTTACAGCTCATACTGGATTTCCACAGGATGGATTCAGTACAGATCGCGCTTCTTCCATTGTACACTTGTTCAGCATGACTGCTGTCACTCGACTTGTTTGATAAGCAAATGTTTTGCCTGGATGGATAAACGAGCTTCCCACCTTGTAGCACAAATAACATTCTAAAATTCAACAGAGCCACAGCATGCAGTAAACGTCACTTTTATAGGAATAAAACAGGGAACCTTTTTCTGACTTCGGGTCTTGTGCAGGTGCTGTTGGAATTGCCAGAGTACCTGAATGTCAGTGCCCTAACACATACCTTACGAAGTTAATAAATGTACATATAAATACGTTGTTCAAAAGAATATAAAAAGACAGGGATGAAAACCTTGAAGCGGCAGTACCTGCAATGACTTCCACCAAATGTAATATCTTTCAGTCTCAGAATGCAGTTTCCTAGCTGTATCTGTTTTCTGGTATCAAACTGTTATGCCAGACAAATCTCTGAACATGTCATGGAATGGTAGTAAACATTAACACACATTCAGACATTAAAGCATGAAGGAATAAAAGCTGATATGCTACAGTTGTCCCATCAGTATCATTCCACCAACATTCCATACTCATATTTTGTTCTCTACTGTTGATACTATACAATCTTTAACACCTGATAGTGTCATTACATACAACACCGCTCTCACAAAAGACACTATGTCCCAGTATTACTCCATATCATAAACATATAGAAGTAAAAAATATTCCATGTACACGTCACCAATACTATGTCCAAAATCTACCAAAAATTAACATACAAGTATTGGTCTTCCATAATAACGAACAATTTCTGCAATTTAAAATTCTAATAAACATTATACAGAAACAGTACTGCTTCCAAATGAATTAATGTACACTGTACTTCTTTTTTCTCTCCACAGTTTTGATTTATTTTGTTATGGCATTCAAAACATTGTGATTTGACTGGTAAAAGTAGGCAAACGTAAACTGATAAACATGATTGTCACATTAAAAATGGTTCCTTGTATTGTTTTGGAACATACAGTATCAAAATGCTGATAATATAAATGCACGCAACAGTGAACTGAGTATCAAATAATTTCTGCATTCAGAAACAGAATAAATTTGAACTTTGTAAGTAAAATATGGAAAATCAATAAACTGATTCAACAAATATCTATGTTATAAATATCATGCACTCCATATGAAAGAACAATTTATATGTTTGTCAGCACATCCTTACAAACAGTATGACATGGGAAGTTCTGAAGAGAATGACAAAGTCCGGGACTGAGAAAAAAAAGCGCACTGTTTGTAACATCTAACATATAAATTAACAATGTAAGTTCAGCTCTCAGTGATGGACTTCCCAATCTTATAACATGTAAATTCTAATTGAAACTTGGCACCAAAAAGTCTCTGCACCCTTAGGTAAAGAAGAAATAGATGCCATAATTAAAAAAAAGCATGATATGTAATATAAAAATGAAACAATACTACCTTAACATGCAGGACGCTACATTCCAAGCTATGAAACATAAGAGACTAAAAGCATAAGTCAAAGACAATGCTTTGCATATTTGTCACATGCAGGAGACAGACTTAACTCATTAAATACTATTTACAGAATACACAAAAGTAGCACTCAGTATGCATAAAAATTAGTTTGGATGATTGGAGTCTGCTCTCTTCATATTATCAAGCAAAATGTGAGCTGCTAGCTAGAAGTGATGGTGGTGGAGTATTATTATTATTATTAGTAGTAGTAGTAGTAGTACTACTAGCAGTATTAGTAGTAGTAGTAGTAGCAGCAGCAGTAGTAGGTACTACAACCAATGACGCTTGGGCAAGTTATTTTCACATGATATCATCCAGATTTCCGTGTAACATAAGTACTACAAAGAACTCACAATCCAGATAAAAAACAAAGCGAACATTTAACAGCAAGCCTTGTTAGGGCATACTATATCTTAAAATGGCATTTTAATAGTTATTATGGATTGCAATTATTCACAAAATCCAACATCCAATAGAAAGATGCCCTATCACCTGTTCAAGGTTAAGTACTAAAATGTATTGTATCACAAGCAATTACAGTTTGTAAGTGATGCGTACAGTAAGACTATAACATGCTTCATTAAGGCACAGAAAAAAAGAACTGCTTTATAGATCTGCAATACAAATAAGATCATGCACTTTACACCTAGCAAATAAATACATAACAAACTGAAAATTATCACAACCAGGGTTTGTTGTTTCTTTAAATTGCTTTTAACATAATCCTGACAAATTCTGTAGCACACATCAAAGACACTGTTAGCTCCATACTTGCACACCTGTTACCATAGAGAACTACCTACAAATAATGACCATTATCATGGTACACTGCCCTCCAGTAAATTAGCACCACTGTTTTAAAGCAAAGTTGTTTCATGATTTTTTATTCAAATCTTCCCCCTTTCCCCTCAGTGTACCCAGGCAAAGGCTATGGTCACAGAATTCCTATTTTGTGTAGCCAAACAATCCACAAATTTATCAAAGAAATGTTTACTTAATGAAATCACCAAGTGTTTCTCTGAAATCATTTTCCCAGTAGACAATGAGTTTCACATTTTGACAGTATAGACTACAACTTCAAACAACACTCAAAATGTTTATTTTCAGAATAGCTCTTCATGTGATCACAGATTCTGAGGAAATTAATTTACATGACATTCATTAAAGTGAAACTCACTTAAAGATGTCCTCGGTTAAGGAGTTATCCCACCAAAGACATCAGGATAAAAAGCACCAAAATTTTCCCAAATGATTAAATACACTGGCTTCCTTAGTACATCCCCATGTAATACAAATTCCTACTTAAGAAGCAAAAACGTCCATGACAAAATGAATTTTTTGCCTGTTGATACATTTACCAAATCAAATTAATCAATTTCCCCAAGTTTCCATTCATTCAATGTCCCCAACATACAGCCTGGTGCCACTGTCTGTACACGATGTATTTCCAAGGTTATTTCTGGATACCTTTTTCACATAGCAGAAAGGCATGAATTCATGGCATGTGGTGTGGAACTTGATTCACACATTTCGTCCACAACACACAGACTACAATCAGACCTCACTACTCAGCATCTGTCACTATTCCATCACCATAGTTCCTACATCAATCATTTTGCTTCTAGCCATACTGCTGTCAACATTATTTCGTAGCGTACATGTCCGGAAAGTATTTTTTCCTCATGTCATTGCAACGTGGCAGTGTAGTATTGAAGGCAAGTGTTCTGAACTCCAAACTAACTTGTACCAAGGTGCATTCCATACGTAATACATTTCAATTACATTTCCGGTGTTAAAACTTGAGGCTGACTGATCACATGGCAAACATGGTGCCTGTGGCCCCTCCCATTTGCAATCAGCCAAGTCCTCTGACAATTATACACTTTTCTACATGCACTATGCCCCTAGTTTTCATTCATTTCTAGCTCCATGTAATAAGAAGTTTTTACAATCTTTAGTACCATTATCGCTATACCACCCCCTGCCTGTCTTGTTACACTTTCTTCATGCATGTTGCAGCAGACTGATTTACACCGTCTTGTAATGGAGCTTACTGCAGTTGCAACTGTTATGTACTTTAGTTTCAGGAATTTTGATGTATTCTGTGCACAAAGTTTGCATCCAGTAGAGTGACCAATTATTGAACACTTTACAAACATTCCTACTATCACTCATAAAAAACCAGTGTTGTGTTAGCAAGATATTATTGCAATTGGTGTTTAAACTGATTTTTGGGGTACATACAACATTGAAATCTGTGGACACATTCCCATAAATGTGGAAAAAATTACACAATGGAGCAATGTGGTTTTTAATCTTGCACATGTTGCTGTCATTTTATGTCAGTTCTAACAGTGGATGGAATGCTTCAGTGAATTGAGTTTCAAGTTGAATTAATTTTGTCATTAAATTTTTTCATTGATTGTATAAAACTCCTCTTTGAACATGGTCACATCAAGTAAGGGCACAAAAAACAGGCCATTCTCAATATCTGAAACACTACTGCAGTTGTACCTTGCACCAAAATCACTCAAGAACTAGGCAGTCCTGGAAGAAACGTTACCGATAAAATGCTTAGACTGTCAGATACAAGTGAGAGTACGTTAACACTGCTGCAACTTACAAAAATTCAACATACATGCAAGTTCCGAAAAAATAAAAAAAATATGTGTAACTTTTCAACCCTACCCTTTTAACACACTGCCGTCGGCTCACACAGAAATGCGCAAATGCTCACCCATGCGTTGTTGACGGGCCCTGCATTTCTGCGTTTTCTTACACGACGTCCAACACGCGTGTTTTCGAGCTGGTCTGACACACTGATCACTTCAAGGTCATCGTCAGCTACATGCAAGATATTTGGATCTCAAGTTACAAGCAGACAGACCACTCTTGAACCTTATTTTAGAAAGATAAGCCTGCAAAACGTTATGGGAATGAACATTAAAGGCGTTTAAAATGTCCGGTCACCAGGGGGTATTTAATTAAAAGACCAGCCCGACGGCAATGTGTTAAGAGGTTTTTCTGCTTTTAAAAGCCAAATTTTTTGGGGGTCTCCTCATGAATGTCTTAAGGAGTTTCACTGTATTTCATGCAACCTTTATATTTGACAATTTGGATGTCTGACATTCCTGGCAGTGAGAATCCCCACATTACCTTAAATATTTTCTTTACCTGGTGTCATATACAAACTGCATATATGAAGTGCTAGTGTCTCTGTTCGACTGACTATATATAAGAACAAGTATAGAGATATCAGATATTCTGACTGTGAAAAGTACACTATAATTACTGTTTTCATACTAATGCCATTTAATGAGAACAAGAAAAGCCCACAATGTCACACATCAGAACTTACTCAAAATTATGCCAAAATTTTGGTCCATATGAGAGAACTCCAAAATAATTTTTAGAACCAGCAATTAGTTTAAAAGGAAACATACTGCCACAAAACTCATTATCACATCAATTTTTGGGGATGGCTTTAAAACTAATTCAGAATACAATTATATTCCAACTTCTAGGGAAAAAATGTAACAATTATACAAGGCTTTATACAGTCTAAACAAATACAGTATAGAGTACAAGGATAAATCAAAAAGTAGAAGGCAAATTACTCTTCGTTACACTAAAAAAGACGAAATTTTATGTATTAATTTTCAACCTATCCTCTTACTTGTCCTTACACTTCTCACACTGATCCACACACTGCTTAAAAAATGCTTCTGGCTGCTCATTATGCCACCAGTTGACCACTTATCTGTGAGATATATGGGGATCCACCTTGCACTAACTTTGCAATATGTGAGAGAGATGTGCATAAAATATGCAAACCGACAGCTGATTTCAAACCTTTTTTGCAACAGCAGAAACACTAATTTGCCTGTTTTTACCATGACTAAACATTTTGCATGTTGAAACATTCTATCTGAAATCTTTGGCAACCATGCTTGTTCTGCCCACTTTTATACCTTCCCACTCATTTGAACATCTGTCTACATGGTGTAAACATTCCTTTTTGAATACCAGGTCTGATGTCTTACCACAAAAAATCTGATTAAAACACAGTGTTCACTAACTGTAAAACAAAAAGGCTCATCTGACAAGATTACACCTTGAAAGTACAACAAAGACTGACAGAGGCTCCAGACAACACATGTGTAGACTTGCTTATCAACAATGAAGTAGGTATAATCAGGTGCATGTTCTGACATGGGGTGTTACTTTTACACATAAATTGCCTTCAGCTTTTTATTTACCCTCAATAATGACCATCAATAAATGTGCAAGTTAACATTTAAAAATCCAAAATGGGTGTACGCTAAAATTCCATGCGAATGTGATGTTCTTAGATAGTGGACCAATATTTCTTCCAAATTTCAAAATCAGTGATCTTAACTTGCAAAGATTCAAAATGTGATATGTAAAATCATATTTTCTATTCAACTGTTCCATTCTGGTAACTCCTGGGCAATCCTAGATTTGATATCGGATACTAATTTATAACTAAGGAAAAAAATATTCCAGATACACCGACATATAACCCTGGTTGTGGGGATATGGAAGAGCCATCACTGTCCGTAATTACTTTGAGATGTAAGTGTACGTGCGTGTTGGGGAGCGAGTGTTGAGTTGTTGCATGTTCTGCTGTTGTGGTGTGCCCTCTGGGGGTGTACAGTTCAGGAAGTCCCAAATGAGAATTGTGTCATCATGCGAACTGCTAACAATCTGGAATTCATCAAACTGCAGGCGAAAAACACGTCCTGTATGCTCCTGAAAAGAATTAGATATTAACATCAGATTTCATGACAAGAAGTACACTGATACGGATTAAAAATATGTCTGTGGCTATTTTATTCACAATTACTGTGAATTTAAAATTGTATGCAATGAGGAAAGAAGAGGCTGTAGCCTAAATGGGTTAGTATATAATAAACTGCCCACAAAGACCAGGGAAAACCACAAAACAATCTCGGTTTGGATAGCCATTTTCTGGCCTAAACGTTTAAACCTCATGACTGACCAAGAATGATACTATAATATATTTTAGGCTTATGTGCTGTGGCTGTCAACACAGTTGTGAAAGGTATTTTACTTTGTCACAGAAATTGCCTATATTAAGCATTAAAACCTTTCCTCTCACATAGCTCCCATTTGCAAATATTACCTGTCATGATTACACTTACCACCAACGTTCGCAAACACAAAGTACTGGCAGGAGCTCTTGGATCTAATGCCGCAATTAGGTCCCACACCTTTATTTTCCTGTAAGAACACTTCAGTTAATCCTCAAGAGCTACGGAATATTTTCATTAAAATCACCTGGTAAGACAAATGATATGCTCTCCGAACAATTATATGTATGTTTCTGAACAAAGGTGGTAAAAAATATGATGCTTCAATGTCACAATATGTAAACATATATAAACTATGCTGCTTTGTCGATAAACGTCATTTTACTGGCAACATGTGTGTTACTTTCACTGCAGAAATGAAATACACAGAAAGATGGTGGGAGGTTCATAGTACGAAGGGCATGGAACCACCCTGGTGAGTTGCTGCTGCACAAGTAGTGATCAATGTGCCAGGCTAATATCATTCATGTTGAGTCTCAGATACATAGAAGTGGCACTATTTAGTCCTGTTACCCACACTTTGGGACATAATGGGAGACATCACACATAAATGGCAAAATGTGTTCTTATACTTCTTAAAAATAACCAACATGATGTCACTTGTAGACTATCCTTTATTTTCATGGGTAGTCGTCATTCACTCTCTACATGTTTCGAGCTTTCTAGAAGCTCATCATCAGGAGATCATTCTTCCTGTACAG
>Ga0131853_10012451_pt1 | contig 15585 bp, 10 predicted proteins | sample TergutLab28metaG_FD_92764 | JGI IMG/M metagenome (GOLD analysis project Ga0131853, IMG submission 92764) | Labiotermes labralis P1 segment gut microbial communities from Petit-Saut dam, French Guiana - Lab288 P1 (version 2) (version 2) | ecosystem: Host-associated > Arthropoda: Insects >...
AATTCTACCATAGTCGGACAAAAAAAAAATTTTACATGCTTTATAGAAGTGGAAATAGGCGACGCACATTGTCAGTCCATGGCACACGGGCTGTCTGTTTCATGGGAAGTTTATATATATATATATATATATATATATATATGTGTGTGTGTGTGTATGTGTGTGTGTGTGTGCGCGTGCGTGTGTGTGGTGTGTGTCTGTGTGTGCGTGTGCTTGTGTGTGTGTCTGTATGGTGTGTGTGTTTGTGTGTGTGAAACTGGTTTTAACGTTGTGGGAACAAGAGGGGAATTAAAGTGTGCATGAATAGGAAGGTTATACGGTACGAAGTGTAAATCACAAACTAATCAGAATGAATGCACGTAGCATTCGTTTTATTTGTATTATCTCTCCTTCACTCGCAGAATTTTTATGCAACGAGTTTTTATAATATTTTTCATAACCGGTAATGTAATGTAATGTAATTTCACACTCTTGCGTTCCCACAGCAATGGAATGTCAAGACGAGTTGTAAATATTACCGAACTGTCATTACATTTTATGCAAATTATGTTTATAATTAAACAAGATTGTCGTATCTTTATGAAGTGTGACTGTAATTGCTGTAATTACTAGGACAGTGCATGTCCTATTCATGTTTAGTCTGTCAGTTTGCATGTCCGTCTCTAGTAATGGTACCACATCGGTATATACAAGGATATAAAATCTGAAACAAATGACAGTACAAACTTGCTGATAATTCTGGCTTTATCGCAATCCAGACTGAACGCCTGATAACCCCACAGCTGCAGATATACGTTTGTGTACATATACCAGTATGCTCTCATAACTGAAAGTTTTAAAACAACAAGTCAAGCGTTGCACATGTAACGTAACGTCAATGCGCGTAAGTGCAACCATTGCTGTCGTGCAAAAGCAATAAGTACTACATATTCTGAGTGTGTGTGTCTGTAGCTTTGGTTACCCAATATACAATGCGCATGCGCCATATTGTCATCTATGGCCTGTCCGGCTCTGCAATATTTTTCCACCCATTCTCATAAACACAAAATGTGTTTGGAATTTTTCTACAACTTTTGTTTGAAATATTTTTGTTCAAAGATGAATCGAGCGTGATATGATGACATTATATGATGGCATGATGATATGATCATAGCCGTTTATTGGTATTCATGTAAGTACACGTTATTCTTGACAGATTTTAATGAAACTTGAATTTATCAACAGGTTTTCAAAAAATACTCAAACGTAATATTTCATGGAAATCCGTCTAGTGGGAGCCGAATTTCCCATATGGACTGAGAGGCAAAAATGAATGTCATAGCTAATAGTCGCATTTCGCAATTTTGCAAACACGCCTAGAAGGTAGTCTCATATTTGTATACGGCGCTGTAATTTGACGGACTTGCCTTATGTTTGCGAGAATTGTTACGTCACTTCGACACATCTACGCCAAAGGACCTTAAACCTTTTTGTATGTTTGTGCGGCATGGTTTGATTTGTAAGTATTTTAAAACAAATCGTGACTTGAAATTTCCAGAAACGTTTCAATAAAGAAATTATGTAAATTAAGGAAACGCACCACATTTTCGTGGAAAGTTTACTTCACTCTGTGTTGCTATTGCACACGGCCGGTTACCAAGGATATCTACCATTAGTGCCTCAAGACTGCCTTGTGAAAAAAATGTCTGTGACACGTTTCTGATACCGTGCATTATACTTGTTACTGTCATTAACTGAAGGGCTGGGATTCGAACCTGTGTGACCTCAGATGCTCATTATACTTCTCAATCCTCCCCTACCCCCTCAGTGTCCCAGGTGATTTAGAATTACAAATGAAATGGACTACGTCCTGCCTAAACCATCATTCATTATCTGCTGTGATGTGGCATAGAGTGCCATGTGACGTTGACAGATCTTCACTAGTCCATTCACACACCCTGACGATGCAGCTCCGGTAGCTGTGTGAATCATTCGTATAGGCAGATCTGTCATTCGTTCTCGGATAGGTAGCTTCAAGCTTCACAGTTAAAAACAACAGAAATGTACGGCTTCAAAACGTCTCTAGGTTTTGTCTGTATTGAAACAACTGGATATGGTGCAGTTGATTACCTATTTGTGATATTAAGTCTGTTCCGTGTGTTATTTGATTTACGTTGAAATCAGATGTGATTCGCTTAAGGAAACCAAGAAAGAATCCAAATCGAAAGCGTTTCCACTGTATATCTTAAAAGTGTGGTGTTTGTAACTTTCAGTTGTTTCTGCATCGTTATGTTGGATACATTTCACGTTTTATAACACTTTAGCACTCATCTTCTTTATGTTTCTGTCAGCGAAGACTACAGTGCTGAAACGTAACTGTCCGAAATCTGTTTCACAATAAGTTTCACAATATGTTTTATTTCATTCCTCTACATGTTTCGAGCACATGTGCTCATCATCAGGAGGTCAAAATTGCATTAAACAGCCTCTGGTATCATCACACCTACAGGTGTGTAATGCAATTTTGACCTCCTGATGATGAGCACATGTGCTCGAAACATGTAAAGGCATGAAATAAAACTTATTGTGAAACAAATTTTGTACATCAAGTTGGTTAAATACTTAGATAAATATACTGAGATGCACGGTCAGCAAAACGTCAAAAAATGTCCGAACTCGTTTTTTGAAGAGGAGTGAATTCATGAATGATATGAAGAAGAAGTAATTTATACTCAGCTATGTTTACAAAATCACTGTGAACTGACGTATGTCACTGGGACAACATAGAGCAGAAATCAAAGGTCCAGTTCTATGCATGTCCGATGCTCACATCTTCCTCGGCTGTGTACATATATTACCTTCTCTTTCCTTTTTGGTCCTTTAGGTGAACACGTCCCGAAGAGTTTTGATTCGAACAATTTCTTTCCTTCCATTTCTAGCCCAAGTACATCCAATTTAAAAATATTTAAATTGTATTATCATTTACGTATTCCTTGGCACTGAGGCCGTCTGGTAACATTGTGCCACTTCCCGACGGATCTATCTTAAAGACTAAAGTCTTCTTGTGTATTACGTCGTGTGGACTGATAAATACTGACGTTGCGAAGGATCGTGGCATTTTAACATCTGGTTCAAAAAGTATATTGCTTTTGAGCTGCTGGACCATGAGAATGAAATGTAATCCTTCGAAATTTGGTAATTATATAGCAATCTACATAGAACGACATTCCAGAACACTTTAATCTCCAGCAGCACTGCCCTCATAGCCTCTAACCTCGTATCTATTTTCTTCTCAGTCACGTGCTTTTGCCTCCGTATTTACAGCTGCTCGAAATCAGGCATTACCGTCACATAACGTTGTCTTTATTGTCCTGCACTTCCGTTTTTAAAAATTACCCAACTGGCAATCTTTGTTAAGTTTCTTACCATAATTGCATATTGCTGTCCTACACGATATGCTCAATGTAGCCTGACAGATGTGTTCGGACGTCTGAGAGATATCTGCCATATCCACCATCAGAGTACAGTAATATACATGAAGGCAACACTTTTCATAGCCATAAGCTTGAGAACCTCACATGAAACGAGTGTGACGTTCTATGTCTCACGCCCAACCCCCCAACCTGGAGGTCCACAATGTGTCTCTCATTTGTCCCCTACCCTTCGACCTTAACAGAGTCAGACGCCCCGCAAGCAGAGATGTGCTGGTGATAAGTGGTACGCAAGTGTATAGGTCTGTGTTGTGCATCGTACTGGGTTAGTAGATTGAAGGCGGCAGGAGAGCGTGGGTCCAGTAATCGATTTTGAATTGACGTGCGATTGGTGCTGTATTGTAGATGGCAGCATTCGTAGCTGATATTTTAGAAATCAGAGGAAAGTATTTCACCCATGTCCGTCACCAAAATCGATCGTTGCAGTGATGCTTGGCCGAACCGGGTGAAAAAATTAGTCTTCGCCTTCTTTTCGCTGATAGACTAATTTTTTAAACTGTTGGTACTAATATCATGAATACTATTACTTTCCCGCTGCAAAATTTAAACTTTGAGCCGACGTAGTGTATTAGTTCTGAACTCAGTCCCATTAAATAATTTTCATGTGGGTCTAACCTCCTCTTTTCAGTAAGTGTTATCCATTGTTTGATTGGGAAACTGTAGAGCATTGGTTGGGCTGCTTCATATGAACTGTAATCTGGACTGTTATCTATTGTTTGGTAGGGACGAATTGCTGGTTATTCTGTGTATGTCGGTAGCAGGCAACAGGTCAGTTGCACGACTTACGTTTTTAAGGAAATTATTTTCCTGTCGTTTGTACGTGTGTATTAGTGCGCATCTTCAAATTGTTTCATATAATCACACACAGCTGGGTTATATATATCTTATTTTTTGTAATTGATTTTTCTTCATCACACATACATATTGGCATTTCTTACTGTTTACGTCATGAGTTACGATTCATATCTACCTAATTTCTTGCTTAATCTTAGTTTTCTGACCCTACCTGTCATCATTCCTACACGATACAGGAAGAAATATGAGTAGAGAGAAGACGGCATCCAATATAAAATATGTCGCGTTACAGGATGTCATTTGTCAACATCTAATTGGAAATGAGGAAGTGACGTCAGTAGGTGGTAGAAATATCCAGGTTCTTCTTCAACCTGCAAAAAACACAGGTTGCAATGTACATCCGGCTTTATTTTCTTCGTGTTGTCCCTTCCCACTTGGGAGGTTCCGAGAAAAATGAGTGTTGATAAATATAAGGAGACTTTTGTAAGAAATGACTTTGTGTAGCACACAAATATATTACTTTAAAGTTACGAATGTCTGACATGAATGTGGCAAATCAATCTCAGATGTTCCAGCCTGACCTGGATTGAGTTCAAACCCAGCTCAACCATCGCAAATGATACATCATAGCTTATGCCTGACACATTTTGAATTTATCAGTAGCTCTTTCTTGCCTTTTGGGCAGTATTTATTTCTTTCTTAGCTGCTTCTTAATGCTAAGATAACAAAATGTAAAGGAAGAGGTGCATGAAAATGAAAATGGCCCTTAAATAACGTAGTGGAGAATGTAATTCTTATAGTATTGAAATATAAAGAACACAGAGGGTCGGGAATAATTTGTAGATAATAAGTTGCTATACAGAAATGAAAAGTGGCACACAGTAAAACAACAAATGTAGTAAGATCACAGAATTAAGAAATTTAAGTGAATATTTGCACAAAGTAAAATGCAAGAAGGAAAAATAGATTAAAAAAAGGTGCAAGTTCTGAAGGATATGGTAAGAGGGGAATTGTAATTATAAATATATTAATATCAGTACTAATATATTTGTATATTTTCATTGTTACACCCTGTATGTTGTCGAGTTACTCAATTAACCTTTAGACGCCTAACGTCAACTATAGTTGTCGTAACGCATCGCTAACCTCCAAAGTTACATTTTATATATTTATTCAACAAATATACGTACCGAATATTTTAAACATGGTGTATACTCTCCGTTTTTTTTCTCTTCAAAATGCAGTTTGTTTCATAATTCTAACGTATTTGGTTCCTGTATTATTCAAATTTTATATATAGGCTGTCCTAAAATTAAAAAAAAAATGATTCCGGCGCCAAAAGGTTAATACACCAACTAATGCACTTATATAAAAGTTACACATTAAAACACTAAAACTGCTCCGACATGTTTCGGTCTTAAGACCATCATCAGAGATCTGTATTTTCCTTGCTAAAGTCACATTAAAAATAGTCACTGATTAACTTCGTTGTACTAATAGGATATTGTGGCAGCATGCCGTGTTGTGTAAGGTTATGTTGCGAAGAGTGCCCTGCTACGGACGTGTATTCTGTGCTTCGCTGCGTGATACACGCAGCGAAGCACAGAATGCTGCCACAATACCCTATTAGTACAACAAAGTTAATCAATGACTATTTTTAATGTGACTTTAGCAAGGAAAATATAGCTCCCTGATGATGGTCATAGGACCGAAACATGTCGGAGCAGTTTTGGTGTTTTAATGTGTGACTTTTATATACGTGCATTAGTTGGTGTATTAATTGAGTAATATATACATGTGTATGTATAAATTTTGTGAGATTAACATCTGACAGAAGATAGTAATTGGTTTGTGCAGCTATAAGTTTTGAAAATAATAGTTGTATACAGGCAAAAACCCGGAGTTAACCATTTAAATCCAAAGATTTTCAAAAAAATATCAAGTAATAGAAATTTGAAATCGAAATTCGTAACAAAAATAGTAGGTCCAAGTCCTTACCAAAACTCGCCACTGGGCAAGATATTTAGCAAGTTACGTCCGCCAACTACTTACATTATATCTTTCTCTATTGTCCATTGGAATATCGCCTTCCACGTTCGTTTAGATTCTTCCAAATTAACATTGTCGTAGACGGAAATTCATAACAGTGGCCACTGTAATTCCACTATTGTTATTAATGTAACATGTGAAGGCTATTTATCTCAGTATTTAACCAACTTGATGCACAAAATTTGTTTCACAATAAGTTTTATTTTACATGTTTCGAGCACATGTGCTCGAAACATGTAAAGGCATGAAATAAAACTTATTGTGAAACAAATTTTGTGCATCAGGTTGGTTAAATACTGAGATAAATATACTGAGATGCACGGTCAGTAAAACTTCAAAATTTGAAGGCTGTTGTAGAGTTGCAGCTCTCCTTTTTATTCGGAAGTTGCCAGTTTCTAATTTCGACCGGCACACGGAATCCTCTGATTGACGTTTCTGCAGCGTCGGAACCTGAGAGCGCCGTGCAATGAAGCGTGAAGATAGAAGTTATTCCTTGTGATTATTGCCATATGATGAAACGTGTAATTAAGGAATGAAGGATCATTACGTCGAAAGATTTTGCCTAAAATAATGATGTATTGGTTAGCCTAGTTAGTACTAACACAATTATAAGATTGAAAGGCACTAATTATTCATAATTTGTTGTTTTGTTTTGCTTTGGGGCGGATTTACTTTATTGCAAGTGAAGCTTAAGCTTCAGGACTACTCACTTGCATGGGCCCCTTTCAAGGCCGTGGGAAGAACCTTAGCCCTAGAAGTGCCCTGAAATCTTACAGCTCTTATGTAAAAAGAACTTGATGGAGGTTTCCCCACATTTGACAACAATCCTAAAAATTTACATAACATTGCCAACAAAGAATCTTTAAAGGAAGGAATCTTTTCTAAACCATCAATAATAAAAAGCCAATTTCGATCAACCATGCTAGAGGAGAGACTGAATTATCTTTCAATTGTCTCTGTAGAATATAATACTAAAAAAAAGTTGTTATATAAAGACGCGATCACGGACTGTGCAGACAAAACTTGTAGGAAGGAAAGTATTATGGAAGTGCGTCAGGCAGTTAATTAATAAACAATATGTTATTTTTCTGGACATTGGGATGCATGTGGTATTTGTCAGTTTTTACAAATTTTTAATTTGTTGTGATTTATTTTCGCATTCTGAGTAAATATTCACTTTCGTACATAATTTTGTATTCGTAATTTGGTATTATTTTTCTTAAAGAGGGCCCCAGAAATTGCATAAGCTTCAGGCCCCACTACACCATTAGCCGCCCCTAATTGTTCTTGTATTCCAAGAAGAAAGTTGTTGATATTTCCGTCTACATTATTTTTAATAATAATTGTGTATTTATATATCTTTTAAGATTTGGATCTCAATCCCACAATACCAAGCCATGTAACTGAAAACAAATTTACATTTTTGTACAATTTTGAACCGCCTGATTGTCTCTGCGTGAAGGTCGAAATATATAGCCTGATATGAATACATAATTATCATTTAGCCTGTAGGAGTTGTGCTGACGGAAATATTACATTTCTTGACACTAATTATTGTTACATTAGCGAGAACATTGAAAATCTGTCTGTCAGTTTTCAGTAGGGGATAGAAGATAATTCTGAAGCTTACAATGTGTGTGTGCTTACGTAAAATTATGTGAAACTCTGTCCTGTAATAATTTGCAATTCGAAGAGAATACGGTTGGTTTCTAGGCTATAGCTGCAGAAGAGACTGGAGGTTCCAAGGAGAAGCAATGGGATAAGACTGGTAAAGGACAGTGCTTTACACTCAAACCGTACTGCTGACAGACTTAAGAAGACGATTTTGATGGAGGTTTTCGTGTTACGTTTAACAATTTTTGAAGCAGAGAACAGAAATAGAGTTCTGCATTTGTTTGTTTGGTAATGGGTTAACAATTTCCATTTAAAATCACTTTCCTAGTATAAAATATTCATATGTGGTCCCTAACCATTAAAGACCAATGGTGAAAATGCGTACCACCTACTGAAACACTTATATACTCTGTGGCTTTTCCCACGCACTGTTTTATGTATTTCTAATGATTTTGGAAACAGACGTCTTTAGTTTCCCTAAACATCATTGAATGATTGTCCTTCATAATGGACCAGGATTATCTTCTGGTTTGGGTGGGAACAGAATTGTTGTGTATTATGTAGGTCAATTTAAACAGCCAAGGCTGACCTACCATGGCACAGCCGGTCAGTCGCCGGCCTCTAACTTCGATTCCAAGTCGGTCCGTGTGAAATGCCTGGTGCACAGATTGGCGATAGGACAGGTTTTGCTCCCAGCGCGTAGGTTTTTCCCTGTCAATATCATTTCACCAATGCCCCATACTCATTTTAATATGCATGGTGCTCTTAGCTGAAGGTGAAAAGGGCGAAGCCTGGGAACATGCCATAGAGTAATGTTGTTTTGTAAGGAGGGGAGCGATGGGTAAAAAAATACTTTCACTTCGGGCTTTTAGGGGTTGGTATTTTTGAATCTAGGAAATCAATTTATAGGAAATAGATGTAAAGTCGACGAACACACTAATTGTACCATATTTTAAACACTCGTACATGCAGATGCATTATTTTGTTGTTTCTTTTTATTCGTATTATGAAACGGAAAAGAATTACAGCTCTCGAACCGAGAGCGAGTACGTGTAATGCGGGCCTGTTTGTTGGATTCTAGTACGGTGAGGATATTACGAGAAATTTTTAATCAAAAAGAATTGTTTTTGCGGCTCATGTGCTTCAAGATAGGTGAGAAAGTTTCGGAGGTTGGAGAAAGTTAGAGGGACATATATCACAAAAGTAGTTTTGAGTAAGAAGCTGCGTGGTAGAGCATTATTAACAATTTTGTAGCTTCTGCGTCTTGGTGGAGTTCACCTTTACGTCCCTACATAGTCCTCTACTGTGTTAAGCATTTATCTTTCTCACTATTCCACTCTGGCCAACAAACCATTTATAATGGACTAAGACGCATATCTCTGTGTTCTGTTCATTCGTTCTTCATTTTTCTGTGTAATGCAGAACAAAGATATGTAGTAGAACTATAGTAGCTGGCATCCTGCAGTATTTTACTCGTTCATTCTTTTGCACTTGTGAAATAAAACGTGACTCATTTTTAAGTACTAGCAGTCTGGACAGTCCCTGAGCGTTCCGGGAAGTTAACCTTTTGGCGCCGGAATTATTATTTTAATTTTAGCACACCCTGTATATAGAATGTGAATAATACAGGAACCAAATGCGTTAGAATTATGAAACAAACGTGCATTTTGAAGAGAAAAAAACGGAGAGTGTACACCATGTTTAAAATATTCGGTACCTATATTTGTTGAATATATATATATAATGCAACTTTGAAGGTTAGCGGCGCGGTACGTCAACTGAAGTTGACGTTAGGCGTCTAAAGGTTAAGGTTCCCAGATTTCGTGACAACGGCACAGGATGGTGGTAGGTTGTCAGCCTTACGCACCGGCCGCCTTTACCCCCAGGAAATACTCGTGGTACTCATTTCTGTTGGAGGCTGAGTCTACCCCATGGCCATAGTGCGTTCGGAAGGATTTTATGTCAATGAAAAGTTCCACTGATACCAGCTGGGATCGAAACACCGATCTTCTGATTTGTAGCACAGCACCTTAACCACTGTGCTACCGCGGTCCCTTTTAACTACTAACAAAGCCCTAATCATCGCATGGGAACGGTAAAGGTAAAGTTAAAGCAATCACAGTACAGGCGTGGACAGGCTCTTCAGGCTCCAGCAGATGGAGGCTCCCAGAATTTCTAGATATTCGGCCTACGAAAGTGGCAAGGTTATCAGCCCTATACATCAGCCGCCTTTACTGTCAGGAGATACCGCTGGTACTCATTTATTTCAGAAGTTGAATCGACCCCAGGACCGTAGGACCCGAAGGATTAAGGCATTGAAAAATCTCAATGACCTAATCGGGAATCAAACGCATTACCTTACGGTGTGTATCGCAGTCCCTCAACCAACTGTGCTACCGCTTGCATTGTTTTCTTAAATATATTGCTTAGAAATAATGGAATTCCGCATTTACGTATTGTGGAAATTAATAGAGTATAGGTCCATGCTTATTTGACAAAGGCGGTAGGTGGAATTTCCCTCTTTTTCGCAAAGTTTCTACTTAAAATTAAGGTGTTTTAAAAACTCAGAGTTAATTTAACGAATCTGTTAGTAAGCCCGTCAATATTTGAATGATGGCGACTACTGAATTTGAGGAGACGTGATAGGAAGCAGCTTTGGCCGGTTTCAGTTACTGTACCTAGGTGGGTATACTACAAAATACACGGATGTATAATAACAGTCGATGACTCCGTCGAGCTTCTACAGGCCCTTCCCGAGTCAGTTATTCATACGGCCTTACGACTTGAACCAGATTGCTTGGCGTGTTCCACGAACAGCAGTTGGTGTTATGCAGCAGCACAATTGCTTGCCTCTCGCCCATAAAACAAGAGGTGTGAAGTATAAACGGAAGTCATCAAAACTTCAACAGATTTTCTTTAATCTGAAATAACAAGGAGTTCCCATGACCTGTAAGGCTCGCTAAATACTGCTACGGCGATGAATTCAAGAAGAATGAGAGGGGTGGCTTATGGCGAGTAGAGTGGAGAGGAGTGGGGCGTACAGGAGTTTGGTGGGGGCAACCTAATGCTGTGAGACCATTTGGAAGACCTAGGCGTAGATGGGAGAATAATATCAAAATTGATGTTAAAGAAGTAGACTGGGGAGTCTTGGACTGAATTATTGTGGTTCAGAATAAGGACAGATGTCGAGCTGTTCACAACATCGACGTGGAGTGTCAGGTTACATGAAATGCGGTGATTTTCTTGATTAGCTGAGAAAATACCAGATTTTCAAGGACTCTACTGCTTTTATTTAATGAGTGAGTGAGTTTGTTTGTTAGTTGCTTGGTTAATATACAAATAATAACATCCAACACAACATATAACTGAAGAATTGAGTCGGCTGCCATATGTTGAGAATTCCTTTACTGTATTCACGTCCGTAAAGAGGAAATATTCTGCGTACAACTTTAAAGGTTTCTTCATTATATCGTGAAGCTGATGTTTAGCTAGTCATAAATTTGTCCAACTTGCAACTGAGAGAGACTTTTTGTTTTGTCTTACTCTGGTAACTTGTAGCCCCTACAAAGAAGGCATCTTGCTGCATTACACCCAGCACTTGCAGAGTAGTAGCGGAGTTGGTAAACTTTTAGCAGATCTTGTGGGAATGAGTGTATTTAAAACCATCGGTGTATTTCATGTTAGCGCCCAACGGTAAATTTAATATACCTGGCAGGTTTCAGGGGTATGGGTGAATCTGAAGTTTATGCTTTTCTGGTTAAGTTTAATACAGAGTTACTGAATTTTAAGGCTCTGTCTCTACCTAACCTTGAGTTGTGTACAATTTTATTTTCATAGCTTATGCAAGGATATATGTTTTATGATTATTTCACTCATTTCCTACTCCCAATCCACCATTTAACACTGTAGATGAATTACTCTTTAAAATGGGGGTGGAATACATCGATTAGCTCCGTAATTCTGTTGAAATTTCCGTTCTTTGTAATGGCAGATTTTATTATATTTGTGTAATTAATATAAATATTAGGATATATAGGAATGCGCTTAGATAGCGCGGTCGATATAATTACTGTATTGTTAGCTAGAAGACCGGTGAATCGTGATTCGATTGCTCGCAGTGGAAACAGGCGTTTTTCTTCTCCACAGCATTCATATTAGATGTGAGACCCCGCCAGCCTCCTGTTGCATGGGTAAAGAGAAGACTTTACTTGTTGGTGAAGCAACCGTGCAGTGAACCTGACATCTCGCCGATATATATATACACACATATATCTATATAGTGCCGAGGTTTAATTTTGGTGGAGCCATTCCTCCACTCCCCATAAGTCTTTATGGCGTGCACAACAACGACTTTACTTAATGTTTGTTGACACAAGTTTTTTTTTCCACAATTTATGCAACAACATATTGCCCGATACTTTATGTCATATTTTAACATCAGTTGTGTGGATTTCGAATTTCCATATTAATCATATTGAACACGAAATATGAAACAGAGACTGCCCTTCTGGAAAGTATTATTTTGGTATTAGTTTTAGAGAACACGTTCAGAACGAAAATCGGTAGAAATTGTCATAAAATTATATCTTAAAATACAAAAATAACATGGCCCGAATACGTTTATTTTACGTGGGTGTCTGTGATGGGAGAGTTGAAAATTTTCCTACGTACAGTTGTCTGTTACGACATTGTATTATATATCGCCTTTCACAAAGAAAAACCCAAATGTAACAGTAGACCATTCTCATACACGTTGGCATTTTACTTCATGTACAGACAGTAGCTTTTGGAATGAATTTTACTTCACATTTAAATTGTTTGGGAGTTTTATTCACTTGACATACACTTGAAAGAACAGAAGCTGTAACACCTAAAATGACGGGATGACAGCGTAGACATTAAAGCTGGCAATTCTCTGATTGTTGAATCACAGTGATGTTCAGGGAATATGTTTCCATGCCTGTAGGCACGGAGGAAATAAAAGTTCTTTGACAAACATACTTTGTGAGTGCTTGTCCTACTTGGAGTTTCTCTTACGTAACGGTTTGACTTCTTGCTGCTATCGAATTGGCCGCTTTTCTGCATCTGCACGATTACATTGCATCAGATTGTAGTGTGTTTGGTAGGAGACTGTCGTGACTTCCCTGGAGTGCTGCCTTAGTATTTGGCTACAGGGACGTAACAAGTACCTAATATCAGGGTACTGCGAGGTCCGAGTTCGAAGCCCGCGTCCTCTGAATTTGTTAACAAATAAGTAGAATAAAAATACACCCTTTACACAGTAAATTGTATGGATATCATTACTGTGTATGTTGCTACTGCTTACTTTCCTTTACGGATTTTACTTTTCCGAATGATAAGATATCCAACTTTATCTGCTCTGGCAGCTGTTGTCGCAAAGTGGAGTGCAATATCTGTATGTAAAGTGACGGGTACTGTAATGATCAACTGCACAGAAGCCGAGCAGGTAGCAGTTCTTATTAAAGTTGCAACCACATACGTAATTATTAGGGGAAAAAACCCTGGCAAATGTAGGCAATTCAGTGTCTTCTTTCAGAATATTTATTATTATTATTATTATTATTATCATCATCATCATCTCCTTTATGCAGGGTATTTATACTGTGTTGCAGCTATTCTGTTGTTACTATTCATGGTGCTTATATCTTTAGTTCCAGTGTTGAATTTATTGTACTTTTACATTAGTACTTTCCGAAGTATGTGTGCAGTGCCCAGTATGGCTGTTTTCTGTAGTTCCTTGATTTCATGTTTTCCTGGTATGTTGCCCACGTATTTTCTGAATGACTTTGAAATAGTTCTAGTCGCCCCTATTATTACTGATATCACCTTTGTTTTTTACACTCCACATGCGCTGTATTTCTATTGTAAGGTCTTTATACGAATCTTCTCGGCTTCTTTTTTAATCACATTTCTGTCTCCTGAGATTGCAAATTCTATTTACATACATGTTCCCTTTTCATTATCACGAATTATAATGTCTGATTTGTTGTTGGGTATATTATTATTATTATTAGATTTAATTATTTCTTAAATTTAAAAACTAAATTGTGACAAGATCCCAAGTCGGTATAAGTGCACCACCTTGCACTCTCCTACCTGCGCTCGTGTATTCAACTGTCATATTTCCGGAAGCACTTTCAGCTCGATAAATCTGGCTGTCCGGTCACGTATTCAATAAAATCAGTGCGTCGTCGTGTTTAATCAGAGCCTCTCCTTTCCTGTTTCCTTACAACCTTACTTTCTACGGTGTTGTTTTATTGCTGCTTATAATTCTGAAAGTAGTTTTTACTCAGATTTATTGTGTCCTAATTATCTCTTTCCATTATAACTAACTATCTGATTACTTGTTTGTGCGGTTTGCCTTTCTCATGTTTAAGATTACGATTGGTGATGATGAATTTGTGTAGTCTGTAGAAGACAGTGGACATATCCTATAATTCCCATGAGGTTATTTAAGTTATCTTCACTCGCAGTATCCTGACAGGTAATGTAATATGAAGGTTTGTTTGTGTTATTAGGGCTGTAAAATATGGAGAGGTTAAACGTTAAAGAAGAATGCTCATGCTAATGTAGCTGTCATCGTTTCACGGGAAAACTGGACAATGTATGAATGGCGAATTATCTGTTTATATTCATGCTGAATGCATGATAAAGTCTGAACTTTTTCGTAGCTATAAAATCAGACATTCCTTTTGTGTCGCTGGTGCAGAAAATACAGAACTTTTTGTGTGAGATAAAATCGGATTTACTGCTTTTCCTGTCTCTGTTTAGGAACGTTATTATGGACAAACTTTCATTCGGGAAATGGCATTGTAAGGTAGCTGAAACAGTGTGTATGGGTTCCATACCTTCCCACATAAGCCATTTCATTTTAATTTTGTTGGAACAGCTGTACGTCTCTGCTGGCATGTTCCTACGTTGCTTTAGAAATTCTAGAATTTTGTTTGGATACAGTCACTGAATATGAGTCATATGCACACATGCATTAGTGTAGGTAAAATTTATCGCTCCAAATTAAGTGTGCAGATAATTTTAAGACAACAGACAGCAGTACGTATTTCCACTGCTTTGCTAAATGTGTCTGCAAGTAACCGGTCGCAGTTTTATGAATTTTATGCCTCTTTTTCTTTTTCTTCTTCTTCTTTTTGTTTTTATTTGCATTTCATTTAACAACGCCTTCCGTAACTGAGGTTATGTAGCATCAGATATGTATAAACTCGAAAACATGGCGGAGGAGACGATTTTTGTCTAATGTAAATTGCTGTCTATCGTTTTTTCATGCATAAAGGGAAGACGATAAACAAATTTAGGACAGTCAGCTGTTATATCTATATTCAAAATGGGCCCTCCCAGCCGCTTAAACCGCCTTGATCTTTCTTTTTTATATCGACCTGCTGGGGTTCTTTCTCCTTTGTAACAATGCCAGAGAAGTTTAAATCATTATTATTGTTTCTAACTCTACTGATGTTTTATCCGAATATAAAAATAAATTTGAATAAAGTTTGACCAACTTGATGACACTTGCTTTATTATGTACTGCTCAACATGTTTCAGACGTTAATACGTCCATCTTCAGGAGCTAGCGAGTACTTGTTGTGTTGTGTAGGCTGACTTGAGGCGTGCTGGTGTTATGTAG
>Ga0131853_10012452_pt1 | contig 15585 bp, 8 predicted proteins | sample TergutLab28metaG_FD_92764 | JGI IMG/M metagenome (GOLD analysis project Ga0131853, IMG submission 92764) | Labiotermes labralis P1 segment gut microbial communities from Petit-Saut dam, French Guiana - Lab288 P1 (version 2) (version 2) | ecosystem: Host-associated > Arthropoda: Insects >...
AACTTCGACTAATACTGTTTTCGTGAATTGCAGGTTGCAGACCCCAGATGATGTGATATGACGAAAAGTAAATATCTTATGTGTGTGTTTATATATATATATACACACACACACTCACACACACATACACACACATACACACACACACACTCACACATACACACACACACACTCACACATACACACTCACACACACACACACACATACATACATATACATACACACACATACATACACTCACACATACACGTACATACACACATACGTACAAACACAAACACATTCATGTACTGCCTGAAAGAGTCACGAAGTATGTCAACTGATGAAGTGTCTGTTGTAAAGTTGACAATCTGGCTAAATGTGCGCTATTTTATGTTACAGAATAACGGAGGGCAACTCATGCTGTCATTATTCGAAGTGTTGTCGGACAATCTCACCTACAGTACTGTACAGCAGGTAAGCCTATACAGTGAACGGCAGGCGTTAACGTCATTCATAATTTATTCACTCGTAGCCATTCATTCTGAAGGGAGAGCTTGTTAAGAGCTTTGGGATTTCTGGGCCTTTTGTCTCTGAATAGGTTATTACAGATTTTCACTCTGGCGGATGATGTATGGATCTTGTGTGGTCTGTAAGTGACGTCACGTGGAGACAAAATGAAATAGCAAAGAGACTTAGCTACATATGTCCCTTCCTCTAGAGGATCATTTTTAAGTTTCGTTGAAAGTGAAGAATTATATGATATTAGGTGCATATTCGGAATTTCCATAGGAAGCCAGCTGTGTATGACACCGTATCCTCAAAGTGAACAATCTTTCTGTGAAACAATTTGTGATATTGGTATTTGGTGCGTGTTCTACCACTCTGTTTTATGATACAGAAATTATGCACGAAACAGTTTTTCTCGTTCAATTCACTTAGTGGGTGCAGTAAGTAGTTCATTACTTTTCGCAGATTTTAAAACCGAAGAGCAGAAGCTTACTGATTTGCTGTTTTGCTGGTGAAAGTAGTAGACATGTCCATTACCAGTGCGTTTTGTAGTCAGTAATTTTCTAGCGCGGCATCTTCAAATGTATGAAGGTCTAACAGATACAGCGTAGCCGGTATAGCGACTTGCAATGGGCTGGACGGTCCGGGGTTCTATCCCAGGTGGAGGAAAGGGATTTTCCCTTTTCCGAAACCCGTCCAGACCGACCCTGCAGCCCACTCATTCTCATCCAATGGGTACCGTGGCTGATTCAGAAGAGAACGCGGCCGAAGCATTGCGTTAACCACCCATCCTTATCCAGCACTGAGGTTAGGAGAGAGTACGGCTGTACCTCTAAACCATTCTTTGTGAAATAATGGCAGGTTATTCGGTGAAATGTACTTTAATGACTGTAAAAGCCAATGTTTTTCTACAGGACCATCTCTGTTATTTACTCCTCTGTTTATCTGTAATGCTGGAGTAGCAATGGCAAAACCAGACTCTCTGTTGACAAACTTATGATTTTAGAGGTTGAAGTAAAAATGAACCCATACAATTGGAAATTGGCCGCATGCAACAGGGAATTGTACATTGTGTTTTAATATTATCGTACCTCTTAAAGTTTTTACCAAGGTAACGAGTAACAGCAGTGTTACTGTTCCTTTACTAAGATTTCCACCTCCCCAGATATGGTGAGGGGAGGATTCTCCAGAATCTGTTCTATATCTTGACCATGACAGATGTCGATATAAGAATCTCCGAATTTTCTCTTACATTAAGCTTTTTTTTTGGTTGATAAAAAATCCCTATATTTTAAATTTTATGTATTTACATTAATGTGTGCATAATATCTAGTCCTGTTGAAAATAATTGTATCCTTGTTGAGCACTGTTAACATATCCTTAACAAATGTCCATGACGAAAGTTGTCATAAGCCAGGATCATTAGCAGTGGTGTGATTTTTACTTACGTATGTAAAATTTATGTCATATTTTTCTTTATGATCGTAGCGTTTACTACAAACCGAAGAGCCGAAGAACTTGAGCAATTTTGGATCTATTTGTGACATCTTTTCCATCTATGGTTCAGGAAGTTTCGACATATAGTGCTGGAACAGTTGGTTTGTAGTTATTCCAGAAAGAAATAAGAATCGTCCATTTCAGGGGAAATTCTTATTTCCTTCAACACATTCCAAGGCATCTCAGTGTGCAACGTAAGAAGGCCGTTTTGTGCCTTCTTGGTACATGTGGAGAACGGTGGTACGAGAATCGGGGATATAAAATATTGCAACTTAAGAAGAAAGAGCAGTATAAAGACAACTACCGTGTGTATTGTTTATCTTCGTGGCCTTCAGGTTCTTTGTAACGGGCGATTTCTCATGACAAAGTGACGGGGAGAGCGTGGAAAGGTTTCCGTTTGTGCTCTAAGAGGTTCAGAGGTGAAGTTAGCCTGCAATAAAATCAGAAAGAAAGGAGAAATAGGACCAAGTAAAAGATAAGAACAAGACTGTAGCTTCTCACATGTTTCAACAATGTCAGCAGCCCTCTTTGAGTCCGTACAGGTCGCATTTAACCTAGTAAATAAAAATAGACTTTTATTTCTGTTACTAAAAACCGCCCCTCTATGCTGAGTTGCATTTTACTACGGCTACCCTGCTCTTCAGGTTACCATAATAAACTATGAACTTATTTTGGGTGGGGCCAAAAATAACAGCCTTGTATACACAACACAACACAACACAACACAATGCAACACAACACAACGTAACACAATCACACACCAGATGTACATATATCTTAATACAAACTCATACACCATTGGAATTTTATTAGCGTTGCAACATTAAGTAAAAAACTATGACCGCAAAAATGTGCATTTAAGAAGGAAAACAGTCAACGGCAAATTGTAAAAAGCTTAAAAAAATATGTAAAAGCGCAGGCCACATAAGAGAAATTTTATTTGAGGAAAAAATTGGACCTTAAATTTTTTGTTGATATGTGAAAATTAGTTTTAGTTCCATTTCAAGGAACTACACTTTTTTACGGCGTGTCCGGACAGATCTGTAGGCCCATTATGGTTGCATCTGAGGGAGGGAAATGGCATGTGTTGATTCTGACTGCAACGGAGAAAGCGGAATTTGAAATCATTGACAATAATTATATCAGATTGGGGCCATCCTGTTGTTTTACCCAATACAAATATCAAATAAATATTATTATATTCATTCGGAACACAACAAATAGTTTTATTATCAATCTATAAATCTGGTAACATGTTTCAGTTCATTCAGCCTTCATCAGGCCAATTCTCAAACCATACTGAAGGTAAATTCAGTAGATGTGCACGTTGTGGGACCCTACAATGTTCACATCTACTGAATGTACTTTCAGTATTGTTTATGAATTTGGCCTGATAATGGCTCGATGAGCTGAAACATGTTGCCAGATTTATTGATTAATAATAAAACTATTTGTTGTGTTCCGAATGAATATAATAACATTTATTTCATATTTGTAATAATTAGTTTAACTGGCAATCCTAAGTTGTTCATCCGTCATAAATGAAGACTTGAATGTATTAAGAGATTTTTGTTTGTAATGAGAAATTCCATTCATTCATCGCCCTCTCAAACTCCTATTTCTTCTATTCGTTCCCCATTCTGTCTCCTGATACTTGCACGACTGCTGATTTTGCCAGACTCTCCATCGTCTTGTCCTTTCTCTAGTTTAATTACTTTTTCGTTTATATTGATCGTCATTACCTATTGAACACTCATGTAGCTGAATTCTTTATCCAATTTGATCTTCTACTATTAAAATATTAATGCTTTCTTTAAGTTTGTTCAATTTAAACAATTACATTACACAGTTGTACCAATAGTAATTGCCGTGCACATTTCATTTTTCGAGACATGTTTGCAATCTGAGTGCCAATAAACGTAATTAAATCCAGGATTTTCTCGATAATTTAACAAGGAGTCAGAAGACAGTATGCAATGAAGAGAAAGATAATGTTTCGTCATAAATATGAAATTGGAACAAAAACAATTATGAAAGTTACATACGGCGTGGGATTAGCTGCTGTGTACAAGATCGTATTGTAGAGTTCGAAACTCAGGTTGGCGGTCCAATTTCCGCTTTATTTCCGAAGCTTACGGGGCGCAGATTCTTTAACCACATAAAGTGATGTTTTGAAATTTACCTTTACCTAGTAAAAATAAATTTGCATGTTATACAGTAATGGTTTTAGAAATGTGTCCCTTAGAACATTTATGTAATGTTTGTATAGAAATTTAATATCTTACTGAAACGGGTGGAGGCCTATATGACCTTAACTTTTGAACGTAACGTATGGACGTGACACCCTGTTGTCATTGAAACACACACAAAAAAGGCTGTTTTCATATCGATAAGTGTCTTTCACTGTGGGGATTGTACTAATTTTTATTTCAGTTTATTACATTCTTCATAGACCTGCAGTTGTCGTCTTACTGAGATTTCCATGTTTTGGTTGGGCGCCTATATTAGGCAAGTTAGAGTAATGAAAAAAAGGATGGCCGGAAGTTCAGAAACAAAATGTGGGCTTGTCACCCCCTTATTCACAAAGTGTTGACCTTGTTATATAGGGAAAATGATGCGAAAGAAACCTTCACGAAAGAAAAGCCAGAGACTTTTCTGGGATGGGTGCTGGTTAAAATCTTAACTCCATCAGTTACTTAATTAACACACCAACAGCTGCACATATATACGTTATTTAATAAATTTAAAATTTATATTAAAATACTTAAAACGCTCCTACATATTTCGATCACACGATCATCCTCAGGGAGCATACATTGTTCCTTGCTAAAGTTATAGTTTAAAAACATTCAGTGATTTACTGCTGAGTGTTTTTGAACTATAAATTAGCAAGGAACAATGTATGCTCCCTGAGGATGATCGTGTGATCGAAACACGTAGGAGCGTTTTAAGTGTTTTAATGCGAATTTTAAAATTTATTAAATAACATATATATATATGCATCTGTTGGTGTGTTAATTAAATAAACTACAGAATGCACGGTGCAACGATAAAGATCCATCAGTTACTTTTTGTTAAGCCATTAATAGAGCAATAATTTCATAAAGCGACTAATGTGAACATATAAGTCGGTCACCACTGTGAACAAGAATCCCGTAAGCCGAGTATGCATAGAAGACAGTATGAGTCTACGAGGAGGAAGCGAATGAAAACATACGTATCCCCCGGTAGAGTCCTCTCCGATTACCAGAGACCGCAAGTCTCAAATTTGAACAAACGCTGAAGAATGGAATCCAATGGGTGATCAGTTTTAGCAGCAGAATAAAAAACGAACAAACAAACATCAACTACTTGGATAATAAATTTGACAACGGGCACACGTTGAACACAAGTGATGGTTTTAAGAGTCGACACCATTTACTTCGGAAAATTTTCTTCAAAACAACTTATCCAAGGAGGATGTGTCATATGATATAAATTTTGGATCTTGTGAAATTTTACGATTTTGTTATGAAATATTTGAAAGAATGAGTGCTGAATTGAGGACGAAATATTGTACTTTGTGCCTGTTGAGTGTGATAACCTATTGTGACATTGGCTTCAAAATAATAAATTTGCGGCAAAAGGTCGGGGTGCATGTTGGAAGGGCAAGAATTGCCTACATCTGGCACCTTATGTACTCGCGCTAAAGGAAACTTGGGTTCAGGGTCGCTTGTGCTTTGTTGTGAAAATATTACCAAGTGACGACAAATACAGCAGTGGGGGGTTAAGGCTAGGGAGGGGTGTAGTCTAATATTGCTGCGGGCGTGTTCAGTCCTGTGTAAAATATTGCTTCTTTGCTCTGAGAACTCTGAATTCTGGAGCATACAAAACTTTACGATTAAAAATAATGTTCTTCCTTTTTTGGGCTAATACACTTCTGCTCGTGTATGTGTAGGTTAAAACAGAAAGGAAGAAATTTCTTACTGCCAGTATTTCTTCGAATAAAAGTTTGTACTTGTTTCTTATTATACTTCCAAAAACAATAGAATTCAAATGTTCGTGGATAACAACATTTTCGGGTGTAGCTTTTAGTAAAATATTGTAAAACGCACTTGAAGTAATGGAAATATACTCCAGGGTTAATTGAGCTCAAGACGCTGCTCTTTATATTTAGACAAACACTGTCCGTTTCAATTTCTACGCAATATTTATAGCGACTCAAATACGTGATTTAAAATAAATGTAGTTCTTACGTGTTTGTTCCAACTAAGAGGAACATTTAGCTGACGGTCCCATTAAAGAAACACAAGAATAATGCAAATGTTTTCCATCTAATCATAAATTTGTTGTTACGAATTCTAATTAAGAGCAGCACACGTTTCGGCTAGCTAAGTAGTCATCACCAGGCTGAATACAAAGAACGTGACAAGGGGAATATTTACAGCTGCAATTACTGTTCTGAGGTCTTACTTTTTCAACAGTGCTCTTATTTAATATGTATTTGTAAATGCTAAACGTATAAAATATACACAGCTCTAGAAAGAATATGTTACAAAGTTTAGAATTATTTAATTGAGCAGTTGATTGTAACTGTAAGTTAAAATAAAATGTAGCGCCTAAAATAAATCAAAGGTGGTGCAGCTTAGGCACGTTTTACAAAGACGGTTTGGCATTTATTGGTTTTGAGGTCTTACGTATTCTGGCTCGATGATAGACTGTTGGATGTTGAATTTGCGTGACCGGTATCATATCAATTGATAGACTGTTTGTTAGCTGTGTGTGTAAGACATGAAATGATATTAGGTATTTTCTTCAAGAAGTGACGTGGGTTAAATTTAATATTAATTCATTAGATTAAAATGGAAACAGGAGCAATAAAGAAAACTGCATTAGACTTGAATCCTCAGGGATATAGAAGGAGAGGCAGACCGAAGAGAACGTGGCGAAGGACAATAGAGGATGAGATAAGAAGCACAAGAAGATCATGGAATGAGTTCAATGGAGTAGCTGGAGACCGCAATGCCTGGAAGCTCTTCATGGATGCCCTTTGCTCCACAAGGAGTAAAAGGATTTGATGAGATTAAAATGGAAATTAAAAAGTAATTTAATAGCTTAAGTGTAGTTGAAATTTTTAATGGTTTAATTTGTGTCTTCATAAATGTGTAAGAATTAATTTGTTCTTAGCGTTTTGGTGTTCACCTTTATTGTATGATGGAAGCAAAATTTTCAAAAGACTTACTTCACGCGGGTTCAGTCATCTTAACATTAACAAACCATCTTCTTTCAGATGGACATTGTAGTTCGTCAACCTTATAGTAGGGAGTCAATGAGGGAAACGTGAAGACAATTGTCACCTTCGTCCTCGCCGAGCTTAACCGTCCAGTATGTTACGTAAGCTCCTTAATACAACATTATGGTGTTAGGTGGAGGTGCAGTGGGATGTTTGTCCTTAAACAGTTAAGTGGAAATGAATTGGAGATGGAAATCTTGTGCACTTCGACTCGACCCTACAGATGGTGGTTCTACATGCTTCCGAAACGTGGGTAATTGTTTTTTCATGGTTTGACATTCCTAGTGAACCTAGACCTTCTGTATGAGCTTCCTCTCTCACACTCATTTAGACACACCACACTCGGTAGGATTCCTCTGGAAGAGTGATCGGCCCGACCCAGAGACCTCTTCCTGACAACACACAACACTCACACGAAAAGGCTTACGTACCTCCGTCGAGATTCGAACCCGTATTCCCAGCAAGCGAGTAGCCTTAGACCGCGAGGCTACTTGGATCGGCACATCGGTACATAGTCCCATTTATTAATCGATGCGGCTTAACTTCCCAGATGAAATTTTTCATGAGCGCCGCTGCGACAGTGGCGTACTTCACTCAAAAGCGCTTTTCATTTGAGTTTTTTTTATCCAGCTTGTTTAAGTTAAAATCAGGATCATGGTAAAGAAGGTAAACAAAAGGTCAAGTACTGTGTTGGAGTGAACGTATGCTATTTATGCCTTATTGATGTTACACTGCACTCGTACGAATCAAGATACGTCGCTGTACGTCTGTTGTATGACCTGACATTGCCGGTTGCCGGGTTGGAAAACCACAACATAGGTACCGCAATCAGCCTGGATGCTGCCCGCTGGAACTCAAAAAATTAATGTAAATTTCGTTCGTTACAGTGCGAGTTATTTTGTAGTTTTGTCAGGTGCTTGTTTGTTTGCTTGCTTTCTTATGCCTCGGCAATGGATTAAAAGTTGTGATTTGTTCTCGTAATACGTAATTTGTACGCTACAAAAAGTAAGAAAAGTGGCAGTACTAATATCACGTTCGTTAACATATTCCTTGCCACTACTTCACCGTTACCTGTCATATTAGCTCAGTGGTAATCTGCATTGTACCAGACGGTAGCAAAGATCTGTACTACAGGGCTAAGGTCCTGGACGGCTTGTAAGCTCCATGTCATTGTCACTCAGTTACGAGTGTAATAGTTGAAAACGACACTTTTCGTTACTCGTACGGGTATTCTGCACAAATCTGTTCAAATGTCGGAAAACATGAAGATTTACAAATATTTGGCTATCGGGCGAGACTGTAGCCAAACACATCTTGCATCGATCGTTCACAATGTATGAAATATTTTTATTTTAACTTGAATACGTGCCGATGTTGACGCATCTTCACTACTGTGACTAATTACTTGTACGTGTTGTAGAATCGTTCGTGAGAAGCTAACGGGCACGAAATATAAGGATCTCAACAGCAGTACTACTGAAGATTTCAGTATTTCATGATGTTATCGAGGTTTTGATTAATAAACAACTACAGACGTTTCGAAGGAACATGGCGGCTTCAACTTCAACGCCAAGCCGTCCAAGAAGAGAACTGGATTTCTTGGCCCTAAAGGTGAAGCCACTACTATCCTTCGTAACGTCTGTAATTGCTTACCAATTAATATAGTGTAACGTCGCAGAGCCCCATCATCTTCAAGAAACTAGTTGCTGAGTTAGTAAAGTAATTCCACGCGTTGTTGATTATCATGTTCCCAAAATCCACCATCGCTCACTAAAACTAATATGTTTAAATCTAGAGCCATATACTGTAATCCACAGTCACGTTCGCTTTGACGTCGTACAACGTTTGTAACTGATAAAGCATTGATAAGTAAACCAATACATACATCTAAAAACATGGGACACATTTCACCTGGCGATAAAGAAAGAAAACGGAATATTGCCATGCCGTACTTTATTTTGTACAGGGTGTTCGTCTTCATGTTTGACCGATTAGCGCGTGCACGACGAGTGAGTTCTTGTTGGGTTTTCTCAAGGTTATTATCACCGCAAACATTTTTCTATCTCACGTCAAGAACTGTTAAACTTCCCCGAGACGCGGCAATGACGCAAGGCTGGCAGAACGTCGGGCTGGTGCTTATCGGTAAGGCAGGAAATAAAAAACACCCTATATTTGGTTTTATTTCTTTCTTTGTTTTTAACGATTCTTCCAGTCGCAAAGATTTTATGTCGTGGACTGATGGCACAGTGGGCGATGAGAAAATTGTAAATCACGCGGATGCAAGCTGTTGTGAAGTATTTTGAAGTGATACCCCTGTGTTTGTCCGGAGAATTTGAAGACCCTCCTGCCCCACAAAAAGCGTCAATCAGAACAGCCGGTCTCCATGCTTAAATTTGAGCCCCTAACTCGCGTTAAATGTTTGGGTGCTACATACTTTGTCGCGAATATAGGCTTCTCGTAAATTTATCTCAAATAGTGCTGGTAATTTAAAATAAGACCTATTTTTATTCGGCTGTGTGTACTGTAGTTCTGTCGCGCAAAATTGAATGTTGTTAAACACAGATTTAAATTAACATTTGTGTTATTACATACATAAATGTTATTGTCACATAAAACGAAATTTTGCTTCATCCTTCAATTATTCTTCAACTAAAAGTGTGTTAATCAAATTTGAGGGATTCACAATGAAAATTATAAAATAAATTGCTTATTTGCAATTCCTGTCCGTCCGTCTGTGCGCATACAGTAACAACAAACATCGAAAGGATGTTGGCAATGAAATTTCGTGTTGGACGGTGTTCACCAACCACTTTACAAAATGACGTACATGCATTTATACCCAAACCTCCAGCGTAAATTATTAAACATTTTTCGTATCGAAACTTGCTAAATATTTACTGAAATTAAATTTGTTTTTCTGACACATATAGAAATTTTAATCACACGGTATGTACTCAGTACTCCCACTCCGCAAATTTTACCCTTTCCGAGGTAATTAAACAAGAGTAATATTGAAGCCGCGGCCTATCGTAACTCGAGAACCACTGGACCGATTCTGAGGGAATGTGTCAGAATTGTTGCTCTGTATATGCATTCTGTAAAGAATATTCCCCTTTTTAAGATCCTTTGAATCTTCCTATTTCAGGCGTGGCTGAATGCATAAACTAGAGATCAAGCGAATCACTTTGTCTTTGATATTTGGGTTTTGTTTAAGATTTTCGCTCCTTTCCCTAGATCATTAAACGCCAACAGTCCTACTGATATCGTGTTTTAATTGCTAATATCAGTAAAAACAGGAAATGAGCTGCCTGAACACGTAATTTCTTTGGATGAACACCTTTTAATACTAATGATAAAAATTTATATTTTCTGAATACGCTTATTTTTAGTCCGGTATAATTATAAATATAATTACTCATTTGGATAACAGAATGATTCAGCAAATATATTCATCTGACAGTGGTCTCACTTCACTTTTACGAATTCAATCCCATTTGGGCATGCAGATTAAACCGGAATTTTGAAAACATGGAAAACAATGCAGCCTAAACCTTCATTCCTTAAAACCCCAATTATCATTCACTGGAAGTGTTAATGCAAAATTTTGATAAAACACTACGGAGCATTTATACTGTACATACAATGTACATTTGTTTTGAAAGCTTATTATTTGATCACAAAACAGGTACAGCTATCTGGAACAGTGTTTCTCAGTCAAAGATGACAACAGCTGTTGATGTCAAATGCAATTCTGCACTCTATATGAGCCATAATCTGTTCATTATTCGAATATATACAATAAGAGTACCAACAAATGTATACGAGCTTATTGACGTTAGTTTAAGTAAACAGTGATCTCCTACATGTTTCGGTCAACCATTAGGCCAAGTTCAGGGAGGTAAAACTCAAAGATTCGAAAAATTAAAAGTAAAAAAATGAAATCATAATAAATATCCGAACGAGTCAATAGACGTAAACTTTCACATCTTTGGGCTGTTTCTGTTATTTTACGAAATTCATTGTATACTTTTAATGTATCTAACATTTGTATTTTAGCTCCCTGAAGAAGACCACATAGTTGACCTAAACATGTAGGAGATCATTTAATTAACACACCAACTAATGCACATATATAAAATTCTTTTACATTGAAACATTTAAAATCAGTCAATTAGTGAGTGTAATTAAAAATGTGACTAGCAAGGAACAGGTTAGCTCCCTGAAGATGATCTTAGAATCGAAACATGTTGGAGCGATTTTAAATGCTTTAATGTAAAAAATTTCATATACGTGCATTAGTTGGTGTGCTAATTAAATGACTCCACGAAATGCACGGTGCAAAGATGAAGATGTAGGAGGTCATTGTGTATATAAACTAATTTCAATAAACGTGTGTGCATTTGTTGGTAAATAACACACACTGTCCTTACCTAATAATAGCACATCTTGCGTTTTATTTAGGTTTGTTCATAAAGTTCTTGCAATATATTGCAGTAGATTCACTAATTAATAGTAAATAGAGTAAGACGAGAGAAATTAATGACATTTGTGAGGTTAATTCTCAGTTTGAAGATTAAATTTGCAGACAAGCCCAGAAGTAAACTGTGAGCTACAATATATGAATGTGTAATGATCCTTTCCGAGAAACAAAACCCTCACAGAATTCCAAATATTTTAAAATGTCTGTCTTCTCTCTTAATTTTTTTATGAAACACCTAACGGGAAATTTTGTGAAGACAAGTTCCTGCACAAAGATCCACCTAACCTGACTACTACATGTCCGTATAACAAGGGAAGGGGTTTTAAAACCTTTGATGGAAAATAAGGGTTTTTAGACACCTACCATTTTTTTAATGTATGCTTAAAGTGCGTACAGAAATTAGAATTTTGAACTGCGAACCATGTTCTCAATTTCTAATTTGTGAATAGCGAAATTCTTAATTACGATGTTGTTATATAAACCGGATAATAGCCACATCACTAATTTATGTTCTTATCTTTGGAGCCTCAGTCCGAGACTTGAACAACGGACTCTGGTCGGGTACATACGTACGTGGGCATGTACATGTGTGTGTGTGTGTGTGTGTATATATATATTTTTCTAGGCTGTGAATGTGTATGCATTCGACTAATGTGTAGACTACATTCATATTTACAGAATAATTTTCTTCAAGTATTAATGGTTTGATTTTTTTTGGAAGGTGTCCATTTTGAGTCTGAGACCGGACAGTTACTATCGTGACAGAGCTTTCTTGTCGTTTTCTCCAGTCAGTGCAAGCTAATGATGTTATAGTACGGACTACCGAGACGGTGGATATTTTACAGAGATGCAGTAGAACAGCCCGATATATAGGGCGCTGTTACTTGCTCGACCGCTCAGCGCCGGTCAGACGCTCGAGTGACTTTTTATTACATTTTATAAAGTTTATTATCACTGCGATCATTGTCTAGCTGCCGTCATCAAATGTTAAACCTCCCCGACAAGCAGCGTACGACGCAACGCTGGCAGAGCGTCAGGCGAAGCGTTGGGCCGGCTCTTGTCGGTCAACCAGGATGGGAGGAAGGGGGGGGGGGGGAGGCGAAACCCTGTCTCTAGACAAAAACTGAACAAAATTTCGCCGCTGTTACCACGAGTATTTAATTGCTGTTAAGAAAGTAAACGTTTCTTTCAATTCGAAATGTTGCTGTGTAGCTAGCCTGATATCGTGGCGTTTTTTGTTTCTCTTCAGTCCGCGAAACGCTTGCCGAAATGGATGGTCTATGAAAGGCACTGCCTTTTCATTTCACATCCTTTCCAATTCATAGCCTAATGTAACCCTAACATTCGACGATACAGAGCCTGTAATCTTAGTATTGTCGCTAAAGAAGGTACCAATAAGTAACAGGATTTATTTCAGAATCAAATTCTTGAATGTCTGCGTGTGCTACAAAAAACGCCGCGCCTTGATACTGGATTATCACGTTCGTACACGCATATCAGCATGAAGAGATGAAACCTCCACGCACTTTCTTTCAGTGGCATCTTCTTTAATCCTTACTTGATTTTTTTTTTCCGAAATATGACATTAAGCAAAAATATAACTCTTATATAAGTTTGGCTCTCTGCAGCACTGTTGTGCAGACGAATGTAAGTAAACCGAATAGTTTAGAGATGTGTTCAGTTAAGCTACTGTGCGTGCTGGTATTGTCAGGAAATATTTGCAAATGAAGATCCGATATAGCGAAGTTTAGCAGACGTGGTTTCACATATATTATTTACAAGTATGATTCCTGATCGACTAACGTTTGTGCGGATTTAATTGCGTTATATTGCTTCCTCAGTTGTCTCTTGCCCATCCTGTTGTGAGAATACATTTACCCTGTTCAAATATTTGTTTGCTGTAATGCTGCAAGTTGATATTCCACTGTATTGGATTTGTAGCTGCCACATTAACTGAACCATTACAGCATTATATTTTGGCCCGAAAACTGTAGTAAAATGGAAAACTCAATCCATTTTTTGTTTCGGATTTATGATTGATTGCTTTCTTAGCATAAGCAGCTCCAATGGAGAAGTGACCTGTCTACCTGAAGAAGAATGTTATTTTTTCCAAAAGTAAGGCATAGGTGAGATAGTCGCTCTTCTGCGATGTTACGCAGCGCATATTGGTCGTTATGTACCGACGTTTCGGCACAACCTATCGGTTCCATCTTCAATGCCAACCGATCGGTTGTTCCGAAACGTCGGTACCTAACTATCAGTATACGTTGCATAACATCTCAGAACAAAGGCCTCGTTTACATCTAGGTGGAAGCCTAAAATCGCGCAATATAGGCTCTATATCCTTGTTAAAATAATCAACTAGAATTTTTACATTTTGGCCTTTTTTGACAAATTGTTTTATACCTGCGTGTAGTTCTTCGATTCTTCACGTTGTGTTAATAGAAATAGATTTTCTACTTTATACACGATTATGAGTTTTTAATAAAATTGAATATTCATATATGTCTTTAATTTGCTCCCATTTAAATAACTAATATCAAGAGTGCTGAAATTTTTGCAAAAAAAAGTTAAAAGAACTTCAGACTTCGAAGATTTAACAGTTCTGGAAAAAGTACACATTTAAATTCTATCAAGCATTGCTAGTTATTAGTAGACACTGAACGGTGCTGTCGTCTAGGTGGCTGATCGTCGGTACAGGGGAGATCGGATACATATTTCAGCGTGCTTTCTTCTGCTTCCGCATTTTGTTCTTATCCGTAACTGCTTACTAACATAAATGAGAGCATAGCGATAAAAGAGGAATAATTGGCCTGGTTTACATACATTACCTTCTCTATTCAATCGAAATTTGTTGTATTTCTGTTCCTATTGTGTACTTTTGTCAGTGTTATACTCCGGAATGTCATTCTAGAAAGAAGACGAAGTAGTATCAAAAATGTTCACCGTCTATTCTGTATCTCTGAATATCTTTATCTTGACGCAATGACACTTTTTCACCATCCTACTGAAAATCCAGTGTGTTTGTACCCTCACTTTTGACTCTAGTGCCACTTCACATTTTGTGACCCTGTTCCCTGATAACACAGAGAACACTGCATATCTGTGCCTATTTAATAAGATAGTAGTGAAATATGGAGGTAGTTTGGTGGCTGAGGGATAAAGAGCGTCACGCTTCTTAACTCTTGTTGATTACTTTGCAGCAGGGCAACAATGGCACTGCTGTTCTACAGCAAGAAAACAAAACTCATCGGTGGTGGAGCTGAAAGGGTAGAAGAGAGTCTGAAGGAGAAAAGGAAGGGAACGATAAAGTGTCGTGGGAAAGGAGGAATACAGAAGTAAAAGACAATGCATCAGAATTTCGTTTGAGTGTGGTGAAAGTGTATAGTGTTCTCTTGACGTGGTAGTAGGGAAGGGGTTAGTTGTCGGAGTTTCATTGTCCATTCTAAACAGTGAGATGGTGATATTATTTATGCTGTCATGTGTTTTTGTTGTTGGAATGCTTGGTTCTCGGCAGTAAACGGAGTGCTTGAAGGGAATGAGGTAGTTCTCCGGCCACCGTTTATAATAATTCCAAGATGAGAAAGAACAGGGAAGTGGAAGACTGTATTAAATGTTGGTCTAAAGAAAGACGTATGTGATAAGAGATTATTTTGCGCATTTTCATATACAAATGTGTCTCTCGCCAAGTTATGAAATCAACCCCTTCAACTTACTTTAATATGAGATCACAATTTTCTTTCAGAGTGTCTTCACATAGATTTGAAGTGTGGAGATGATAAAGTTCTGTATTTCGTGTAGCACGCACAGTCATAAAATTAATGATTTTTATGTGTTGACGTTCTG
>Ga0131853_10012454_pt1 | contig 15584 bp, 9 predicted proteins | sample TergutLab28metaG_FD_92764 | JGI IMG/M metagenome (GOLD analysis project Ga0131853, IMG submission 92764) | Labiotermes labralis P1 segment gut microbial communities from Petit-Saut dam, French Guiana - Lab288 P1 (version 2) (version 2) | ecosystem: Host-associated > Arthropoda: Insects >...
TGTATGTGCATATGCATATGTTAATGTATATGTATGTGTGTATGTGTATGTATATGTATATGTACATTATATGTATATGTATATTATATGTATATGTGTACGTGTATGCATATGTACACATGCAGAAACCAGTACGTATTTTATATATTTTAGTCTGCGCCGACTTAGATCTATAATTTGTGTCATACTATCCCTCACTTCCGTTATTACTTCAGTATTCAGCTTTAGATGTACCTCGCTACAGAGACGCCAGCGAATTACCATTACAGGAGTGGGGGCACCAATAATTTGAACTCTGAATTTGCTGAAATAAAATTTTGGTTCTTGAATCTATGCAGTTCTTCTCATTCACAGACTACAAGTAGTTAACGAGTCGAAAAGAGAATTATATTGGGTCTGTAATTTGTTGAACTGGAGGGAAATAAGGAAAGATCTGCCCGACAAAACAGCCAATTGGTAAGAGAGAAGTGGACTCAGTTCAGCATACAAGTGCCTGCAATTAGCTGTTACCGTTCGTTGTTTCCGTGGAACACTGTGTTCAACTGTATGTGAAATACAATGGCAGTTGTGTTTGGATCGTTAATCTTTTGGTGTAACTTCCACTGCAAGTTCTGTACTGTGACAGAATAATTTACGTGGCAGGAAAGGTAGCACGGATTGAGAATTAGGATGTTACTGTATCTGAGCCATGTACATGTTTTCTTCCACCATGCAATATTTCTTCATTAGTACACAAGTAATTTCCTCCAACAGAAATATAAAAATAAATTGTAAAAAAGTTTAAAAAATTCATACTATAATGGAAAAACTTAACTTAATTGTGGCACATTTCCAGTGTATTTTTTGTCCTACATAAGTTTATATTTAAGATTTTTGTCAATAACAATATTAAATAATGTCATGAAAGGAAATAAGAAGTTTTGCAATATGTAAGGCAGAAAAGAGTAATAGTAAATTATTCTGGTAGTTTTGGTTGGTTCCACCCTTATTGTTATTACTAAATATTCTTCTAGATTTTGATCTTCAAGATCTGAATATTTAGGAGAAATTTACAGTAGAAATAAATGATATATTAAATTATTTTCGGTACAAAAATTATCTCAATTGCAAATAATGCAGTCTCTGAAAATGAAATAGGTTACGTGAAATTTACAGTGTGTTGTAAAACAATCCTATTTCTTACGTTAGAAAATCATTCCAAGGTATCGTGACATTTGCTTTCTCTATGTTATCAACTTTCATACAGCGTATCGCTGAACTGGCTTTATAAACTCGCCTACGTACGTTTGCTTCAAAGCCTGTGCAAGAATTGGTGGACACAATATCCGAATTGTTTATTGTTGTCAGACTTCTCAACTGCAGTACCCTAAAGAATTGGAGAATGCTGAGATCCAAGACAGAATTATAACAACAGTTTAAAGCTCTTTCATGCCCATTTTCTAAGGTTCTTGAGAGAGGAGTTCGCTGATCACGTGTGATTTTGCATTATGAAGAAAGAAGTTTTGATTCTCCCGGAACATTCTTACTGTTCAGATATCGTTAGTAAGAGTAAGAGCGTGCCTCTTGATCACTGCACAGAACTGTCACTGATCTTCAGAACTTATTTGAAATTCAGATATAAATGACATATTTTACAGAATTTCTGGTCTTTCCATTGCTCAGGTGGTTAGTCGCAAGTCAGCTCTCTTGATTTGATTTATCTTTGTCATGTGTAACATAGAAATATGCAGTGTTTTATTTCACCTTACTTTTTGTGACGCCATTCTTCTTAGAAGTTAATAGACTCAACCGAAGCAGTAATATGGGTGCACTAAAAGAATAACTGTGTATTTAACGAAATGATTCGGACTACGGAAGGCATTCAGCGACTACTACGACCCAGGAATTGTCGGTCGATTTCAGTGAGGGGCGAGAGATTTTGTCTCTCTCGCAACTGAACGTACAGACTGTTATGTCCATCCAGTATCCTATTTAGTATCAATTTGGGGCTATTTTCCCTGGGCTATGGTAGTAGGGGCGTAAAACGTACCCCGCACCTCCATAAACTGCCGATTTCAAGGATGACTGTGTCTAGAGTTCTAATCCCCATAAACCTCATAGCTTGCATAGAGATAATTTCGCTTTTTACCTTTATATAAATTGAAAAGAATTGAACATATTGACATGAAATAGGCTTTCAGTTTTCGGGATTTTAAAATATTTTAAATAGAGACTTGTGTGCAGACAAATATTTCCGATCAAAGAAGGTGACGTATTCTTGTGGCTGGGTCTTGGTTTTGACGGCTTACGAAGGTAGAGTTTGACTAGAATTCCCTGCGTAGTACATGGTTTTTGCTGTAAACTAGTGATATCCTCATCCGAAAGTCATCTCTTTCTTATGTGTGTCCCAGCATTAATAAAATTAATACATAAAGCCTAGAGTTCTTTAAATAATTTCGAAAAATACGGCATTGTATTTGGATATTACAACCAACCATGCATATTCGTTAGCAGAGTAAGGAAGTGTACTGTAAATTCTAATGCTTTTCTTTAACACAGCACTGTGAGAATATAAGAAACAAAATAACTTGGCGGTTTTTTGGAACATAACCAAACTTTTTATGGCGCAATTTAACATGTCTACTTTATTCCACTTTCTTACGGACTTTCTGCAATATATTTTTCGTATCCGTGGTGCCAGTTCTTGAATATCACATCAAGTTATCCTTATCTAAAAAAGGGTCCATGTACCTGCAGAGGATCCCTTAATCCCTAGATTTGTTACGTACGCCGAGGTAATGGAAATTCAGCACAGACATGCCTATTCACTCTTCTTGCCGTAAATAACAATTTCTCTTCTCCCGAACCGCTTTTCACCGGAAATCTCCATTCTCATTTGTCTTGGCTTGAAACTTTTCAGAAAGTTCTAAGTTTTCCTCAAATATACTCATACCACTGCTTTTCTGAAGCAGCATTCTCTGTTGGTGTTGTAGCCACATTAACTTCGTGTTAATGATGATATTATTTTTCACAATGTTGAATGCTTGAAAGAAATAATGATAGAGAAATGACGGAAATGCATGTTCAAGATTTGAGACAAGGCCACGATTATTTGGTGAAAATGTATACATTTATCTTGATATAAAATTTTAAAAGAAGTTGCCTTTTTGACTGACTGACCGACCAAGTATGTAAGTGTGCCTCTAGTCTCAGCAACTGAAGGTTCATCACCCACACGCTGAAACTTGTGACGCGAACCTTTCTGAGCCTGGTGCACCCAATTCTCCCATAAAACAAGTTTCTCCAATTTTTTGACGTTTTGTTGACCGTGCATTTCAGTATATTTATCTCAGTATTTAACCAACTTGATACACAAAATTTGTTTCACAATAAGTTTTATTTCATGCCTCTACATGTTTCGAGGACATGTGCTCATCATCAGGAAGTCAAAATTGCATTACACAGCCTCTGGTATCATCACACCTATAGGTGGCCGTCCACGGGACTGCCACCTATAGGTGTGATGATACCACAGGCTGTGTAATGCAATTTTGACTTCCTGATGATGAGCACATGTCCTCGAAACATGTAGAGGCATGAAATAAAACTTATTGTGAAACAAATTTTGTGCATTAAGGTGCTTAAATACTGAGATAAACAAGCTTCACCAAGTTCCTTTTCGGTCTGTCACGTGGAAGTCACCGAAAAATTCTTCACCAGTATTCTGTGCAATTTGATTCTTATACGTGCTACATAAAACGCCCATCCTTTTTAACAATTAGAACGATCAGTTAAAGAGCCCTATTCAGAGCAGTCCTTCGTATCACTGCATGGTCTTCAGATGTAGAGGCTACTGGCGACTGTCTGCAAATAACATAACCGTAGTGAGTGCTGTCCGCATCATCACGGCAGGTTTTTCAGACGTGGGTTTTATATATGAGTGTATGCAACACTTTTTTTTCGCACAGCCGACAAGCAATAGTCCTACAGTTTTGGAGGCTGGCGGAGGCTAAAACGTCGGTAGCGTAAATAATCAACCTGTTACGATGTGCTGCACAGTGAACACCGGTTGAACTGATCCCTCACCCCCTCCCGCCCTCCTCCAACAATTATCTCCCTTCGAGACTAAAAAAAAATCCATTTTCCGAAAGGATTTTTTTCTCGAGTACGATACAATAGACAAATAGAGGTAGGCCTACCATTGTTAGAACCTTTTAGAATTAGACAGTGAAAACTGTGTCTTACAGTTCAAGCAAGTATCTGCAGTTTAGTTCCTATCGCTTTATTGTCAACTTTGTGCGCGTTGTACAGCGCTTCACTTTACACAAAATCTTAATCTACCTGCCTGAATAAACTGGATGTTTTTACTCTCAGCAACGCAGGTCACTTTGCAGAATAATACTGCCCACTCTTCATTCTGGATTAAGATTACACTTAGAATTTATTCTTATTAATCCCTGTTACTTTTATTGACCGACATCTTTTCCTGTTAGAAAAAGTAACAGGAGTCTCAAGTTACAATGTTTTAGTCTTTACTTTGTTCTCATTTGCTTACTTCGTATAACTTCGATTCACAAACGTTATGGGCTCTTAGTCTGTGAGTCCTGTTTGACAATTTCTTTGTTCCCTTAAGTCTGATACTCGGTAAAACCAGAGTCAAAGTGGCTGTAAGTAGAGGGTTGTAACGGCCAATAAAGCGAACCAGGCCCTTGCATTAGCAGTGACACTTGGATAAGTGGCCTGAAATTAGACCCTGAATTTAGTGTTAGCGACGTTTATTGTTCAGTAAGAATGGTCGAGGCAGAGGGGATGCATCCAAGAAAACTAGTTTTACCCTTAATTTTTTTTAATTTTTATCTTTGCACCGTGCATTTTGAAATCTACGCAGTTCACTCACCAACAAATGCACTATTTATTAACTTGGTTAAAAGTTTTAAATTTACGTTGAAATACACACTAATATCGCTCCTACACGTTTCGGTCTTTAATGACCATCATCAGAGAGCTTTACCTGTACCTAACTGAAGTTATATTTATGTTAAAACACTCGGTAAAATTACGTCGTTATATAAATTAGTTGATGTGGCAGCATGTCGTAAAGCGGCATATGTGTTGTGTGCAGTACCGCACACAACACACATGCCGCTATCATAGTAATATATATCATAATATAATAATAATAATATCATAAACGTATATGGGTCTTCATGTAGTCGTATAACATGAACCAAAAAGATGCACTACTTTCTGTTAATTTATTTTAATAATAGGTCTCTACATGTTTCGAGCAGGTTTGCTGCCGAGCATCAGGAGGATCAACACTGTACAAACAGCAGTTGGTATAGTCATGCGATATGTTGACTGGCTGCGAGCAGCTATACCAAATATACTAACTGCTGTTTATACAGAGTTGACCGTCCTGATGATGAGCAACAAGGCTGCTCGAAACATGTAGAGGCTTATTATTGAAATAAATTAAAAGAAAATAGTACACCTTTTTGGTTCATATTATACGTATATATCACGATGCACGGTCAACAAAACATTAAATTTATCTTCATGTACTGTACCCTTTATTCTTTCCATATTTTAATAAAATTTTGAATTCTCCGAACAGATTTTCGAAAAATTCTCAAGTATCAATTTTACGAAAATCCGTCCAGTGAGAGCCGAGTTGTTGTTTCAAGCGGACGGACGGACGGACAGAGGGACAGACAGACAGACAGACGGACGGACATGTAGAAGCTAATAGTCGCTTTCCGCGATTCAGCGAAAGCGCTTAAAATATTTGCCCATACAATACCAACTTTAAGTCAGGATCGTTTGATTTATGGGCTTTCTCTGGGTCTCATGTTAACATTCATAAAACCCTACAAGAATGTGATTCTCTAAATGTGGGGTTTATTTCGAGAAAAACTTAGGTCCCTTTTGTATCGAGGTTAAATTGAAACAAATTGAAAGTCATTTTAAAATACAACCAGGACTCTAATATACGTTGTAAACAATATGAATCCATATTAACAAATATATTTACTTCACAAGAATAGATACTAATTATATTCGAGTAGGACTTGTAAATGGTCATATGACGGCATGACTGTCAAAAACTAATTTACTGCACGGGGTTATGGCTGCAGAACACTTACAGATTATAGGCATAATGTACCTACAACCTAGAATGGAAGGAAAATTAAATGGAATTATTAAAAACAACATCTAATAATTAATCCAGTAAATTCAGTTAAATATAACAGTGTTTTGGGTGAAGAAATATTAGGAATTTTATGGTATCTTATCGGGAAGACAAAATAAGTTAAAAAATGTTAATTATCCATTTCAAAATCCTATATACAACGACGATTCAGGGATTCAGGCCTTAAGACTTAGAAGCTCAACATTGAGGTCAGTTCCAGTCAGAAACGTCATACACGTACGAGTATACGTCCGGTTATCAGTGTTCAGTGATTACAAAATTTTGCAAAAAAAAGTCCAAAAAAAATGCTTCAGTTTTCACTGAATGTGGGGTACACATAATGTTGAATTGTATTCAGTTAGTGTGTTTTGAAATTCCATTCATTCGATAGGTTCTCAGCTTGTACCGTGAAGGGTTCTTAGTTAGAAGAGCTTAACGTTCTCTTCCAGTTTTTACTCTTTTCCTGCTTTTCCGCTTGGCAACATCCAATGCGATTAAGAACAGGGTCCGGATAAAGGGGGTCTCTTTCTTTACGGTACTTACCACACGATGAGTAAGGTATATAACTTATCTCTCTGTGGAGGGCTGAAAAATTATTTCCTTGGCTGCAAGCAGAAACGCTGGCAGTAAACATATTATTATTATTATTATCATCATAATCTAATTTATCACTTCTCGGCTTTGGCTGGGAAATATTCACTTATCCTGGGATGTAGTAATCAACAGGATAAGGCTTGGTGGTCTTATTTGTAGTTTAAAAAGTTTCTTGCAATTGAACATGTGCAAAGAATTACAGATTTTTGCAGTTGTATATATATGTATTCGGGTGCAAGTTAAGTCTTATTAGACTTTGTGATAGTGACTATGGAATTACTCCCGTAAATGATATTACTATCGGGATCACTTGTGCTGCCTTTTGCTTCCGCAGGGCACATATTTCATTCTCCAGTTCTTGGTACTTATTTTGTTTGTCGGTTATTGTTTTGGCGAGATTGTGTGTATTTATGACAGTTATGTCTATCAAAGAAGTGTTCTTTGTTTTCTTATTCACAAAAGTTACGTCAGGTCGATTAAAAGGTATTGTTTTGTCCGTAAGTATGCTGCGATTCCAGTTATTATTATTATTATTATTATTATTATTACAAAAAAAATAAAATTAGAAATAAGTTTCTTTTGTAAGACTTAATGACTTCCAAATTCAAACAATTTAAACATATCTGTAACATGCAAATGCTTATTGTTAAACACTTAATCTTGTTCGACAAAGGATAGGGTGTAATAAAAAAATATCTATCTTACAAACCTCTCATATCCAGTATAGATCTTCGGTACTCCATATTTTGCGGTGCAGTCAACGTTCAAATGCCTGCCGTTCATTGGCTTCAGACTTAATTTCTGTTTCAGTTTTTCAAAGGCAGTAACAGCATTTTGAAATCAGTTACCCACACACTTAACAATAAATTACAGTGAATGGAAATATTCACTAAAATCTCATCCACAAGTGCTATGTGCTTCACTGTCACACCACTGAGTAATAAGTACTCTTTAATAAAAAAAAAATTTTTAATGAAACCACTGAAAACGCCTACATTGCCAAACTTTATTTTTTAAGATATTGTGCATTTTCTTTATTGAGCAGGAGCTCGTGATGTTCGCATTCTAATAACATCAACATTTACACTCGAAGAAAATAACGTCTCCTTTGGACCGCATTTTTTAATAAATTCAGTCCATTTTAACCCTTTAAACGCCGAGTTAAATCCCATCTGCCATTTGCTGGCATTATTAGGAGCTCACCATATTCTCCACATTAGCAGGATAAGGGTTAAAATACCTGTGTTCATTTTTATATTTTCATTCTATACACCCATCGATCCTACTGTGTTCTCTTTTTGAGTTTTCTTGATAAGAATTTCCTACAGTTTCCAAATTCCACAAAGTGAAAAAAGTGCCCCATAACTCATATTTCTTACTCTAATTATTCCAACAATACTGGATGGAAAGAAAGTTTTGTGAACCTTCATTTAGGCCAACATGTAGGAAATTATGTATCATATATTCGGACGTTAGCAGACACTGTAGTACTATGAGAAAGTACATCTTCACACACACACACACACACACACCAAGAAGTCATGTATTTTAAATAGCAGAAAGTGTGGATAATATTTTATTTTAGAATCTGGGATATTTATGAAACTAATTTCAGATAAGGTACAACGTGTAACCAAACAAATAGCAAATTCTTAAATAAACTGTTGGATTCTTAATTTCATGTACATAGCAACTTAAAAAATGCAGTGTTTTACTGAAGTTGCAATGAAACTTTATTATTGTGAGTGTTTTAGACACCATGACCGGTGAAAATCTTATGAAATTCTTTAGCTTCTTTTCCGTGTTTGCGATAATAACCTAATTCGTGACAATCTAAATATTGTGAAAACAATGAGAAACATTTTCTGGAAAATAACACAGAGAGAGTCAGGCGAGGTTCAGTTTTGATAAAAAATAATGCAGAACAAAATAATAATAATAATAATAATAATAATAATAATAATAATAATAATATGAATGATTATAATATGAATAAATCTAAAATTACTTTGGAACCTTTGAAGTATTAAAATACTTGAACCAAAATTAATCTTGCAAAGAAATTGATAAGAAACTTTATCCTACCTTAAAGCTTAAATTTAAAATATACAAAATATTTTTCTCATTGCCGAAGAGAAAAACCTGTGTTACAATCTTTGAGGACAGCAATATAAGGGGAATAATTAGACCACAGAATGAAGAAATATCAAGTGGGTTGAGAAATTACAAAGTGAAGTTTCTTACTATGCATTACGAGTTTTAACTTATATGGAGAACGGAAATAAGGTAGGCGAGACCAGGAGACATACCACAGTTCTTGCAGAGGCGGCAGAGACACAGTAGAAAAAACATATCCTACAATGTAGGCTGTCCGTCGGTATGACTCGGTAGCTTCAAGCATTACTGAGTCGGACGACTTGATTTCGCATTATCCCATGGGAAGGCTAACTTAAAGAATATTTAGATAGGAAAATACCACTATGTTTATACATTTTAAGCACTGCTTAAAATATGGATTTTTAAAAATGTTATTTCACACTTTTTCCGAGGCTTGGTATTTGGTTTTTTTTTAGCATTTCTTGCTTTTTAATGATGAGCGAGGAGCAGGTCCGCTGCATCAACCCCCAACCTGGAGGACCAGGTGATTTTTGGTCGGGGTTTTCTTCCTCTAGTCCTTGATAAATCAATATCAAACTACCGGGCAGCAGTGTTAGTTTTGATCCACCCCGGGTATTTTATTTCCCCGGTACCCACCATATCCGGTGAGCGTTCCTCTATCCGCCACCTGGGGAGGCGCCCGATGGGAGACTAGCAACTTCTCACGGGAGAATGCCAAAATTAATTATGGATTGGATACCACGGGAGAGGAGAAAAAGAGGATGTCCAAGAAAAACGTGAGATGGAAGGAGTACAAGTAGCCATGACAACAAGAAATTTAGGACCAGATCAATGGAGAAACAGAGGAATGGAGTTTGGTTTCCGCAAGACGGCGACAGTTGTTAAAAAAAACCGGATAGATAGATAGATAGATATTTCAAACTTTACCAAAAACAATTAACTCTGTCAAAAACTACAAACAGTTTTAATATCGATTTTACCCCTCTATTTAATTGTAAAACATGCACTTTGACCTTCTTGTACTGAATGCAATAGCAACATGCATTTTATATAATATGATATATATAAAACACCGATGAATATACACAAATGCATGTACACTTCTTGGATGCTGCACTTCCCTTGGAAATTGAAATCTCCCCGATGAAGTTTCAGTCAGAAATGAAATATGTATTATAGAATTTATGATACAGAATAGTATCTACCTGTGCCTGAAAAGTGTATTGTTTGTGGTTAAAAAACATTGCAGTACAAATACACAGAATATGCAACACTTCCAAAGGCTGTGTGCCTATATGCGTGTATGTATGTATGTATGTATGTAAGTGTATCCACTTTTGCCACTCTTTCTGGTTGGAATATTTTCACAAAATTTGGCATGAATGTTTTCCATTGAATGTATGTTGTCGCTGATAATTTGTGGAGAGCTAAATGTCTGGCATTCCGTAATACTGAACTATAAATTGTAGGCCTCTGTTCATGTCCATTGAGCAAAATTAAGGATCATATAAAAATAAATATTAAGTCCTTCGAAATTATGGTAAAAATCTATATTTTTAAACAATAATAACAAATTCACTGTAAACGTTTCACTTGGTGGTATTAAGACATGAAACGAAAATCTTCCACTGTATCGTGCAGCCAATGAAGACTGAGGAAAGGGCTTCTTTGTAACACAAGGAAAGAATTTTCTTAATGAGAAAAGTTTAACGGGTAATTACGTCAGTGTGTTCTGAAAATGTTTAGGAAAGTTGGACCGATAATTTATTTTTGCCCTGTGATATGAAACGAAGTATCATCACAAGACAAAAGTTTTCTTATTTAAATAATCTGTATAGGTTTGCAAGCCTGCAAACCCGGTATAAAAATACTGATATACTTCAGACGGTTTATGCTGCCCTCTGTCCAGGGCATGCAGTGTTCGACAGGCGCTGTTAAGTTACTACGTACAATCCGAAAGGCCTTTTTTGTTTTGATATGTTTTAAAATGAAGTAATTTTGTAATTTGCCATTTCATGCAGCTTACAATTTTTGTAAATTCGTGTCACCGGATTACTGTTTGTTTCTTGCAGTCGATGGATTTTTGTATTTTGGCCGGATTTAGATTAAATTTGCATCTCAGTAGCACGTGAATTCCGCCTATTATTCGATGACATGAAAACCGGAGTCTCACCTTTCAAAATGAAGGGCAGGTTATTAAACCTTTAATCAGGTTTATATTCTTACAAACTACTGTTCCACACTAACTCAGAGAGGGTCATCGCACTCACCAGCTTCGAAAGTTTATCCAATAACCCGTCCCGACAACGTCAGAAAATTTATTATGTGTACCCACAATTCCTTTCTGACTTCTAGCTAGTCGACATTGTCCACCACATCTTATTGTGGAATATATTTTCTAATATTGTTAAATTCAAATTATTTTCCATACCTTCACTCCAACTTGTACTTCGGATCATAAAATTAGCTGAAAATATTGCAAAAACCAAGACACTATGTCTATTCGTTAGGTTACTGAAAATTTTCCCCATTAATGTTTCATTATTTTTATTTTTCAGACACATTTCAGTAACTTAAGCCCTGGTTTGTTTGTTCCTTGTTTAGAATTTGTCATTTGAGTGCTGTGCTCTTTGTAGTCCATATTGTCAATAAGTTTTCGAAATTTTGACACATTTCCCTAATCAGATAAAGCAATTTGGATCACTCTGGTTCTGTGGGGTGGAAATATGCAATGCGAATACAAGAACTGCAGAATGACGTGCGATATTTTTGCTCTGTAAAATAGACAGGGATAAGAGAGGTTTAGCAGAAAATGTATGTTATATGTCGTACAGATTTGGCCTGTAAATATGTGTGCATTACAAATGCAAACGAGAAGTTAGTCGCAGAGGTCTGAAGCAAGCGGAAGAGACCGGAATGGAATTCTGATTTGTGATCACCATGTATGTAACGTAACACAAAGAGGATTTTCAAGTGTGTACAGCATAAAATTAAGAAAAGGATTAAGTCTTTTGTGTCCTTCTGTCTGCTTCCAGCACCATTACGTTGAAATCGTATTGTTTGGTACACAATGAGTCGAAACATAACCCTGGGTCCATAAGTAAATCTCCCCTCCCTGCAGCAGGGCCATTTCATTTACTAGAATCGCCGCTGGAATATTTACTGGAAGGATATAATTTCCCCACACAAAATAGCTTCGATTGTCTGTCCACCATTGCTGTTCTTACCTATCACTTACATGTGTGGACAAATGGCACAAGGAATTTAATTACTGATTGTGTTTAATCTTGTCTATAGTTCAAGGTCCTGCTACTTTTGCAATAGTCTGTCACAGAGGAAGCAAAGAATCCAAGGAAAAGAATAAAGATACGTGAGAAATGAAGAAAAGAATTCCACTCGCCATGCGATACATAGTACCAATATTTACAAACCATAACGGATAATAATGGATATAGCTTGAGCAAAAAACTATTTAAAATCAACCGTTACACGAAAAGAGATCAGGACCTTGCTGGTGCGGCTTATTGAAGGACAAAACTTTTTCAGCTGGAGGATCTTTTTTTACTGTAACTTTAAATCATATTCAGAGGACCTGCGATTAAAAATTACATTAATATTATGCAAATAACCAAGAATCTCCATGGATTGGGGCCCCAGTTGAACTACTTATGGATAAATGATAGTCGTTCAGCCGCTCAAGACATTTCCAGCCTTCGTGGATCTGGAGTGTTCGTTACCGTAGGAAGGTGGGTTACGGTAGGAAGGTGGGTTACCGTATTCCCAGCCACACAAATCTAATTAACATCCTCCTGCTTCAGTTCTTAACACCAAGTCTAATATTACGAAACTCCCTGTGAAATTTAATCCATCTCTTCAGTAACAATACATGTCCTACCCTTTGTGCATGTCAGTTACTGCTTATTATTTTTGTGGCATACGGAATGTTGTGAACTTCAAATAACAAGCTTGAGCCGGAAGCTTTGGCCGATTCACCATTTAGAGCTCGAAATAATGGCTGACTACTTCCGCGGAGGAAAGTAGCTAATATTGAATCAATTAGAAAAGAAATTTCCTGCATTTTTTGGATGGTCCTTTGTCCTTTATTGTCGAACTGATAAAGAACTTGAAAAGGCTAGAGAGTTACGACAATTCTTTCAGCTCTGCCCTCATTTGATACGTACATACACACACACACACACACACAAGCACCTAGAAGTAAACAGATGGAACGAAGATTACAACACATTTAAAAAGCAATTCGCAGAGATTCGAAGGTACCCAATCGTGTGTCGTGCTCTGTATAACTTTGTATTTAACAGGCTGTATGTGACTTTTCGGAAAAAAAAAGTGACAGATTATAAATTATTTTATTTTTAAATGACGTTCAGTAACAATATATAAAATAATTTAGGAGTAGCGGAAAAATGTTTTTTTTTTTACTTTTTTCCACATTAATTGTAGTTGGAAATGTTTCCTATATGCACGGTTAATTTACCCGAGTTGCCGATGGACTATGTCTGTCTCTGTCGCACAACACACGGACTTTGCTAATTAAAAAATGCGGGTCATTCTCCGAATGTGTATGGATAATTGCACATGGACACAGTTCACATAATGCTCCACGAGGATGGGAGCGCGGGCCTCATGTACAGTGTGTGTGAAAATGGAATAACATTTTCTGTTATTTCTGTATGTAAGGGAAGGTACGTAATGCACCAGCACTCGACTGTCTTCATCCTCATCTCCATTTCAGAATTCACTATTTTTCATCTTGAATGAAGCTTCTAAAATTTAAAAATGGAATTTATTTTACATGACATGCTTAAAGGCCATATTATGAATTTGTTGTCAAATTTTCTGCGATATTTAAATAAGGGAAGCTAATTAGGCTAACAGTACTTCAAGTCTTATTTGTTTTAAATCATTAATAAAAATGCTATCATTTGTGGCAGAATCTTTTGTTTTCCAATTTGCTCTCCAGAAATATAACATTAAGGTAAAGAGAAATGTAATTTTATCTCTCGTTTTGTATTGGTGTGAAATTTGGTCCCTCATATTGAGGAAGACACAAAAGCTGTGGGTACTTGAGAGTTGTTTGACCGTGCGTCTTCCTCGTGAAATAAAGTGAAATGCCAACTTGATGATACTCGGTAATTTTATTGATGTATTCTTAGCTCGACATGTTTCGGGTACATACGCCCATCATCAGGAGCATTAGATGTTAAGTTGCAGCATATGGTTTTCTGCACTGATTTTTTGGATGGGTGGTGGTCTTTAGAGCCGCTGTGTAGGTCGTGTGTACGGTGCGGATGGTGCACGGCACCAGAGGCCGTGTAATGCAATTTTGACCTCCTGATGATGAGCACATGTGCTCGAAACATGTAGAGGCATGAAATAAAACTTATTGTGAAACAAATTTTCTGCATCAAATTGGTTAAATACTGAGAGAGGCTACACGATGTCACATTCCAGAGTGTTACCTTAACAATTATCGCTGTGATAACCTCAGATCTTACAGTACGTCCACGTTTATGCATAACCCGATTATAAGAGCTGAGTGCACTAAGTCTGCTGTATTTTAGTGTGTCTTGTTTATTATGAACGACATGGATTGATAATTCATTGTTAAAAGATGGGGGTTAGCCTAAATAACTTTGTTGTATAGGAAGTGTTTAATATGTAATATGCATTAAATGTTTGGTATATTTTTTTTGACTTCACGTCACTTAAATTAGTCTTCGTATTGCTCTTCATATAATTTAATACATGCGCATAATGCTGACTTCTTTATTAAACCTTTGACGCCTAACGTCAACTGTAGTTGACGTACCGCACCGCTAACCTCTAAACGTTGCATTTCATATATTTATTCAACAAATATAGGTACTGAATATTTTAAACATGGTATATACTCTCCGTTTTTTTCTCTTCAAAATGCAGTTTGTTTCATAATTCTAACTTATTTTGTTCCTGTATTATTCACATTTTATATACAGAATGTGCTAAAATTAAAAAAAAATTCCGGGGCCTAAAGTTTAAACGAATGAACGCTTAAGTCCAGATTATCCTCATTCAGCATTACTGCTACGGCCAGTAACATTCATCAATAATTTACTTAATACCCGGTTATGGCCTACATATATATACATATATACAGGGTGTCCCAGGAGGAATGTGCCAGACTTCGGGAGAGTGTTCCCTATGTGAAAGTATACCGATATAACCCAAAACACCTATATCCAAAGTTGAACGGTTACGGAGATAATGACCAGAGAAATTTGAAACTTTGACAGCTGTTACACACTTAGTGATTACCAAATACATATTAAAACTGGCAGGAATATTTGGTTTCTGTAATGTTAATATCTGTACTTAACATGTAATTAACGTATGAGTGACATAAAGCCATTAAATTGAACTACAAAAACACCCGCATTAACGCCGTAGTCGTCCTTATGGCTCCAAGCACTTTACATGGCGCTTCCAACTCCCGTGCAAGCAACTAAACGTCACGCAGTCACGATTAACACTGCATTCCTCTCTCAAGGTCATCAACGCTCTCGCGTGACACATCAGTTGTGCAGGTTGCAGTATTTGGAACCGCAAGAAGCCCCCACTTTTCTCTTGCCATTATCTCCGTAACCGTTCAACTTTGGATATAGGTGTTTTGGGTTATATCGGTATACGTTAACATAAGGAA
>Ga0131853_10012458_pt1 | contig 15581 bp, 15 predicted proteins | sample TergutLab28metaG_FD_92764 | JGI IMG/M metagenome (GOLD analysis project Ga0131853, IMG submission 92764) | Labiotermes labralis P1 segment gut microbial communities from Petit-Saut dam, French Guiana - Lab288 P1 (version 2) (version 2) | ecosystem: Host-associated > Arthropoda: Insects >...
AGTGCTGTAGAGGATAGGCTGGAAGTCGGCTTAAGAGACTTGGAAAACAATGGGGAATTGCTGCAGTCAATTACTGGCTTTAACTGGGTTATTAGTTGTATTTAGATTGCGAATTGGTATAAGAGTGTGTACGTGCCTATCTCACACTTATAATCAATTAAAGGAGGGAACGAAAATGTCAAATTTAAGCGATTATGATTGGTTTGTTTATAGTGTATCGCATAAATCGAAACCTTGTCCTCAGAAAAGATGCTCGTCGACTCCAGATACGTCGAAGCCATGTCCACCTAAGTCGGGTTCGCAGAAGCCATGCCAGCCCAAGCCATGTTGTCCATGTTGTGCCGGTCAACAAGGCCCAGCGGGTCCGAAAGGCGATCCAGGCCCACAAGGCCCGGCAGGACCGAAAGGTGAATCCGGTCCGCAAGGCCCGGCAGGCCCGAAAGGTGAACCCGGCCCACAGGGCCCGGCGGGTCCGAAAGGTGATCCTGGCCCACAAGGTCCACAGGGCCCACAAGGTAATACTGACCAGCAGGATTAGCCGGCCGGCAAGGCGAATCCTGCTTACAAGGCGCATAACATCATAGACTCTTTAGGGTTGGACAACATTCCAACCCTTTTGTTAATCTCAAACCATTGATTAATTCTTCTTCAGAAGGTGGAACAAACATTGATTCCACATAATCAAACATTTCGTCTGTTACCTCAAACATAAATGTTTCTCCACGTTCCTCGTTGCGCTTGTGCAGCCTTTTTCGGCGTTCTTCAACAGGTATGTCCAAAAAATGTACCGAAACATTAGCGCCGTGGCTGGCTGGCCATTCACGATAAAACTTTCTCGATTCTACATCTGCAAAGCCAAAATCTAATATTATATTAATACCTTGTTTAATCAAAAGTTCAGCAATCTGTCGTATTTGGGTATTGCAGCGTTCAGTTCTTTCTATAAGCCAATCAAAGCTGTGCATTTTGGGATCGTAATCAGCACTGTATAGTGTTTGCATCCAAGAGTCTATTGAAAATCTAACTGCCTTTTGCTGCGCTGCAAGTTCTATAGAATATGTTGATTTTCCAGCCGCTGTATTTCCGCATATTATAAATACTGTTGTACTCATTTAATATCTCCTATATCTTTGAATTTGCGCTCATGTTTTCTGGGCTCCTCTTCGCGGTCATATATACCAGCGCCGCTAAAGCAGGAGGTGAAAAGAGCTTGCCCGCCAAGCCCTGATATTGTATATTCCCAAGCACAAGTTATCCGGTATTTGGCAGGCCGGACATAGTCATTATGTCGCAGACCAATGCGACGATAAGGCCTGCGCCGACTAAGCTCTACGCCGTAGACTCGGCAGGCTTTGGTTACGATTGCGTTAAGCTTGTTCTTGATGTTTTCGTCCGGGCCGTATATGAAAGACTTCCCGGACGAATGTTCGCACAGGCGCACGACCTCTTCGACCTGCTCGCCGATATTTCCGAGAGGACTACGTTTACTCCGGGCGCGGAGCGCTTTTGAAAAACCAGTGCCAGTCTTTTTTCTGTGCCGGACGGAAAGCGATTGAGCGCGACGATGACTACTCCTTTGTAACAACTAAGAAAACGCATGAATCATCCACTTCCGTTATCTCGTATTTGAAGCCGGAAGCTTTCCCGATTGCATCCATGTCTTCCAACGAATGTGTAGTTGCCTGAAATCCATCCTTGCAAATAATAACTACATTTTTTGTTCTCTCCATATCAATTTCGCCTAAAAGTCCCTTATCTGCCTGCTCACAAAACCAAGCCAGCCGATATTCCCAAAATTTTGCGCTATAACTGCTGATAAACGCCATACCACCAAGAGATACTTGATCCATTATCGTTTTTATATACTCAAGCGGTTGGGTCTTCATTGCGGACAGCCCGTTCTGCAAACATAATACTGCGTCAAAAGTTTCGTTGAAGCGCAAATTGTGAGCATCCATAGCCAGTAGTTCCGCATTGGATATATCACTCAAATATTCCATGCCAAATTCCACATTGTCCTGTGAAATATCAATGCCGACAATAAATTTACAGCTTGATGCCAGTTCTTTCATTATATGGCCATATCCCGCACCTAATTCTAAAACATGTTCAGTTCCTCGCAAGTGCTTCCTTACAAACGAAATTTCCGAATCAAGGTACTGCTTCACCCTTGAGTGTTTAGTCTGATATACTTGATAGAGTTTTTGCGCATTTAAACTATTTGCATAAAAGTTTTCTTTCAAAGTGACCACCTCTCTGCCTTTCTTGAATAAACGTACCGACCAATAGCGCTATTAACAGTAGATTAAGAAATAATGAATGAACTATACAATAAAACTTACTGGTCTGTCAACATTGCGGCGTCTAATTTACGTCAATTTGGAAGAGGCGTAGTATCAGTGAAAATTCCCTTTTGTCAAGAGGATAGCTTCTGGAAACAGAAGAGTTTGTAGAGACTATGGCAATTTACACAAAAATCAATCGCAAAAATCTAATGATTCGCTTATTGACATGCAATCTAAACTTAGGATATAATTTAGTAAATATTCCTCATAAAATTTATTGTACTTTTCAGTTGAGTTTAGTATTTTGAGTTGCATATAACTCGCTGTTAAAGGAATATGAGTACGAAATAGGGGGTGATTTCAAGATAAATAGGCAAAATATGAATATCAAACGAATAATAAACAAACACTAAAACAAACTAAAAAACTCGAAAGGGTGAAAATGAAATGAAGAGAACATCTATCAAAACTTTTACAATCCTTTCATTACTGACTACCACTATCATTTTTTCAGCTTGCGCGCAGCAGCAATCTACGCCGCAGGCACCGCCTGCGCAGCAACAGCAGCAACAAGAGCCGGCTCAAGAAGTTGAGGCCGAAGTTGATTTTCCAACCAGAACTATTAACATAACGGCGCCGTTCGCGCCCGGCGGAGGTACGGATTTATCGGCAAGAACTTTCCAAACCGTTGCTCCCGCGTTTTTCAACAACGTAAACTTCACTGTTTCAAACGTAACCGGCGGCGGAGGCGCGGTGTGGTTTTCGCAGGGCTTTATGCAAGAGCCGACCGGCTATGAGGCAACCCAGGTTACGGTTGAAATAACTACGCTTCCATTGCTGCAGGACGTTCCCTTTACGGTTGACGATTATGCCTTCATAGCTATGTCGGCGAATAATACCGCGGCTATAAGCGTTCTTTACGACAGCCCTTGGGAGACTATCGAGGACTTCCTTGAGGACGCGAGAACTCGCCCGGGTGAGGTCTCAATCGGAACCTCCGGCCCGAACGCTATTTGGGATCTTCACGCGCACGCGGTATCGCAAGCGGCTGGTGTAACCTTTAATCATGTTCCGTACGAAGGCGCGGCGGCGGCAATTGTTGCGCTTATGGGCGGCGAAATAGACTCTGTGGCAGTTTCGGCGAACGAGGTTCATACGCATGTTTTGGATGGAACATTTAGAGTTCTGGCTGTGGCGGCCAATGAAAGGCTTTCATTCCTGCCGGATGTTCCGACATATCAAGAGTTGGGCATCCCCGTGCCTGCAATCGGAGGTTGGAACGGTATGGCGCTTCCGGCGGCAACACCGCCGGAGATTATTCAAAGGTTTGCGGAGCTGGCGGAGCAGGTAATGCTTTCAGACGAATTTCTGGAATTAATGGAAAGGCAGAACCTCACAGCGGTCTTTATGAATCATCAGGACTTCACCGCCTTTGTAAGAGAGCAGTCCGAGTTTTTTTCCAATCTCATTGTTGATCTTGGCTTGGCTGAATAGGTCGAATTAATAATACTGTCTATTGCTTGGATATAATTGAGAACTCTGTAATCCTGAGCCGAAAGCGAAGGATCTTGAGTCGTGAAATACCATCAAGGTCCTTCGCTTCGTACAGGCCGGCAAGGGTTGCGGCAAGGGGAAATCAGCATGAAGATCGCAACAATAATCGTTACTCTGGGCTTCATAATATTAGGAGCCGTTTTCTTTTCAATGGCCTTGGATATGAGGGTAGGTTCGGGCGGGGACGTGGGCGCGGGTTTCTTTCCCCGAGCAATTAGCATGGCCATGGTTATTTGCGGCATTGTCATAATAATTCAAGAATTACGAAAGAATTCCCAAGAGCCTCTGATAAATGTTTTCATTATAAAGTCTCTGCTGATGGGGGCTGTTACGGTTGTCTATGTCTTCCTGATGGACAGCGTCGGATTTGTGGTGCTTACACCGATATATGTCATTTTGTTCCTGTACCTGCTTCAGCAAAGGAGTGCCTGGAAAAACATAGCCTACGCAATAGGCATCACCGCTTCGGTATACATTGTTTTCAGGATATTTTTCAATGTGCGGCTGCCTTTATCATTCTTAGGAATATAAGGAGCCTCTGGGAGGTGGAAGGACATGGAATTAGAGCTTTTCGCAAGCGCGCTGAGGAACGTGTTTGAGTTCAACACATTCTCCTCAATGGTGATCGGGCTTGTGCTTGGCGTGCTGAGTGGCGCGCTGCCCGGGCTGACCGCTACAATGTCAGTTGCGCTGCTCTTGCCGCTGACATTCGGAATGGATCCGCTGTCGGGTATACTTGTTCTGATCTCGATTATATTCGGGGCGATCTACGGGGGGTCTATACCGGCGATAATGCTGAAAACCCCAGGTACGCCCGCGGCGGCCGTCACGGTGCTGGACGGATACGAGATGGCCAAACAAGGCAGCGGCGGAAGAGCGATGAGTATATCCATAGTTTCGGCAGTATTCGGCGGCTTGTTCAGCACTGCGGTTTTGATCTTGGTCGCTCCGCAGCTGTCAAGAGTTGCTCTGCAGTTTAATTCACCTGAATACTTCGCGCTTGCCGTATTTGGGTTAAGCATAATTATAAGCCTTTCGTCGGTATCGCTTTCAAAAGGCATAATGATCGGACTCTTCGGCCTGCTTATATCCATGGTCGGCATCGACGCGATATCCGGCGTCAGCAGATATACATTCGGAAACGTGAACCTTTTCGGAGGCTTCAGCTTTATTCCGATGTTAATTGGAGCGTTCGCGCTTTCCCAGGTTCTGGTCATGATCGAAGAAGTGTACATGGGCAAGACGACCGAGCCGCCAATTAAGATGAAGAGCGTATTCCCAAAGCTGGCGGACTTGGCAAGGTGTAAGTGGACGATGCTGCGCTCGGCCGGAATCGGAGCGTTCATTGGTTCGATTCCCGGTACGGGGGCGGATATATCCGCTTTTTTGGCTTATAACGAAACCAAGAGGTGGTCAAAGAACAAGGACAACTTAGGCAAGGGTGAGATAGAAGGCGTCGCCGCGCCGGAAACAGCCAACAGCGCGACGGCCGCCGGATCGTTTATACCTTTGTTAACCTTGGGGATACCAGGAGATTCCACCACAGCGGTAATTCTTGGCGCACTTATCATGCAAGGGGTTCGTCCGGGACCTTCGTTGTTTAATGAACAACGCGAGCTTTTGTACAGTATTTTCTCCGGGATGATAGTGACAAACCTGCTGCTCCTGGTGATCGCGTTTATCGGACTCAGGTTCTTCATGAAGATACTCACTCTGAAGAAGGAATTCCTAATTCCCGGAGTAGTCATCCTATGCGTAATAGGCGCTCTCGCTATTAACAACAACTTCTTCGACGTGTGGGTAATGGTGTTTATGGGCTTTTTATGGTATATACTGACGAAGTGCGGATTTCCGCAGTCTCCGCTGATTATCGCGCTGATACTCGGGCCTATGGCCGAAAGAGAGTTCCGGCGCTCGCTGATAATATCCAACGGAAGCTACTCTATCTTCTTTGAAAGTCCAATAGTTGTGATCTTAGTGTCGATAGCAATGATAACGTTGTTTATGCCCGTGCTAAAGCCGATGTACAGAAAACTGAGAGGTAAAGAGGTATCCTCGCAATAACACATCCTAGATTCTATAGATAAGGAGAGAAAGCTATGAAAAAACTGTACGGAGTCACCACCGCGATGGTCACGCCTATCACTTCTGACAATAAAGTCGACCACGGCGCCCTGGCGGACCTTACAAGGATGCTTGTGTCAAAAGGCGTCAATTGCCTGTATCCCTGCGGCACAACCGGGGAGATGTTCAGACTGAGCGTGGCGGAACGCAAGGCGGTCTTGGAAACCGTAGTGAAAGCTTCCGAAGGCAAGGTAACCGTTTATTCCCACTGCGGCGCAATGAACCAAGAGGATACAATCGAGCTCGTACGCCATGCCAAGGACTCGGGTGCGGACGGTGTGGGCGTTGTTACGCCAATCTTCTTCATACAGAACAGACGTGAACTGGAGGAATACTTTGTGGCTGTTGCGGATAGTGTTCCCGGCTTCCCGGTCTATCTCTACAGCATTCCGCAACTTGCCATGAATGACTTGCCTGCGGAAGTAGCGGCAAATATTGCAAAACGCTGCGACAATGTAATCGGCATCAAGTACAGCTATCCCGACATAATCCTGACAACCGACTACTGCAACATAAAGGACGGAGACTTCTCTGTGCTGCAAGGCTGCGACAGGGCGATGGTTGGGTTTATGGCGGCGGGATGCGACGGAACCGTATCCGGTATTTCAGGTGTGTTCCCCGAGCCCTTTGTAGCAGCGTACAAAGCATATGCCGAGGGAGACTTGCCCAAGGCTCAGAAGCTGCAGAAAATCTGCGTGAAGTTCTGCGATGTGTTAAAGCGCGGCGCCAACATGTCCTATTATAAGGAAGCGCTCAAGATGCGCGGCATTAACGCCGGATTTATGAGAAAGCCCCAGCTTGACATCGAACAGGCCGAGATTTTGAAGCTGGAAGCCGAGCTAGAGACTCTCTGCAAGGAATCGAACATAAGCATGAAGATATAGAAAGGGGTGTCGAGATGCTTTCGCACGCAGACTTGTTAAAGCTGAAACGCTGGAACACACCGACAATCTACAACGGTTGGGAGCAAATTACAAAGCATCCGAGAACGACGTGCTTTAACCTTGGGGAAGTGCGCGACTTTATGCCCCAAATGGGGCCGATGGTCGGCTATGCCGTGACGCTGCAATTTGAGCCGTCTAAGCCCGAGCACGCCAAGAACAAGGACGCCTGGCTGGAGTACCGGCGCTATGTGGCGTCTGTTCCCGGGCCTAAGATACTTGTGCTCCAGGATATGGACCAGCCAAATGTCTACGGCTCGTTCTGGGGCGAGGTAAACGCGAACATACACAGAGCCCTGGGCTGTGTGGGCACAATAACCGACGGCGCGATCCGGGATTTGGACGAGATGACAAACGCCGGATTCAAAGCTTTGGCGAAGTGCCTGTGCGTAGGGCACGCCTGGTCTGCGCCTGTGCGCTGGGGCATTGACGTGGAAGTTTTCGGCTGTCCCATAAAGCCGGGGCAGTTGATACACGCCGACAAACATGGTTTCCTAGCTATACCTAAGGAAGACGAGGAACGTTTGTATGAGGCCGCATTGTACATGGATGGGAATGAGTGCGAGACAATAATATCCGCCGGACGCAGTGCGAACGGCCTATCCAACGACGAGATTCTGGAGAATATTGCCCGCGCGACCGAACGGTTTGCCGCCAATGCCGCCGCAAAGTTCGGCGCCGGTAAAGGCGAGTGGCAGTAGGAGGACAGCACATGAAGAAGATTTTGAACACGCCGGAAGGCTATGTTAACGACATGCTCGCCGGCATCTACGCGGCTCACGCGGACATGGTCAGGCCCGTAGGCGATAACCTGCGTTGCTATCAGACCGCGCACAAAACGCCCGGCAAGGTTGCGATAATAACGGGAGGAGGCTCCGGCCACCTTCCGCTGTTCTTGGGATATGTCGGCAAGGGAATACTGGACGGCTGCGCTGTGGGCGGCGTATTCCAGTCTCCCAGCGCCGAGGAAATATACGAAATTACAAAGGCTGTGGACAACGGCGCCGGTGTGTTGTATCTGTTCGGCAATTATTCCGGTGATATCCTCAACTTTGAGATGGCCGGAGAACTCGCTGATATGGACGGCATCAAGACATGCATACTGGTCGGCAACGACGACGTAGCGTCAGCCGCAAAAGGCAGCGAGTCCGTCAGGAGAGGCGTAGCGGGTATATTCTTCATGTACAAGTGCGCCGGCGCAAAGGCGGACGAAATGGCAAGCCTGGAAGACGTGAAGGCTCTGGCTGAAAAAGTGGGCTCACGCGTGCGGACAATGGGCTTTGCGCTGTCGCCATGTATTATTCCCGAGGTCGGCCACCCTAACTTCACGGTGGGCGAGGATCAGATATCCATCGGCATGGGCATCCACGGCGAGCCTGGCATCCGCGTAGCCCCGATGCTTACGGCGCAGGAAATCGCGAAGGAGGCTCTGGACGCCATATTGCTTGACATGCCGTTCGGCCCTTCGGAACAGGCGGCGGTGCTGATTAACGGCCTTGGCTCCACGCCGTTAGACGAGTTGTACATCCTGTACAACGAAGTGGCGAAGATATTGAAGCAACGCGGCATAGACGTATTTAAGGTATGGGTGGGCGAGTTCGCTACCTCGATGGAGATGGCTGGCGCGTCCGTATCGGTACTGCGCCTTGACGACGAGATCAAGGCTCTGCTTTCCAAACCTGCGCATACGCCTTTTTACTCCAATCCTCAGCTGGAAGATTGATGAAGGAGACGACGATGACGCAACTTGACAAGCACGATTTGAATCGAATCCTTAGGCATATCTCCGCCATAATGGTTGAGAACCGCGAGCTGTTGTGCAAACTTGACGCGGAGATGGGCGACGGCGACCTTGGCCTTACAATGTCGAAGGCCTTCCCCGCGGCCGAAAAAGAAGCTGTCGAAAGCGACGAGACAGACCTCGGCAAGCTTATGGCAAGGTGCGGAATGAAGATGAACTCGGCAGCCCCCTCCACAATGGGTACTCTGATGTCATCCGGCTTCGTTTACGCGGGAAAGGCATTAGCCGGGAAAACGGTTGTTGATCTGGAAGACTTCGCGAAATTCTACCGTCTGTTCGCGGATGGAATTGCAAATCGCGGAAAAGCCGCAAGGGGTGAACGTACGGTTTTGGACGCGCTGTATCCGGCTGCGGACGCAGCTGAACAGGCGTTGTCCGAAGGCGCCGACATCGCCGGGATTGCCTCGGCCGCGCTTGCAGCCGCCGAGTACGGCCTTGAAGCGACAAAGGATATGCTTCCAAGGTACGGCAAGGCCGCTCCGTTTATCGCGTCGGCAAAAGGTAAGATCGATCAGGGAGCGTTTGTCGGGAAGCTTTTCGCACAAGGAATTGCGTCCGCGCTCACTGATCCCAGGAAGGATTGATGCACATGGAATATCCTAAAATCGGTATCAGGCCGGTAATCGACGGACGCTGGGGCGGAGTCAGGGAGAGCCTTGAACAGCAGACGATGAACATGGCAAGCGTAGCTGCCGAGCTTATCAGCGAGAGCCTGTTCTACGCCGACGGTACCCCGGTACAGTGCGTAATTGCGGATACGACCATCGGTGGCGGCGCAGAGGCCGGTGAATGCGCCGCAAAATTCGCGAAACAAAACGTAGCAGGTACGCTGACCGTAACGCCCTGCTGGTGCTATGGCAGCGAGACGATGGATATCTGCTCCGACACGGTAAAGGCCGTGTGGGGCTTTAACGGCACTGAGCGCCCGGGTGCGGTGTACCTCGCCGCCGTTATGTCGGCTCACGCGCAGCGCGGCCTGCCGGCTTACGCGATATATGGCCAGGATGTTCAGGATGCCGGCGACGTCAGCGTTCCGCCGGACGTCCGCGAGAAAATACTGCTCTTTTGCCGCGCGGCGATAGCTGTCGGCCAGATGAGGAATAAGGCGTATGTCGGAATCGGCTCGGTCTCGATGGGCATTGCGGGTTCTTTCTGTGATCCTGTATTTTTTCAAAAATATTTCGGGATGCGCGCGGAGTGGGTAGACATGACCGAAGTCCTGCGCAGAATCGAGCTCGGTATCTATGATCCGCTTGAGTATGAGAAGGCGCTCGCGTGGACTAGGCAGAATTGCAAAGAAGGCTTCGATCCAAACCCGGAACAGAAACGTTTTAGTGCTGAGCAGAAGTCCGGGCAATGGGAGTTCGCGGTCAAGATGACCCTGATCTGCCGCGATATACTGCTAGGAAACGAAAAACTCGCCTCCTTAGGTTTCCACGAGGAAGCCCTCGGCAGGAACGCTATACTTGGAGGATTCCAGGGGCAGCGCATGTGGACCGACTTCAAGCCAAACGGTGACTTTACAGAGGCCATACTGTGCTCAAGTTTTGACTGGAACGGCAAACGCCGGCCTGTAATAATGGCGACGGAGAACGATGGTTTGAACGGCATGTCCATGCTCTTTACACATCTGCTTGACGGTTCGGCCTCCGTGTTTGCGGATGTGAGGACATACTGGAGTCCCGACGCAGTCCGGCGCGTCACCGGCTGGACGCCGACCGGAAAAGCGGCGGGCGGCTTTATTCACCTTATAAACTCCGGCGCGGCGGCGCTTGACGGCAGCGGCGGCGCCAAGGATCAAGGGGGCGGCAGCGTTATAAAGCCATGGTGGGATATGACGGAGCAGGATATTTCGCGCTGCTTGGAAAATACACAGTGGTGTCCTGCCAATATCGGCTATTTCCGCGGCGGCGGATTTTCGTCCAAGTTTGAAACTCAGGGCGCCATGCCGGTTACTCTGACCCGGGTCAACCTTATCGACGGGCTGGGGCCTGCCCTGCAAATCGCCGAGGGATACACCGTAGATTTGCCGGATGAGGTCAGCCACAGCCTGCTGCAACGCACGGATCCTACATGGCCGTCCACATGGTTTGCGCCGATTCTCACAGACAATGGCGCGTTTTGCGACGTATACGGCGTAATGTCCAACTGGGGTTCCAACCACGGGTCTTTCTGCTACGGTCATCGCGGCGCCGACCTTATAACTCTTGCGTCGATGCTGCGTATTCCTGTATCTATGCACAACGTAAGCGACGAAAGAATATTCCGCCCGCACGCCTGGTCGGCTTTCGGCACCGCCGGGAAGGAAGGCGCCGACTACCGCGCCTGCGCAGTATACGGCCCCCTCTATAAATAGGAGTATTACCGCCCCGCGATTTAGAGCCCATATTTATTGATACCCGAATATAGTTGATTTACGCAAAGCACAGCAGTTATGTCTTGACAAACAGGTGTTTTTGTGGCAAAGTCTTGAGTATCACAACTTTGGAGAATTATTATGACCATTAGGGAATTGGCAAAGATTGCTCAAGTCTCCCCGGCAACCGTATCTATCGTGCTCAACAACAAGCACGGCGTAAGCGAAGAAACCAGAGCGCGTGTCATGCAGGCTGCGTATAAACATGACTACAATATCGCTAAGAACTCCAGAAAGAGGATAAAGGATGTGTTGCTCCTCAAGTTTCTGGGTAACGGAATGCTTATTGAAGAAAATCAAAGCTTTGTCGCAACGATTATTGACTCCATTATAAACGAGCTGAAGCTTCACAATCACAGACTGTCCATGCATATCTGGAAAAACTCCTTGGACGAAGCCTTGAGAGAAGTGGATTACGATAATTACTGCTCCGCTATTGTCGTCGGTACCGAAATTCCACGGGAGTGGTATGAAATATTCCACAAAATCCCGATTCCGTACATTGTTGTTGACAATCCGGTCTCGGGATTTTGCTGCAACAGCGTAACAATGGATAATCACTCGAATGTCTATTTTGCCCTTGAATATCTGCGTAAACAAGGACATAAGCAAATCGGATACTTGCGAAGCTCTATGATTACGGAAAATATTGCGGAAAGAGCAGAGGCATTCCAGAGATGGACGCAATTGCTGAATTTTGATGTTGTCCGGGAAGCGGAATTCTTTTTGACTCCGACATTGGTTGGCGCATACAGCGACATGCGCGCTCATCTTGAAAACTGCGCCGGACTCCCGACATGCCTGTACGCCGACAACGACACGGTAGCGATTGGCGCGATCAAGGCGATAAAAGAACATGGCTACAAGGTACCCAAGGATGTTTCCGTCGTAGGTATGGATGATATTCCGTTTTCGTCGGTAAGTTCACCGGCGCTCACGACCGTGCGGGTTCAGAAAGAAAAAATCGGCCAGATCGCGGTCGCACAGCTATTCGCGCTAATGAGCGATCCCGCTCATCAAAACATCAAGACGCGTATAGCCGGAGAATTGATCGTCCGCTCCAGTGTCGCCAATTTGCTGTCTTGAAAATATGTCGTTGATTATATGCGCGAATAGATAGCACACCTTGATTCACGGTTAGGATGTGGTGTAGTGAAGAAAATTGTGGTAATCGGCAGCTGCAACGTTGACTTTGTAATAAGCGTACCTCGTCTGCCGCGGGAGGGCGAGACTATATTGGCGAACGGCGTACAGACCTGTTACGGGGGTAAGGGCGCGAACCAAGCCGCCGCCGTTGCTAAGCTGGGCGGCGACATAGCGTTTATCGGCTGCTTAGGCGGAGATGAGCACGCCCCGGCGTTTGTGTCCTGCCTGCGTGAATACGGTATCGACACAAGCGGCATTGAGATTATGCAAAACGTCTCTACGGGCGCCGCATTCATAAACGTGGGAAACGCGGGAGAAAACAATATTGTGGTAAACCCCGGCGCGAACGGCTACGTTTGCGTCGAGTTAGTTTCACGCCATATGCAGCTTATGGAAAGCGCGTCGTACTGCGTCATGCAGATGGAAATACCATTGTCTACCGTCTACAGCGTGGCAAACGTCTGCCGTGAGCGCGGCATCCGGCTGATTATCAACCCTGCCCCGGCAGCCGAACTGGACTTCGAGCTGCTGCGCGGCTCATGGATGATTGTTCCCAATGAAAACGAATTGCACACGCTCATACCTGATCCGGGCGATACGCTCTTCAAGGCCACGGCTCTGATGCGGAAGGGTTTCGAGAACGTGCTTGTCACCCTAGGGGAACAAGGCTGCTTGCTGGTGAACGACACGGTCGTACAACGATATCCGGCGTTTCATGGAATTTCCGTTACCGATACTACGGCTGCCGGAGATTCGTTTATAGGCGCACTAGCCTTTGCGATTTCCAAAGATATGGATATGACCGGCGCTATAGACTTGGCGTCCAAAGCCGCTGCAATCACCGTCAGCCGCAAAGGGGCGCTGACCGCGCTGCCGACGTGGACGGAAGTGCTTCAACTGACGGAGAACTAAGAGCCTATCCAACAATAAGCGGCTTCACGCTTTTTTGGTTTTTTTGCCGCATTGAATCGTTAGTTGCTCCTCCTACGCCGGCGCTTCGGATGCTAAACGTGTACCACCGGCACACAGCATCCTTGCGAACCACTGCGGGTTCGCGGCGTCGGCGCTTCCTAGCCTGACGAAAAATTGTGCTCAGAAATCCGCCAAAAGCGGGTTTTCAAACACGCCCTAGCGCTGCGACAAAAATCTCAAAAAATCGCTTCGCCGTTATTGTTAGATAGGCTCTGAGAGTTTAAAGACAAAGACATCATCATTATTTCGGAGAGTATCTTTTTTTCTTGTTTTTCGCGTTATTTGATTTTTTAGCTTTCGCAGGACGAATCAAAGCTTTTGGATCGTGGCCGATTAAATCTTTGCGTCCCGCTCTGATTAGAGCTTTTTTTACTATTTCGTAGTTAACGGGTAAGCTATATTGAATTAGAGCTCGTTGGGCGGCTTTTTCTTTTTGGCTTTTCGGCACAAATATCTTTTTCATGGTTCGGGGGTCTAGCTCTGTGTAGTACATGCATGTTGACAGCGTTCCCGGAGTCGGGTAAAAGTCTTGCACCTGTTCCGGCTGTATGCCGGCGCTTTGCAGATATTCGGCAAGCTCTATGGCATCGTCCAGATTGCATCCTGGATGGCTGGACATTAGATAGGGTACTAGAAATTGATCTTTCTTGAGCTTTTTATTAATTGCTTCAAATTTCGAGGCGAATTTTTTGTATTCCTCAAAACTGGGTTTACCCATACTGGACAGAACTTTTTCCGAAACATGCTCCGGGGCTACCTTTAGGCGTCCGCTTATGTGATAAGCGCACAGCTCTTGTAAGAAAGCATCCCCTTTAGGATCGTGCATCATATAGTCGTATCTTATGCCGGAACGTATGAATACCTTTTTTACTGTTGGTATCTCACGTAGGGATCTAAGAAGTTTTAGATAGTCTTTATGGTCGAATTTAAGGTTTTTACATGGTTTTGGGGCTAAGCACTGTCTTTTGCAGGGGACAGCGCTTTGTTTTTCCCATCTGTCGCAGGAGGGATTTCTAAAGTTTGCGGTCGGTCCGCCTACGTCGTGAATATAACCCTTGAACATGGGGTCATGGGTGAAACTTACCGCTTCCGCAAGGATGGATTTATGGCTGCGAGCCTGCACAACCTTGCCCTGATGAAAACTTAAAGAGCAAAAGTTGCAACTGCCGAAGCATCCTCGGTTACTGGTAATGCTGAACTTTACCTCTTCTATGGCAGGTACACCGCCTATATTCTCGTACATCGGATGATAATTTCGCGTATAAGGCAAGGAATATACTCTGTCTAGCTCCGCGGTTGCTAACGGCCTGGCGGGCTTATGCTGCACCACATATACATTGGAATAGTCTTCCACCAAAGTTTTTGCGGATAAATAGTCAGTGTTGTGGTACTGAAGCAAGCAGCTTTTTGCGTATTCATTTTTTGCCCCGGCCGTGAGGTCTTTTATGGCTTTAAAAGACGGCAAAATTATGGGGTCGTCTAAAAAAGAAATATCCTTTGTTTTGAATACGGTACCTGAAATAAACGTAATGTGTCGTACCTCCAGCCCGCTTTCAAGAGCTTCGGCAATTTCTACTATTTGATTTTCACCCATGCCGTACACAAGCAGGTCTGCGGACGAGTCCAGCAGAATGGAACGCCTTACGGCATTGTCCCAATAGTCGTAATGGGCAAGCCTGCGCAAGCTTGCCTCTATACCGCCTATTACAATTGGGACATCCTTGTAAGCCTCGCGTATTTTATTGCAGTACACTATTGTGGCGCGGTTTGGCCTTTTACCCGGTTGCCCTCCAGGAGAATACGCGTCTGTTTTGCGTTTGTGCAGGGATACGGAATAGTGATTTACCATGGAATCTATATTACCGCCTGTGACCAGGAAGGCAAGTTTTGGACGGCCGAATTTGGTGAAATCCGTGGGGGTTTTCCAATCCGGCTGTGAAAGGATCGCTATGGAGTACCCGTGAGATTCAAGTACCCTGGCTATAATGCTTGCCCCAAAGGAAGGGTGGTCTACATACGCGTCGCCTGTTACAAGCACAAAATCCACATTGCCGGGGCCTTTTGTTTCCTCTTGGGTTGTTGGCAAAAACTTCACTGTAATCAAACCTTTTCATATGCTCAAATTTAGAACCTGTGTTCAATACCGCTCAACGCCGTCTGGAAGGTCAAACTCCACCCCACGAAGCCAAAATCGGGCTTCGTGGGGACCCCGATTTTCTGCCACAGTCCACCCCATAAAGCCAAAACCGGGCTTTATGGGGACCCCGGGTCGTCAGTCGCTCCGCCTACGCTGGCGCTTCGGATGCTAAACGTGTGCCACCGGCACACAGCATCCTTGCGTA
>Ga0131853_10012461_pt1 | contig 15580 bp, 19 predicted proteins | sample TergutLab28metaG_FD_92764 | JGI IMG/M metagenome (GOLD analysis project Ga0131853, IMG submission 92764) | Labiotermes labralis P1 segment gut microbial communities from Petit-Saut dam, French Guiana - Lab288 P1 (version 2) (version 2) | ecosystem: Host-associated > Arthropoda: Insects >...
TGGCCCCGCAAATGTTCTTTCATAGGTCCAAACAAGTGAAAGTCTGATGGCGCCAAGTCCGGACTGTATGGTGGATGTTTCAACACCTCAAATTTCAGATCACGTAATGTATCCACTGTATGCGCAGCCATATGGGGATGGGCGTTGTCGTGAAGCAACAGTATTCTTTTTGAGAGAAGTCCCCGGCGTTTTGATCGTATCGCGGGCTTCAACTCGTTCACTAGCATGTCACTGTATCGAGCACTAGTCACAGTATGACCCTTTTCCTGAAAATGCACCAATATAGGGCCATTGACATCCCAAAAGATGGTCAGCATGACTTTCCCAGCGGAAGCCTATGTCTTGAATTTTTTGTTGGCCGGAGATGATGGGTGCTTCCACTGCATCGATTGTCTCTTACTCTCTGCTTCATAATGGTACACCCATGACTCGTCTCCTGTCACAATTCGATGGAGAAAAGCATCTCCTTCACGAGCATGATGGTCCAAACGCTCCTGACAAATCGTCTGCCGTGCACGCCTGTGATCATTGGACAACTGCCTTGGACTCATCTGCTACACACTTTCCTATACCCGAGGTCATTATGGACAATATTGTATGCAGAGCCATGACTCATGTTGAATGCTGTGGCAATTTCATCAACAGTGACTTGCCTGCAGTCACGGATTCACTGCTCGACCTGCTGTTTCAATGTCTCACTTGCCACGCTAACTGGTCTCCCACTCCAGTGTTCATCCCTGACATTTTGTCGTCCGTTTCGAAATCTTTCCACCCATTCATACACTCTCCCCTGACTCAAACAACTGTCTCCATACTGAACCATCATTCTTCTGTAGATTTCAGAAGGTTTCACACCCTCTGACCACAAAAAACAAATAACGCTTCGTTGCTCTTCCACGGTGCAAGTTGACAGTGGAGCAGCCATGTTGTACGGCCGACTGCGCAGGCTCAAACTGCTTGATCGTCACGATCCCTATATGACATATTCCTAAGGAGCCATTTTGTGTCCCAAAATAAGATTTTTCCTTGTGCATAATTTTTCATGCACTTTAGAATAGCATTCCTGTTATTTAACGACCTTCCCTCGTATGAGAGAGCACTGAAGCATGATGTAATGATTTTAGGAGACCTAAACACTAAAATAGGGAAGGAGAAAGCCCATGAGAGTGTAACAGGAAAGAATACACTACACGATGTATCAACTCAAAATGGAGAAATGGTATGTAATTTTGCAATTGAAAATAACTTGACAGTAATGAGTACTCAGTTCCAACACAAAACAATTCATAAAGGAACTTGGATCTCGCCTGACTTAACTACAGTAAACCAAATTGATCACATACTTATAAACACAAACAAGAAAAAGACAGTACAGGATGTCCAAACCCTAAGAGTACCCAACTGTGATTCTGACCATTTTCTTGTCAAAACTATAATAAAACAACGGCTCATAATAACACCTAGAAGAAATAAAGAGAACTGAAAAAGTGGAATTTGGATAACATTAGAAACCCAGTAAAATTAAAGCAATATAGACAGATGATATATGAAAAGCTCGTACAAAAAATGGAACAAAAAGAAGTAAATCATGAATGGAAAAATATAAAAAGTACCATATTAGAATCGGCTGAAGAAATTATCAATACACGAGAAGAGCATATCCGCAACGAGTGGTGGGATGAAGAATGTAGAGGCCATCTTAAAGAAAAATATTGCCAGAAAGAAATGCTTACAAACAAGAACCAGAACAAACCTAGAACAATATACACAAGCAACAAAATGGTTAAATAATAGGCTAAAACAAATAGAAGAAGCACATAAACAAAATGAAACAAGAAAGTTTTTTTAAGGACATACAAACATTCCAAAACAATAGCTCTCCTCCCATATTTACTTGTAAAGATGAAAATGGTAAATTAAAAACAGATAAGCAAGAAGTTCTGGATAGATGGAAACAATATTTTGCAGATCTCATGTAGATGGATAAGATGATCGATGATCAAACCCAAGAAGAAAGCTTCAAAGAGAATGAAATAGAGATGGAACAGCTGACTTATAAAGAAGTAAGTGATATAATAATAAAATTAAAAGAGAATAAAGCCCCAGGTACAGACAATATACCTGCGGAACTAATTAAGTATGGAGGAAGTATACTAAAACATAGAATGTACAGATTAATATTACTAATCTGGAATAAAGAGCAACTACCTACAGAATGGCTGCAAGGGATAATATGTCCAATAAATTAAAAAATAAAAAATAATAAAAAGAAAGGGTGACCGAGCAATATGTTCCAACTACAGACCGATCACGTTACTTAACATGGCGTATAAGATATTCACAATTCTTCTGAACAACAGACTGTCAAAAATTGTGGACTCTAAACTGAATGAAGCTCAGGCGAGATTTAGACCGAACAGATCAACATTAGACAATATATTTATTATATGTCAGACATTTGAAAAATGCCATGAATACAATATAGATCTCCATAATATATTTGTCAATTATCTACAAGCCTTCGACTCTATCAATAGAAATAAAGTAACAGACAGTCTAAATAAATATAATATTCCATCCAAGTTAATAAAATTAATAGCATTAACACTCTCGGGAACAAGCGCAATGGTAAAAATAAATAATGAACTCGCTGGAAAATTTGATGTTCAAACAGGGGTAAAACAAGGGAGACCCCTTATCAGCTACACTCTTTAGTATTGCCATGGACTCTATATTAAAGAAAATGGAATTGAGAGTAAACATCTCCAACAGACTAAGGCAATGCACTGCTTATGCAGATGATATTTTAATAACTGCTAGAACAACACAAGCAATGATAGACACATTTGTAAAATTGAAAAATGAATCTCTAAAATATGGTCTAACAGTAAATGTACACAAAACAAAATATATGAAATGTTCCAGGTGACAAGACCAATTAAAAGCCATAAATATTGAAAACAAAGAAACTGAACAAGTCAGATCATTTAAATATCTTGGGTCAACAGTAAATACAGATAATAAAATAGAAGAGGAAATAAAGGAGAGAATTACTCTAGGAAATAAAGCCTTCTTTGCAAATAAAAAGATATTTCAAAGCAAGCTTATATCTAAAATGCAAAACTGAAATTATACTTCTCAGTAATTAGACCAGTAGTCACATATGCATGTGAAACATGGATATTAAAAGAAACAATAACCAAAAGACTAATGGTTTTTGAAAGGAAAACATTGAGGAAAATATTTGGCCTAACCTATGAAAATGGATCCTGGAGAATAAAAACTAACAAGGAATTGGATAAACTAATACAACATGAGAACATAATAAACTTCACCAGAGCGCAAAGGCTAGGATAGTATGGTCACATTGAAAGAATGCAAGATACACAAATGGTCAAGGCAATACATGCCTGGAAACCCATTTCAAAGAGGCCAATGGGGAGACCAAAGATACGCTGGGAGGATGATGTTAAAAAAGACATACAGAGGTTAAAAGTGCCAAATTGTAAGACCCTTGTCCAGGAGAGAGGAAGATGGAAAGAAGGGGTTGGGAAGGCCAAAACTCTGTGCTAAGAGTTGTAGAGCTGTACTAAGAAGAAGTGTTTCACATCCAGACTTTACTGCCAGAGATCCATTTAAAATCTGCAACTAATTGAAACCAACCCACCAACCAACAAAAAAGCAAAGTTTGTGGACTTGCTCAACATGCAAGTAAGTGTCCCTTGGTCACAATGTTGACTGGTACTCTTGCTGGCATTTCAGAACAGCTTGCTGCATCCAACTTCAGGGCAGAAAAGAAAAAGTTGCTGGTAGGAATGGTTGCCTTATATAACAAACAACAGGTTAGGTAATAGATGTAATGAGCCAACAGGTGCGGAGGTGTTGAAGTATGATCAGTCACGTGAACACTATGCAAGAGGCAAGGAAAGCAACATTAAGTACATACAGGATGCAGAGCTATCTAATGGAAACAAAGTGACAAACTGTAGAGCATGAGGAGGAAAGACAGCCAATTGACAGTATGTAGAATGACAGCCTGGATCTGTATCAGTTGTGTATCCTGGTGGGGAGATTTTTCTCCATTCTTTCAGGAATTGGGTGAGAGACTCCATGACCTACAAGGAAGGCCTATCTTCAGGTCATGAAATTGTAACACCCACTCCATGAATGAACAGAAAAAAACCGCACCACAAAGATACACAACTGTAACATTCTTGTAACTCTTCCTCTTAGACATGTGCTTAATGCAGTGAATTACATATTTACCTTCTTTCTGATCCATTCCACTGTTTGAACTTCAGTTTTTTAGTACTTTCAACATCATTATTAAACCAGATCTCTTTAGAAAGTGGAGGCCTCATGTAAGGATAATAACCTTCATTATCAATAACAAGTACCTGTAACAAGTTATTAACTGCTAATTCAAGCTAATCTTCAAACTCCTATCAAACAGACATATTATTCCAACAGTACTAATTTTGTTTTTTGTTTTAATTTACTTAGTTATGCAAACAGTCCTATAATATCTGCAAAGTAAAAATCCAGCTGCATGTGGAGGTCTTCAAAGGGAGTAAAACAAAGTCCAACATCACAATTTCGATACAAATAAACTACACTCCTTCCTGTGCCATGCTTCAAGCAGCCAGCTCAATTTCACTGCACAGTAGCCTTCGTTCTTGTGGGATCATTCTGAAAGTATGTCTCTCACAAAATCATGGCTCTTCATTATCAGAATGGTGACAGCCGAACATTTCACATTCCATGTCATCATACTGCTGGGGTGCACAAATCCTGGCTACCATAACACTGGGGTGGCTAGATTGTGGTGCCTAATAATTGTGAATTCTCAGTACTGACCCCTTCTGGCACTTAGAATTTTGAGATGGCTCATGGATTTTTGAAAATTTGTGAAACCTTGGCATACCATAATTAACTACAAGGTATGGCTGTAATACATAAGAAAAATCTCCCTCCACCCCACATGTCTGAACAAAAAAGATACACACCTGGCTGCAATCAGCTGAAAGTATCTCTTGAACTAAGGCACCAGTCATTCAAGAAAACAATCAGTAAAGACAGAGAAAACTCCATAATTGAAAAAAAGGGTGGGAAAACTAACAAAACATGCAATACCACTGCCTGACTCAGAAGAAAATTATATACTTCTTAATTACTAACAATGGCTTATCACTCATCCTAACCTGTTCAACATACCGTTTGGTTAGTGCATGACGTGTAATATATGTAATGAAACAAGGTATTATTCTATTATATATATATATATAATTCTATAGTTACAGTCAAAAGCAACTTCTTCTTGTCCATATTGCACAAACAAGATACAACATTTTGCTATGTAAAAAAAAAAGTCAAACTCACTTATCCTTTTCTTGTTCTTAACAATGCAGGAATTTCCACACTGCTAAATAATCAAATAACTACACAATTACAATGTGCAGAGTTCTTCTTTTCAAACATTCCTGAAGTTTATGAAAACCAAAGAATCACTGTCAGCCTACCAACAGCTCCCATTTTCAGACAAATACAGTTCACACTCCCTCATCCTATTTATTTAAGATAAACAATAATATTATCCTCCAGTCTACGCCCAGTCTTCCAAGATGTAAAATGGTGTAAAATAAAATGTGCACTCTAATGTATAAAAAAGACAGAAAATATTGTGAGCTCTACTTTGTCAATCTGTACACACTTTACATGGAGAACTTCAATGGCCCGACCCTTACGTACAAACCACACAGTGGTAACAAAGAAAATATTTATTTACAACCAGTTCACTAATTCTGTGGAACATGACCTCCCTTAAATCGTTACATTACTCAGCCAATCAAGACATTCCACTGTCACTCAGCCATCACAGAAGCCAATTAAAATCATACAGGCTGACCTCCTTAACACGTTCACCAGACTACAGCCCACAGGACATACATTAAGACCTCTATAAATCAAGAACATTTCTGTAGTGTTACAAAAGCAGCGTGTACCACTCTGCAGAGAAGCCTCCATAGAAGAATTTCTGACTGCCTTCGTATTTCTTACACTGTACATCTAAAAACTGTTATAGTTGCATAGAAATATCACAGAATGAAACAGTTTACATCTTAAATAATACAGCTATGACACTTGAATTCTAAATAACTGACCTCCCTATCTACCTACCTTTGCTGTTGGATCAGCAGATTTGATGGCCCTGAAGGCAGCAAAAGATGCTGTACCACCTCCAATTAACAAATATGGAACTCTGTCTGGAATGTCCTTTGATTCTGCTGGGAACTTAATTATCTTTTCAGGTCTCCCTGCAAATCAAAATGTCTTTAGTTAGTACATTCGACAGAATACAAAAGAATAACAAAAATGGATGGACACAAGTACTGTCAGACAATATGGATATGGTAAATATACTGATATATTAAGTACCGAGTGTGTTCCACTTAAAATGCAAGCCCAAAACAGTCATGTGTTATGATATAAAAATCAAAAGCAGGTCCACCGCAGTATAATATACTGTCTCTTACTCCCCATGACACTTGCTTCAAGGCTGTCCTCATTTCTAACTCATTGCTAAAGGCAGTTACACGAAACCTGTGCAGGCATGAACATGAAGAAATTATAAGCAGAACAAGTGCTCATTTGTAAACAGTACTTAGCATCAAATCACATACTACTCTTCATGAAGCATTTAGGAATGAAGTACCAGGTAAGACAAAACAACAATTGACACCCAATGGTGAGATACAGAAAATGTTTTGGGTCAAGAACATGTCTGACATCAGACAGCAATGACAGATAAGACTCTCCACATCAGTGATGAAACACTACAGCATAATCACAGAAATCTGTAAGACTGTGGTCAACTTCACACCCAGCCACTTTATTCCTGGGGGCAAAAACCTAGTACCCACATACTATGAGGTTGGGTACACCCCAGAACAGGTCTGGACATTTTGGAGAAGAAAGGAATCTCTTGCCCCTAATGGAAATCAAACACTGGATCATGCAGCCTGTAACCTGGTCCATCATGCTATCAAACAATTACAATTGTGACCTAACCTATTTCAAGCAGCACATCAACTGCAACAATGGCATATGGCTGCAACAATTCAATATTGCCACTGATTTCATCATTTTGTCTAAGGAGAGGTCATGTGCTGGGAAAATCTTTTTCCTGACGAAGTATAGTTACATTTGTATGGTCACTTGAGCCAAATGCGAGGTGCTGAAAATCCATAGGCAGGGAGGGCATGAGATTCTTCTGTGTTCACTGAAGATCTGCATGTGGTATGCAGTGTCCTGAGAGCAAATTGTGAGACTGTCTTTTGAGGACACCTTTAGTGCAAATTGGTACCAGAAGCTTGTGACTCTATTTCTATGTTAGTAGAAAATGAAAGGAACTGCTGGTTTCAGCATGGTGGGGGGCAATGGTCCACACTGCAAACACAACTGCTATACTGCAAGGGTTCTGTGGTGACCACAGCATTGGTTTAAGGCCTTTGGCAACCACAGTCATCAAAAACCCCAGACCTTACACCACTGGGCTTCCTTCCGAGGGGATTTCTCAAATAAAGGATTTATTCACTAACCCACAAACCTTGAAGAAAATCAAACACAGAGCTGAATAGACTGTTGCCAACAATGGCCTTAAAACACTCTGCAAAATGCACAAAACATAACAAAAAATGGTGGCTCTTTCTATTAAGAATATGGTAAAAAAATCACATTTCCTGTGGAAAGGTTCTCCAAGTTGCTGTAATACTCTTCTAAAAGCATATCCGAAAGCTAAAACTTGAAACCAACAGTAAGATCAAAAATATCAGAGACTTGTATAGTGGCATCAATGATTTTAAGAATGGTTACCAACCTAGAATTCATAGAGTAAAGGATGAGAAGGGTGATTTGTTTAGAGACTGCTACAGTATTTTGGTTCAGTGGAGGAACCATTTCTCTCAGCTTTTCAATGTACATAGGGTTAGTGAGGTAAGGCAGACAGAAATACTCACAGCAGAACCACTAGAGCCTGAGCTTCGTGCCTTTGAGGTTCAGATAGCTATTGAAAAGCTAAAAGGACACAAATTATCAGGTAGTAATCAAATCCCAGCAAAAATGATTAAGGCAGGGAGAAGAACAATTTGCTCTGAGATTTTGATGTTTGTGTGACCGTGCATCACTAGTACAATGAAATCAGTAAACAACTAGATGCAGCAAAATCTGTTTTTTTTTTTATTCTTTGAAGCTTGTTCTACATGTTTCGGGCGACATTTTTGCCCATCTTCAGGAGCATTTTGACTGTATATATAGCTTTTTTGAACAATGTACCGACTCTGCTGTCTGCTGCCAACTGGTGACACAGATTGGATGGAACTGGTCTTGGTTTAACCAGTACCATCCAATCTGTGTCACTGGCCAGCAGCAGACAGCAGAGTCGGTACACTGTTCCAAAAAGCTGTATATACAGTCAAAGTGCTCCTGAAGATGGGCGAACTGTCACCTGATACATGTACAACAAGCTTAAAAGAATCAATAAAACAAATGTTGCTGCATCTTGTTGGTTGATATCATCGCTCTGAGATCCATAAACAAATTTATATTTGGAATAAGGAGGAATTGCATGATGAGTGGAAGGAGTCGATCTTTGTACCTATCTATCAGAAGGGTGATAAAACAAATTGCAGTAATAACAGATGCATATCACTTTTGCAAGCTACATACAAAATATTATCCAACATCTTGCTGTTAAGGTCCAGTCCATATGCAGAGGAAATTATTTGGGATCATCAATGTGGATTTCGATGCAACAGGTCAACTACAGATTATATATTTTGCATTCGTCAAATACTTGAGAAAAAAGGGAATACAGTAAAGCAATGCATCAGCTATTTATAGGGTTGAAGAAGGTTTATGATTCAGTTGTATAATACAATCATTGAGTTTGGTATCCCCCATGAAACTGATAAGGCTAATAAAAACGTGTCTGAATGAAACCTTTAGCAGTGTCCAGGTAGGCAAGCATTTGTCTGGCATGTTTCCTATTTGGAACTGTTTGAAACAAGGAGATGCTTTACCGACACTGCTTTTCAACTTTGCTTTAGAGTATGCCGTTAGGAGGATTTAGGTAAACCAGGATGGCTTGAAATTAAAAGGTACACATCAGCTTTTGTTTATGCTGATGATGTTAATATATTGGGTGGAAGCACACACACTATAAAGAAAAACACAGAAGCTTTGTTAAATGGAAGTAGGGAGATTGGTCTAGAAGTGAATGCTGTTAAAACTAAGAACATGGTCATGTCTTGAGATCAGGATTCAGGACGAAGTCACAGTATGAAGATTGATAAAAGTTCCTTTGAAAAGGTGGAAGAGTTTAAATATTTGGCAACAACCTTAACAAATCAAAATTCTACTCAGGAAGAAATTAAGAGCAGCATGAAGTCAGGGAATGCTTGCTTACATTCAGTGCAGAACCTTCTGTCTTCCAGTTTCCTATCCAAAAGTTGAAAGATTAAGATAGACAGAACTAAAATTTTGCCCGTTTTTGTGTATAGGTGTGAAACTTGGTTGCTCACATTGAGGGAGGAATGTAGGCTGAGGGTGTTTGAGAATAGGGTGTTGATGAGAATATATGGGTCTAAGAGGGATGAGATAAAACGGTAGTGGAGAAAACTACACAATGAGGAGCTTAATGAACTGTACTCCACACCCAATACTGTTCAGGTTATTAAATCAAGAAATGAGATGGGTGGGACTGTAGCACATATGGGGGGAGAGGAGAGGCATATAAAGGCTTTGGTGGGGAAATGTGAGGGAAAGAGACCATCTGGAAGACCCGGGCATAGACGGGAGGATAACATTAAGATGGATCTTCAGGAAGTGGGATGTAGTGGCAGGGACTGGGTCGATCTGGCTGGGGATAGGGAAGGGTAGCAGGCACTTTTGAATGTGGTAATGAACCTTCAGGTTCCATAAAATGTGGGAGATTTCTTGACTAGCTGAGAACCGGTTAGCTTCTCAAGGACAATGCTCCATGTAGTAAGTAAGTAACACATAAAAATACTGTCTACTTATATTGATGTCACCAACAGTTAAAAAGATGGCGTTTCTTCAACAATATGAAGGTCTCATCTGTCAACCTTGTCCAATAATTAACACGTTTCCGGTCCTTAACACATACTGTTTTCTGAAATCTTGACTTATTTGGTACTTTCTTGTCAAGATACTCTCTGTTAAACACTTCACAAACAGCAGATACAATTATGATGTTCAGTACTGCATGAGAATGAACACATATACTGCTCATAAATCTGTGTTCACACCTGCCAAGCTTTCGTGAAAGTGGCACAACCAGCAACCTAGGAACCAGGATGATCTTGACTTCATTGTCATGAGGAAACAGGGAGACTCTATGGCACAAGGATAGGCCTGTTTATGGTTTTAGTTTTGTATCGTTATACACCACAGTTTTGAGGCTGTGTTTTAAATGGAACATCCTGCATGTATGCACATCCACAAATGCACACCCACACCAAGTGGTCCCCCTAACTTCATGACCTCAATTAACTCTCTTATTTTCACACAGACAAAAGAATGTTCCAAAGAAGGTTCATGCAGTGGAAAAATGCAGAACTAATGTAATGTGTTTTTTAAAGTTTTGTCAATTTTAAATTGTCAAGGTAAAATCTTTTTCTTCTAAACAGGATCCTGAAGACATTTTAACCTAGAATGACAGATTTAAGATGTGCTCAATGATGTACAACTTTTCACATATAATGATCAGCACATGAGGACAGAACTAAAAGAAATTTTTTGTTACTACTGTCTTGCACAGTTCAGTGTATTACCTGCATGGGCCAGGAGTTTATGACTACATATGAAGCACTAACCACAAAAAGCTCAACATTATCCTCACATAATAGAAAACAAAGAAATCCAGACAGAGTAGTAGAGCATATGTACATGGAAGATATTTTGATATAAATCTCCTTTTATCTAGTATTTTGAGGAAAAATATGTTGCAAACTCTATAAAATTAATGCTGACTTAAAAAAAATGCATGCACATACTCAACCAGCGACTACAAAATTAATTATGGTCCACGTGGCTGTAGTAAACAATCCGCATGCTAGAATGCAAACAGTTTTATAAAGTCCTGTAATCAGTTGTAAAATTCTTATTCTAATCCTTCATCAAGATGAATTTCACCTGATACCACTGCCACTCCTGTAAGAATTACAATAATATAATATAAAAAATTGTGTTGAATATTATCAGTGTGTAATTCATCAACTGAAGAACAATCTTTCTTTCCAATTTTTACATTACTTATTCTTTGCATTTTGATTTAATTCAATTGTTCATGCATGACATCAACAAATGCAACTCTGATATATATACAAATACACTCCTATATTGCTCCTATGTGTTTCAGCATCATCTACACCATCCTCAGGGACTCTGTGTCAAGACAAAAAACTTAAAAGATATAAAAAACTATGAAAGTAATTCATATTATATCACAGTGTTCTTGTAGCTAATATTAACTATGTGTGTTTCACAAACTGTGTTTAAAATTATCTTTGTAAAATAAATATATTAAAACAGTTTTGCCTTAAATGTGGTTAAAACTATGTGACTACACTATGGTTTTATTTTTTGTATACAAACATTCAGTGTATCTTCAGTCCTGTACAGACAATCACCCTTTACACAGAACACACTACACATCATGCAGAGACAAGATCCATATATAATAAAAAATAAATTAGTTGTTTGTATACAAATAAAAACAACAGCATAGTCACATACACTTTTAACCATATTTAGTGAAAATGTAATATTACTGTTTTATTTGTTTTAATATGTTATATTTCACCAACATTATTTTAATATCGATATTGATATATTTAACTGCAATTGGGTTGGCACCCGGTGGCAATAGTACAGTACACATTAACACACAAACAATACACAGAACAACACAATGAAACATAATACACAGAACAGAACATACATAACAGTAAGAATACATAAACATAACAATAAGATTACATAATTTACAAAATTAAACAGAAGCATACAAAACATACAACTATATAGACAATGATAAAAAATGGAACCAAAAAAATAAGAAAGAATGTGATAAACAATAATACCATATAAGCGTCAAACTTCACATGATCTATGTATCTTCTAATAATGGTAGACACACTGATATTAAGACATTCACTCCATTTCACAACACTTGTTGACACTTCATTTGCTCTCATTTAAACTTCACACAACTACACATCACTACTCTCTCATTTGGCTTAACCCCACTTAAATTTCCTACCACTCCATTTTACCTCACATCACTACACTTCACCTCACTGCACTTTTGGACGATTTTTGTCACAATTTTATTCCTTTCATTTCACCCTGTTTATAGTTGCTTTCCTAACTCTGTTTCTAAAAATTTTAGGTTTGCAAGAGAAGTCCCTAACGCTTCTGCAGGTGGTTAATTCCAGTTTTTAATGGTCACATTTACAAAGGAATACCTCCTGATATCTGTTCTTTGCTTCCTGTCCCTAATTTTCCAAACATGATCAACCCTACTCAAATAGTAAGGCCTTTGCAACCTGTCACATATAGCTTTCCAAGCCCTCTCACCAGAGTATGCTTTAAAAAGTGCACATAAGTGTGCGATCATCCTGTGCTGAGCCAAGGTTTCCCAGTCAGAATCCTTCGTATGATTTGTAAATTGGGCAGCTTTCTTCTGCACTCGGTCTAACACAATTATCTGCCCTCTGCATGGATCCCAGCATGCAGACCCATATTCAAGAATAGGAAGTACCACTGATGTTTAGGCTAAACTTTTTGTTTTCCTATTTCCTTGTTTGAGAAAATGCATTGCAAAATGAAGTGCCTTCCATGCTTTTTTGTGCTGTGTAATTTACTTGGTCCACCCAGTTCAAATCGCTTCATAAGATTATTTCCAAGTATTTACAACTGCTGTCACTTCCGGAATTTTTTGGTCACCAAGGGAGTAACCCAGTGGTTTTTAACCCAACCTTTCGTAAATCTTATTGCCTTACTTTTGCCAGAATTTATTTTCATCCCATTTTCTACCACCCATTCCCCCAAGGTGTCCAGATCCTTCTGCAACTTTTCTTTGTCGTTTTTATTTGTGATTTTCCTATACATTATACAGTCCTCAGCAAAAACTCTAATACTCGAGTCGATGTTCCTTCAAATATCATTCACGTACACTAGAAACAGTAATGCGCCCAGAACGCTCCCTTGTGGCACACCTGAGGTTAATCCAATTGTGACCCACATAGTTAACATCAGCTGCAAGAATAATGTAATTTAATATGAATTACTTTTTTCATCTATATTTTTTAAAGTTTTATATCATGGTGAAGCTCCCTGAGGATGGCATAAATGATGCCCAAACATGCAGCAGCAATAAAAGACTACATTTGTATACAGAAATGTGCAGATTGGAAGAGGAGTTCGACAAGGATGCTGTTTGTCACCAATTCTGTTCAACTTGTACAGTGAGTGTCTTACCAAGGAAGCTCTGCATGGGCTATGGGCTTGGAGACTTCAAAGTCGGAGGGCAAATTATTCAAACTGTGAAATATGCAGATGACCTTGTGTTAATGGCTAAGGAAGAAACGGTGCTTCAGGGCATGACTGATAAATTAATTGAAACTGGTACATACTATGGCATAGAATTGAATGTGGAAAAAACAAAAGTAATGAGAATTTCAAGACAACCATCCCCAGTAGCAATTAAGATAGAACAAAAACAACTGGAGAATGTGAAATGTTTTAAATATCTGGGTAGCATGTAAACAAAAGATGGAAGGTGTACGTGTGAAATTAAATCCAAAATTGCCATAACAAAAGCTGTATTTAGCAAGAAGAAGAAGAATCTTCTTACCAGCAAATTGGACATAAATTTGAGGAAGAAACTAATGAAATGCTACGTTTGGAGCATAGCTCTGTATGGTGCTGAAACTTGGATGCTCCAGGCAACAGATCAGAAACACCTGGAAAGTTTTGAAATGTGGTGCTGGAAAAAGATGGAGAAGATAAGTTGGACCAATTATGTGAGAAATGAAGAAGTGTTACTTACAGTCAATGAGCAGAGGAGTATCCTACATGAAATAAGAAAACGCAAGGCTAACTGGATTGGTCACATCTTACGTACAAACTGCCTTCTAAAACAAGTTATTGAAGGAAAGATAAAGGGACAGATAGAAGTGACAAGAAGACGAGGAAGAAGGCGTAAGAAGTTACAGGATGACCTTAATGACAGTAGAGGATACTGTGAATTGAAGGAGGAAGCTCTAGATCACACTGTGTGGAGGAATCGTTTTGGAAGAGGCTTTGGACCTGTCGTTTGACAGATTACTGATGATGATGATGATGATGATGATTTGTATATAACAAAGGTGCAGTTGCTGGTGTCATGAATGAAGAATTTAACTGTCTTTCTACAGTTTTATTTAATAATAAAATTTCTGTCACAAATTCAAGGAACATGCATTACTGGTCTGTACAAAATATTCACTGGCTTCAGAATATTAATCATAAATAACAGAGGGTGAAAATCTGATGCAGCATCACTCCTGGTAGTATCATAAGACCGTATATTATGAAGGGATCACTATCAGACTGTGTATATGAATTTTCTTGTTTTTTTCCCTCTACCTCACTTCCTAGATGATTTATCAAAGCGAACTCAAATGTCAATGATGTTCCAACATGATGATTGTCCTGCAAATTAACAGTAGCATAAGTAGTTAATAAAAAATTTCTAGGTTGGTTGTCCCGATGCATTGGATGTGTGAGGTGGGCAACACATTCAACAGATTTAAAACTCTAAGAATTTGGTGGTGGTGGTGGGCGAAACTGCCAATGGAAGATTCATTAAGTTATCATGACCTAACAATAACAGAAGCCATCCAACAACACATCATCATAGCTTGTGCAGCTCCATCTCTTCAGCAATGCTAACCAAACAATTCTTAAGACATCTGTAAGCACAGCATAACCTTTAACAAAAGAAGCACATCTGACTATAGTGCTTCTGGTGCCATAAGCCAACCACAGTATGATGCTTAGAAAACCAAATGACCACTGAAGTTGTCAGTCTAGAATATTAAAAGTAAAGAGCAACCATTTAAATCCTGGGTTTTTTGCATAGCACACAGTGCAATCCATTCCTCCAAAATGTGAAATTTTATTTGAAACATTCCTTTCCTATGTAATAAATAGGCCTTGTTTCAGGTGGACATTCCCATATACAGGGTGTCCCAGGAGGAATGTGCCAGACTTCGGGAGAGTGTTCCTTATGTTCAAGTATACCAATATAACCCAAAACACCTATATCAAAAGTTGAACGGTTACGGAGATAATGGCCAGAGAAGTTTGAAACTTTGAGAGCTGTTACACACTCATTGATTACCAAATACATATTAAAACTGGCAGGAATATGTGGTTTCTGTAATGTTAATATCTGTACTTAACATGTAATTAACGTATGAGTGACATAAAGCCATTAAATTGAACTACATAAACA
>Ga0131853_10012462_pt1 | contig 15580 bp, 15 predicted proteins | sample TergutLab28metaG_FD_92764 | JGI IMG/M metagenome (GOLD analysis project Ga0131853, IMG submission 92764) | Labiotermes labralis P1 segment gut microbial communities from Petit-Saut dam, French Guiana - Lab288 P1 (version 2) (version 2) | ecosystem: Host-associated > Arthropoda: Insects >...
CTCGGCGATCAAGCTGTGCCGCAGCATCATGATCAAGGGCATGGAGGCGATGTGCGTGCAATCGATGCTGGCCGCCCAGGCGTACGGCGTCGATGCGCGCGTGCTGGCCTCGCTGCATGCGAGTTTTCCGGGCGTCGGCTGGGACAAGGGTTACGAGGCGTATCTGATCGGACGCGTGGTCGAACACGGGCAGCGGCGCTCGGAGGAGATGCGCGAAGCGGCGGCGATGCTCGGGGATCTCGGGATGGATACGGATCTGGCGACCGCCATCGCCGATGTTCAGGAGAAGCTCGCGCGGGTCGGGCGCGAGCAAGCGCTGATCAGCGATCTGGATGCGAAAGGCGCGCTACCTGAGTGGCGGGGGCGGCTGGGGCGCTGATGCCCGGCGCGGTCAGTGCATCACCATGCGGCGGCACGGCCGCGACCGCTCCGCGCATCGGCGCCATCGCGATGCAGGCAATGCCCGCCACCGTGAGCGCCGCGCCCGCCCAAGCGAGCGGGCTCGGGCAGCGGCCCGAACGCCACCACATCAGCGGCAGCAGCATGACGGGGGTCGTCGCGGCGAAGGTCGTGACGATCGCCGTCTGTCCGGATTTCAGCGCGACCATCAGCAGCGTGTTGCCGAGCGCGAAACTCAGGCAAGCACTGAGAATCACCGCTGCGAGCACCGACCGGGGCGGCGTGAGCCGCTCCTGTCTGCCGGCGGCGCGCAGCATCATCGAAATGCCCCAGAACGCGAACGCCGCGACGATCGCGCGGAAGGTCATGACGGCGACGGGATCCGCGCCGTCGCGCAAGGCCGAGCGGGCCATCACGTTGCCGAGCGCCTGCGCGAGACCTGCGCAGAGTCCACCGATGATCGCCACGATCGATGCAACTGATTCGTTGTGCCTGGCACCCTGGCCGCGATGCAGCGGCGAAAACCAGATCGCCAGCACGAGCCCCGCGACGACGAGGGCAATCCCCCCCAACTGCGCGAGCGAAGGCGCCTCACCGAGGAACAGCCAGCCGACCAGCACCGAAAACGGCGCGGCACCGGCGAACAGCAGCGCGGCGCGACGCGCCCCGAGATCGCGGTAGGCCTTGTTCAGACAGAACTCGCCGACCACGGCCGCCGCGAGCGACGAGCCCGCCACCGCGGGCATGTAGCGATGACCGAGTCCGATCGCGTGCCCGACGAGCGTGGCCGCGCCGGCGAGGACGCATGCCGCGGTCAGCGAACGCCAGCGGCTGATCGCGAGCGGGCCGCCGGCCCGGTCGGCCACCTCCGCCGTGATGATCGCGGCGAGTCCCGTGCAGAGTGCCGCGCAAAGAGCGAGAAAGACCATATGGCGGCCGATGCCAACCCGTGCAGGTTAGGTGTTAATCCTCGACGACGATGATGTCGGGGCTGAAAGTCGAGAGCAGTTCGGCGCCGATCGGCGTGACGAGCACGTTGTCGATCACGCGCACACCGAGACGCTCCGCGCCGATGAAGATCGGCGGCTCGATCGACAACACCATGCCGGCCTGCAGCGTGTAACGCGAGCCGCCGAACATATGCACGGGCTCGCCCCACGAAGGCGGGAAACCGGGCGCGAGTCCATAGCCCGAAGTGTGGACGCGGTAGCGGTCGTAACCGGCCTCGGCGATCATGCGCTTGCCCGCCTCGTAAGGGACGAGGGCCGGCACGCCCGCGCGGATCTCGGCGATCATCGCGCGCGCCGCCTCGCGGACGATCGCGAACAGTTCGACCACGCGCGCATCCGGCTTGCCGATGCAGAACTGCCGCCCGATCGTGGCCGTATAACGCCGGTACGCCGCGCCATATTCGATGTTGCCGGTTTCGCCCTGGGCCAGCCGCCGTTCGGTGGGCGCGCCGTGCGGGTAGCCCGCGCGCGAGCCCGACACGAGGTTCAGCGTGCTCGCCGGAAAACCGCTGCCGCGCGACAACAGTTCGCCGTACACCACGCCCGAAAGTTCGAGCTCCGAGCGACCGGCCGCGAGGTTGCCGGCGAACGCCGCCATCGCCTCGTCCGCGATGCTTGCGGCACGGCGGATATAGGCGAGTTCAGCCGCGGATTTGACGAGCTTCAGATCGGCGATGAGGTTCGTCGGCTCCGCCACGAGCGAGCGGCCGATGATCTCTTTCACGCGCACGTAATGGTGCGGATGCAGATAGGCGCCCGGCACCTCGATGCCGACGCGCGTCCCCGCGAGCCCGCGAGCCTTGTATAACCGCTCGAACGCCTCGAGCGGATCCTCGGGTTCGTTGCCGCCCCAGCCGATCACGTCGTCGACGAACGTGTCGTCCTCGAATTCGTGACGCTCGGCCTCGCGCGTGAGGACCGTGATCTTGTCGTCGTGCGCGCCGATCAACAGACATTGAAACGACTGGTAGCTCTTGGCGTCGGAACCCGTGAGCCAGTGAATCGACACGGGGCTGAAAACAACGAGCCAGTCCAGCGCGGCGGCGCTCATCGCCTCGCGTACTCGCGTGCGACGTCCTGCGAACTCTGCTACGGAGAAGTCGTGTTTTGACATGCCAGGTCTCGGTGAGCCTCCAGATTCGGCGCAGCCGCGCTCACGTAGGCGAGCGCGGCGTCGGCCGTCAGGTCGGGAAGCATGGATCGGATCAGCACTGCGAGCGCCCGCGCGTCGGCATCGATGATCGACAGGACGCCGGCCGCGCGCAGACATGCGATCAGGTTGCTCGCCATCGCTTCGGCGTTGGCTTCTGCGCTGCACTCGTCCGGCTCGCCCTGCGGGATCGCGACCGCCCGCTCCATCAGCAACTGCTGGTAGCCATTGCTCTCGATCTCGCGGGACAGCACGCCTGAACGTAGTTCGCGAACTTCGTCGGCACTTAGACAGGACTGCGATTTAAGCCACGTGCGTACCGCTCTCAACGGCTGCAATACGTTTCGGCGCCAGGGGCTCGACGCTGCCTCGACGGCTTCGAGTTCCTCAGCCGACAGCAACCGGCCGTTCGCGCCCGCGAACAAACCGAACAGCAGGAAATCGACGTCCACGCACAGACGGTCCTGGAGAAACACGCAGGCCGCAGGAAAGCCTTCCTGCTTGTAGGCGGCCAGCGTGAAGGTCCAGAACGGGCTCGAATCGAGAGTCGAATCAGTCATCGCATATCTCCCGGTGATGCAGCGAAGCGGCGCGGTGAATCAGCGCAAATCAGCTTGCGGCCGTGCCGCGCGTTTCGGCGACGATCTTGCGCACGCCGTTCGTCAGCACGAGCAGATCGGGCGCCACGGAAACGAAGTCGAAACCCTCCTCGATCTTCTTGCGCGCAAACGCGGCACCGTTGCAGAACATGCCGACGCGTTTGCCGGCCGCATGCGCGCGGATGCGGATGTGGTCGACCGCTTCCATCACGCGCGGCTCCGTCGATTCCGCCACCGGCGCGCAGCCGAGCGAAAGCGCGAGATCGGCGGGGCCGATGAATACGCCGTCGAGACCGTCCACGCTGAGGATCTCGTCGAGATTCTCGATGCCGCGACGCGTCTCGATCATCGCGAAGATGACGAAGGTGTCCGAAGCGTTCTTCATGTAGCTTTCGCCGTAGCGCATCATCGGCCGGCGCGCGCCGAACGAGCGCACGCCGCGCGGCGCGTAATGGACCGCCGACGCGAGTTCGCGCGCCTGCTCCGCCGTCTCGATCATCGGCGCAATGATGCCGTAGGCGCCGCAGTCGAGCAGCTTCATGATTTCTTCGGGCTCGGAGCGCTGCACGCGCACCATCGGCTCGGCGCCCGCGTGTTCGATGGCCGTCATCATCGCCAGCGCCGTCGAGAAATCGGTCGGGCTGTGCTGCATGTCGATGACGAGTGCGTCGTAGCCACAGCGCGCCAGCGCTTCAGCGTGCAACGCACCGGGGATCTGCAGCCATCCGGCAATCGCGGCCGTTCCAGCACTCCAACGCTCACGGATTTTATTCATCGCTCTCTCCTCCTTGTTTTAAGCATCGGACAGGCGCTCGCAGGCCGCGACGATGCGACGGCAAGCTTCGCCGACGCGCGCGCGATCCAATGCAAACGACAGCCTGACGAATGGCGACATGCCGAAAGCCTCTCCGGGCACGACAGCGACGTCCGCGTCCAGAAAGTACGTGGCGACGTCGAGGTCGGTCTTCAGGATGTTGCCTTGCGGCGTGCGCGCGCCAAGACAGCCGGACACGTCCACATAGGCGTAGAACGCACCGGCCACATCGGGTACGCGCAGCCGCGGTGCGAGACGCAGCCCGGCCAGCATTGCATCGCGGCGCGCCTGCAATTCGGTGCGCCACACCGCAACCAGACTCTGATCGCCGGTCAGTGCGGCGGCGGCGCCCGCCTGGCTCAGGCTGCTGGTGTTGCCGCTCGTCTGCGACTGCACCTTGGCCATCGCTTCGATGAGCGGTGCGGGCCCGGCGGCATAGCCGAGGCGCCAGCCCGTCATCGCATAGGTTTTCGACACGCCGTTGACGGTCAGGATCCGCTCGCGCAGATCCGGCGCGCAGTCAAGCATCGGGACGTGGCGCACACCGTCGTAGGCGAGGTGTTCGTAGATCTCATCGGAGAGAATCATCGCGCGCGGATAGCGGGCGACCACTTCGGCAAGGCGCTTCAGAACCTCCGGCGGATACACGGCGCCGGATGGATTATTCGGAGTATTGATCAATACCCACTTGGTCCGGCTGCTCATGACGCGTTCGAGCGCGGCCACGTCCGGCACGAAGCCCGACTCGATCGTCGTGGGGACGATGACCGGCGTGCCGCCCAGAAACGCGACCTGCTCGACATACGACACCCAGTACGGCGTAAACACGACGACCTCGTCGCCCGGATCGAGCGTCGCCGCCATCGCGTTGTAGATCACCTGCTTGGCGCCGGACGCGACATGGATCTCGTCCATGGCGTAGGTCACGCGATTCTCGCGCGCGAACTTCTCGATGATCGCGCGCTTGATGAGCGGCGCGCCATCGGCGGCCGTGTAGCGCGTGAAGCCTTTTTTGGCCGCCTCGCTCGCCGCATCGATGATCGCTTCGGGCGTGTTGAAATCGAGTTCGCCGAGCGACAGCGAGATGGCATCGCGGCCCGCTTCGCGCAGCGCCTTCGCGCGTTCCGCCATCGCGATGGTCGCCGATACGCTCAGGCTGCGCACGCGCTGGCTCAGCATCCCGGCCGAGGGCGAGGGCGAGCGCGTGCACTCGGGCGCTTCCAGTTCAGTCTGGGTCATGGTGGAGGTCCAGGCGGTCGGATCGGATTCAGGAGTGGCCGGGAGGCGAAACTTCCTCGGCCAGTTGGTAGAGGCAGTCGCCGTAGCGCGACAGCGCGGGCATCCGCTTGCAGACGACGACGCCCGCACCGTCGAAGCGGATCAGCTCCGGTTCGCGCAACGGGTTTTCCGGAAAATGCATGCGCGCGGCGGGCTGCCCTGCCTCGACACGCTCGCCGAGTTCCACGAGCGGCTCGAACAAGCCGTCGCACCTGGCATAAACGTAGTGGCGCTCGCCGTCGATGCGCATGAAGCGGGGCTTATTCGGCGCCGACGCGGGCACCAGATCGCCATGCAGCACGCCCAGATGCCCGAGCAGATGCAGCACGCCGTGCTGGGCCTCTTTCAGCGCGCGCGGCGTGATCATGCCCGCGCCGGCAATCTCGGTGACGATCGAGATCGCGCCCTGACGACGCGCCGCCGAAGAGATCGTGCGCGGGTTCGGGCCGTGCAGCAACGCGCGCGGCAGACCCATCGCGCCGAGCAGACCGGTGATGCGGTTTGCCTCCTCGTCGTTGCGCGGCTCGAGCGCCAGCATGTTGCCGCCTTCGTACAGCAGCGAACTGCCGCCCGAATGCAGATCCACGACGACCTGCGCGCGCGGGAACAGCACCGTTTCGATGTAGTGGGCGAGCACGGCGGTCGGGCTGCCCATCGGGTCGCCCGGGAAACTGCGATTCAGGTTGCCATCGTCGAGCGGCGAGGTGCGCATGCCCGCCTGCGCCGCCGGGAAATTCGCCATCGGCAGCAGGATGATCTGGCCGGACACCATGCCCGGATCCAGCATCCGGATCAGGTTGCCGACGATGACCTGCCCTTCGTATTCGTCGCCATGATTGCCCGCCATCACGATGACGGTCGGGCCTTCGCCGTTGCGAATCGAGGCGGCTGGAATCGGCAGCCAGCCATAGGCGGAGCGGTGCACCGAGTGCGGCAGGCGCAGCATGCCGACGTGTTTGCCCGGCGCATCGAAGGGAACGTCTTTATCGATGATCGGCGAGTTCATGAATGAACGCCCCTTTATTGAAAGCGCCGAATCACCTGCTCGCCGATGAGCCGGATCGATTTCATCACCTGTTCGTGCGTCGTGTTGCCGGCCTGCAGGATAAAGATGATCTGATCGAGGCCCGCCTGCGCCCACATCTCGACCTGACGGCAGATCGTGTCCGGGTTGCCGCCGATCGCCATGCCATTGGCAATCAGATCGTCGTCGCTATAACCACGGATCTTTTCGCGGATCTTCTCGACGCCGCCGCCGGTGGCAAAACGCGCGCCGTTGAGTTCCGCGTCGTTGTCGCCGTAATACCAGCGCGCGGCATCGCACGCGAGCTTGCGGCCGACTGCGTCGTCCTCGTCGCAACAGGCAATCGCAAACGCGCCGACGTGTTCATTAGGAGTCCGTGCCACAAAACCGGAACGGTCGCCGCGAATGGCTTCGCGATAGGCGTCGATATACGGTTTGGTCTCGGCCGGCGTATTGCGCGTTACGCCGATCACGCCGAAGCCCTGCTTGCCCGCGTAGACGAACGACTCGAGGTTGGTCGCGGCCACCCACAGCGGCGGGTGCGGACGCTGGATCGGGCGCGGCAGCACCTGGCGTGCCGGCAGGTCGAAATACTGCCCCTTGTAGCCGGCGAAACGCTCGTTCTCCATCATCTGCAGCACGGCGTCCATCGTCTCGCGGCCGATGTCGCGGCCCTCTTCCGGCTTGAAGCCGAGCGGCTCGACGATATACGGCGTGGTGCCGCGGCCCGCGCCGAATTCCGCGCGTCCGTTGCTGAGCACGTCGAGCGTGGCGACGCGTTCGGCGACATAGTACGGGTGATGCAGCGGCAGCAGAAACACGCCGAAACCGAGGCGCATGGTTTTGGTACGCTGGCTCAGCGCGGCGAGGAACATGTCCGGGCAGGAGCTATGGCCGATCTCGGCCAGGAAGTGCTGCTCGGTGATCCAGAAATACTCGAAGCCATGCGCTTCAGCGGCAACGGCCTGATCGAGTCCGTCGTGATAGGCGCGCCATTCGGCATTTTCCTTCCACGGCCTCGGCATCTGGATCTGGGTCATCAAGCCGAATTTCATGCTGGCGTCTCCTGGTGACTGATGTAGGTTGCGCTCAGAATAGCCAGCGCTTCGCCCCTACGTCCAAGACATTGCTTGCATGGAATGTATAATCGGAACGTACACTCACGGTCACCGGAGCGACTGCCGTGGAATTGCGCGAACTTCGATATTTCCAGACCGTGGCGCTGTGCGGCAGCTATAGCCGAGGCTCGGAATTGCTGCATATTTCGCAGCCCGCAGTAAGCCGAGCTATCCGCCAGCTCGAAGACGAATTAGGGAAATCCCTGTTCGAGCGACACAGCCATGGCGTGAAGCTCACCGATGCGGGCCAGATCCTGCTCGCGCGCTCCCAGGTCTTGCTGCGCGAAGTCGAACAGACGAAAGCCGAGGTGCAATCGGGCGTCACGTCCCCGTCAGGCAACATTGCCTTTGCGATTACACCGGCCGCGGGCGGCGTGCTCGTTCCCGCGCTCGTCGAACATTTCTCCGCGCAATATCCGAACGTTTTCATCAACGTCGTGGGCGGCTTCAGCGCCTCGATTCACGAATGGCTCGTGCGCGGCTACGTCGATCTCGCGTGCGTACATGATCCGTTGCCCCAGCGCGGCTTCGAAATCACGCCGCTGATCGGCGAGGAAGTCTTTCTCGTCGGCAAGGCGGGCGCTGCGGGACTGCCGAAGGATTACGTGCGCACTGAAGACCTGACGTCGATACCGCTCATCCTGCCGAGCGGCGAAAACGCGTCGCGCCGCCTGCTCGAAACGTGGACGGCCTCGCTCGGCATCACGCTCAACATCAAGCTCGAAGTCAACGATCACTTCATCATGCGCGCGCTCGTGCGCAGCGGGGCCGGGTATACGCTGGTATCGCGCGGCGCCGTCGACGACAACCTCGAGAAATACGGCCTGCAGGCGTGGCCGTTCCGGCCGAAAGCCTATTGGCCGCTCACGCTCGTCACCTGCAACAAGGTGCCTCGCACCGAAATCGTCAACGCGTTCATCGACTCCATTCGCACCGTCACAGGCCGTCTGTGCAGTGAAGGAAAGTGGGTGGGGATGTCGCTGCTGAAGGATTAGTGCGTCCGCAACCGGCATGTCCGCAACCGGCATGTCCGCAACGGGCATGTCCGCAACGGGCGCTCGCGCGGGTTGGATCACGATGACTGTGCAATTTGATTATGGAGCCTATGCCCCGACAGTATTTGCCATGCGGCAAATGCCGACGATAGACTTGGTTAGCAGGGAGTACGTATCGATCGCCGATGCGTGACGACTTCCGCTGTAACCACGTTCTCGACGAGGGGAGCGACATGATCGATACCAGAAGGCCACTGATCCTCGGGGTTGGCGGAACGCCGCGAGCCGGCAGTGGAACAGAACGTGCGCTCGCGATTTCGCTGAGAGCCGCCGAAGCCGCCGGCGCCAAAACGCTGATGATTTCCGGCCCGGACCTCGTGCTCCCGCTCTACACGCCCGGCACCGATCGCACGCCCGAAGCGGCCAGCCTGATTCGCGCGTTCCGGCGCTGCGATGGCCTCATTCTCGCATCGCCCGCCTATCACGGCTCGATTTCAGGTCTGATGAAAAACGTGCTCGATTACGCCGAGGATCTGCGGCCCGATCAACGCGTGTATTTCGACGGCCTGGCCGTGGGCCTCATTGCGTGCGCGGGCGGCTGGCAAGCCGCGGTGCAGACGATGACGGCGATGCGCACGATCGTTCATTCGCTCAGAGGCTGGCCGACTCCGCTCGGCGCAACGCTCAATACGTCGACCCCGATGTTCGACGAACACGGCGGCTGCAGCGACAGCGCCTCGCGTTTTCAACTGGAAACGGTCGGCACGCAGGTGGCCGAATTCGCGCAAATGCGGATTGACAGAGAGACGCGTGCGGCCCGCATGAACGACCGCACGCTGATTGCGGTAAACGCTTGAGATCTAATTCGTAATACCCGTCGCAGCACTTCTCGCAGCACCCATCGCAGCACCTGTAACAACGTCTGTAACGATTGAGTCGAGATTTAATTTCGACCTGCCGAACATCGCGGCCATAATATTCCTATAGCGGAGACAGCCTTGAAAGTACCGTTCATCAATATTACGAAGCAATCCGGGCAGAACAAGCGCCAAGCGAAATCATTGCGTCAGATGCTGGCTGTCGCGGGCATGCTTGCACTCAGTGGCAGCGCGATGGCGCAAGGCGCGCAACCGGTCACGCTGGATTTTGCAGGCTCGACGACATGGCTCGGCCAGGCGCCGATCATGATCGCCATCGACAAGGGCTACTTCAAGGACGCGGGCATCAACGTCAAGTTCGACAGCATCCTGTCATCGTCCGACCGGATGGCGGCGTTGCAGTCCGGGTCCGTTGCATTCAGCAATCTCGGCCGCGGGGCGGTCCTCGCTTCGATGGCCCGAGGCGACAAATCGTTTTACTACTTCGGCAACGTCGATCAGGCCCCGGGCCAGGAGGGATGCTTTGCGCGTCCCGGCATCAATTCGTTCCATGACCTGAAGGGCAAGACCGTTGCGGCCAACACGTCGGCGGAACTGACGCTCAATGGCTTGCTGGCGCAAGCGCAGATGTCTCCCAAGGACATCCAGTACATGGAGCTGCCGCCCAATGAAATGGCCGTGGCGCTCGCGCGCCACAATGTCGACGCCGTGTGCGTCTGGCAGCCGTTCCTCGGCCAGGTCCAGGCGGCGGTCCCGACTGGCAAGCTGCTCGGCACGGACATGGACACGGCGACCTACAAGAAATATGGCACCGTGGCCTCCGCCGACCTGCTGATCATTTCCCGCAAGCTCGTGAACGAGCATCCCGACGTCGCCAAGAAGCTGGTCGCTGCCATCTACAAGGGCGTGGACTACCTCAACCAGTCTCCCGACGACGCCGCGAAGACCATCGCGCACTACTTCCAGCAGCCGCCGGAAACCGTGCTCGCCGAGATGAAGAAGTTCAAATACATCGGCGGGCAAGATGCGCAGCAGCATCTCGTCGCGCAGGAGTCGCAGCTCGCGGACATGGCGAAGGAACTGAACGACACCCAGAAGATCCCCAGTGTCCCGGATGTCAAAGCATGGTCGAATGGCAGTATTCTGCCGAAGTCGTAACGACCTGACGGCACCGGCGGTGCAGGCTTAAAGCCCAGACTGGCGGTGCCGTCAAGACAAGCTATCGGAGAATCACGAATGCCTGAGAAGCATGCTGCGGATGGCGCCAATGGTGCCGCCGTTCGCGCGATTGGAAGCAAGGCCGACGGTATCGGTGGAGGCTCATCGGACAGATCCGTTCTGCGCGCAGCCTACCGGCGCATACGGCGTCACGACCGGCTTGCTCTGAAGATATTATCGGTACTCCTTCTCATTGGTATCTGGAGCTGGGCCACTTCCAGCGGCGCGATCTCGTCGCTGTTTTTCCCCTCGCCTTCCGAGGTGTTCAAGAGCGCCGCGGCACTGGTGGCGAGTGGCGAGATCTGGGGTGCCGTGTGGGCGTCGGCGCAGCGCGTATTTCTGGGCTTCGGCCTCGCGGCCCTCATCGCCGTTCCGCTTGGCATCGTGCTGGGTGTGTGGTGGCCGGCCAAGGCCATGTTCGATCCGATCATTTCGCTGCTGCGGCCGCTGCCGTCCATCACCTGGGTGCCGCTCACGATTCTCTGGCTCGGCATCGGCGAAGGACAAAAAATCGCGATCGTCTTCATGGGATCGTGGATCTACATGTTGCTCTATACGCTCGAAGCGACCAAGCGCGTCGATCCGTTGCTGATTCGCGCGGCGCGTAATCTCGGCGCCTCCGATTTCGCCGTCATGCGCGAAGTGATTCTTCCCGGCGCATTGCCCGGCATCATCGCCGGGCTGAAGGTGACGCTCGCGATTTCATGGTCGTGTGTCATTACGGCGGAAATGGTGGCCGCGCAGACGGGCCTCGGTGCGTTGATCTGGCGTGCCAAGGACTGGGGAAATCTGCCGCTCGTGCTCGTTGGCATGCTCGGCATATCGATTACGGTGCTGATCGCCGATGCGTTGGCGGACGCCCTCGAACGATGGCTCGTGCCCTGGGAGCGTCACGCACGAGCAAGCCGCAATCAGAAGGTGAACTGACATGACAGCCATACTTACCGCCTCAGACGTAAGCAAGACGTATTCGGTCGGGCCCGGCCAGGAAACGGTCGCGATCCGCAACCTGTCGCTGCATGTCAACGAAGGCGAGTTCATGTGCCTGCTCGGCGCATCGGGGTGCGGCAAGTCCACCCTGATCAACATGTTCGCGGGCTTCACGCAGCCCACGTCCGGCGCCGTTTATCTGCGCGGCGAACCGATTACCCGCATCGAGCCGCGCTGCGGGATGGTGTTTCAGTCTTACGCGCTGTTCCCGTGGAAGACGGTTCGCAGCAACGTCGAGTTCGGCTTGAAGATGCAAGGCCGCTCGCGCCGTGAACGGCGCGAGATTGCCGAGAAGTTCATCGACATGGTCCAGCTCAAGGGATTCGAGGACCGCTATCCGCACGAGCTTTCAGGCGGGATGCAGCAGCGCGTCACGATTGCGCGCGCGCTGGCGAGCGCACCGGAAGTGCTGCTGATGGACGAGCCGTTCGCCGCGCTCGACGCCATGACACGCCAGGTCATGCAGGAGGAGTTGCTGAGCATTCAGGCGCGCAACCGCATGACCGTGGTGTTCATCACGCACAACATCGACGAAGCGCTCATCCTGGCAGACCGAATCGTCGTGCTGTCCGCACGCCCCGGGCGCGTGAAGACGATCATCGATAATCCGCTCGCCCGGCCCCGGCACATCGACGTGCAACTGTCGAAGGAGTATTCGGAGTTGAAGTCGCAGGTCTGGGGCTATGTGGAAGAAGAGATGTACCAGCACGTCAGCGCGACGAGGCTGGCTGCGGCGTAAAAGACATTGGCGAAGAGATCCGGCGGCGGGCGCTAACATAGCAGTTTCGACCTCAGCGCCTCATGCCGTCGTGCCATGTCCAAAAAGCTGCCTCCGCTTAATCCCCTGAAAGTTTTTGACGCCGTCGTACGCACGCAGAATCTCACCAAGGCTGCGCAGGAGTTGCACATCAGCCAGTCGGCCGTCAGCAAACAGCTTTATGTGCTGCAGTCGTATCTGGGCGTGGAACTCTTTCGCCGCGAACGTCATGGCATCAGCCTGACACAGGCTGGCATTCATTTCGGCGAGGAGATCGGGCCCGCCTTCGACGCCATTTCCAAAGCCACGACCAAAATCATGCGTAGCGGCGCGGACAGCACGTTGCGCATCCAGACCTACACCACCTTTGCGGCCAAGTGGCTGATTCCGCGTCTCGCCGATTTTCATGCGCGCCACAAGGATATTTCCGTCGAGATCACCAACTCGGTGAAGGGCGTCGACTTCGATCGCGACAACGTCGATCTCGCGATCCAGATGGGCAATGGCGTCTGGCCCGGGCATGACGCGGATTTTCTTTTCGAAGACGTGATCGAGCCCGTCTGCAGCCCCGCGTTCTTCAAGCGGCATGCACCGGACAGCGCCTACCCGCAGGCGCTGCTCAGGACCTGCCTGCTCGTGTCCCGCTACCGCCGGACCGATTGGTCCACCTGGGCGCGCCTGTGCCGCTACGAAGACGAAATCGCCGATAGCGAGCAAATGCGCTTCAGCACTTCGGTACTGACCTGGCAGGCGGCGGTGGAGGGCCTGGGCATTGCCATCGGCCAGACGTCGCTGCTCGCAGACGACCTGAAAGCTCAGCGTCTGGTACGCCCATTCAATTTACCGGTGCGCACGGGCGCCTCCTATTACGTCGTGCGCCCCCAGTTGCAGCGGCACGCGCGCAAAGTGATGCTGTTTCGCGACTGGATTCAGGCGCAGGTTGCCAGCTCGATCCCCGCAATGCAGCCAATGGACTACACGCTCGGGTAAACCTTTCCCCCGGCAACAAAGCCGGACTGGAGGGGGAATCTGTTTTGTTCAGACATGCGATTTTGTTATGTCTGGCAGCAAAACCGGAAGAACTGCAAGCACGCGATGCCATGCATGATGCGCGAGGAGAGTCGTGCCTATCGCGCTATCCGATGGCGAATATCGGAATCACGAGCCAGAAAAAAAACGGAGACAAAATGAAGTCTTGCAACAGGATTCCTCGTCGCATTGCCAGTGTCGTTGCAATCGCAGCGACTATGCTTGCCGCAGCCGCGCCGGCGGCCCGCGCGGCCGATGACGCAGCCGTTCGCGACTATCCTTCGCGCCCGATCGACCTGCTGGTTGGCTTCACGGCCGGCGGTCCGTCCGATGCGGCCGCGCGCATTCTGGCCAAGCGCCTGACGGCCGTGTGGCCCAACGTGCACGTCATTGTGGAGAACCGGCCCGGCGCAGACGGTGCGATTGCGGCAGCCGCGATGACCAAAGCGGCACCCGACGGCTACACGCTGTTTCTGGCGACCCGTAGCCACGTCAATCTCAAGTGGCTCTATTCGGGACTGCCTTTCGATGTCGCAACCGACTTCCAGCCTGTTGCCGAAGTGCTCACCATGCCCCAGGTCCTGGTGGTCGGCCCGTCCATCAAAGATGCGGACTACGCGGCCTTTGTCCAGGACGTCAAGGCTCACCCGAATGGCCTGACCGCGTTTTCCACCGGCAACGGTTCGGATCCGCACCTCGCTCTGGCTCTGTACGAGCAGAAAACCGGCCTGAAGATCCGGCACGTTCCGTATAAGGGCGGCGCCAACGCCACCGTGGATATGCTGGCCGGCCGTGTCGATTGCTCGTTCGCGACGCTCGGCACCGTGATGGAGCAGATCGACAAAGGGCAGGTGCGTGCTCTGGCGATCGGCGGAACCGGGCGCGATCCGCAACTGCCCAATGTTCCTACCTTCAAGGAACTGGGCGTGCCGGATTACTCACCGGCGGCCTGGTACGGCGTGGTGGCGCCGGTCGGTACGCCTAAGGGTATCGTCGAAAAGTTGAACAAAGCGATCAACGAAGTGATGAACCAGCCCGAGGGTGCAAAGGCGCTCGCAACGCTGGGCGCTTTGCCGGTCAAGGTGTCGGTGGCGCAGTTCACCCAGCAGTATCACGACGACCTGGTTGCCAATGGCAAGCTCATCAAGTCGTTGCATATTCCGGTGAACTGAACGATCGACGTTCAAACGAAATTGCGGCGGGTCTCGAGGTTCGAGACCCGCCGTTGTATTTCCGGCTGCTGTTACCCTTGAAGAATCAGTGCGTCGACGGCCAGCACGCCCTCCCCCTCGGCCATCACCATGAGGGGATTCACTTCGGCTTCGCTGATCTTCAGGTCCGCGCGCACGGCGAGCTGTGAAAGACGCGAAATCGTCTGCGCGAGCGCCTCCAGGTCGCCCTTCTTCGTACCGCGCAGGCCCGACACGGTCTGCAGCAGTTTCACTTCGCCAATCATTTCGCGAGCGACTTCGACAGTCACAGGCGCGAGGCGAATGGCGCGATCCTTCATGACCTCCGCCCAGATGCCGCCGGCTGCGAGCATGATGATCGGGCCCGCATCGGCATCCACGCGATAGCCCACCAGCACCTCCGTCAGTCCCCGGCGCATGGGCTGAACCAGCACCTCGTCGCATTCGATGCCGGGCGCCCGCTCCTTGAGATTCGCGCGCAGCGTGCCGAATGCGTCGGCCAGTTGCAGCACGTTCTGAATGCCGAGCACCACGCCGCCAACTTCGGTTTTGTGCGGGATTTCGGCCGAGCTGATCTTCGCCACCACCGGGAAATCGAACGGCAACTCAACGGGCGGCCGGTCGATCGCGTACGTCGCGGCCGCCGCGTGCGGCACCGCGAGTTCATCCAGCAACCGGTACGCGTCGGCTTCCTTGAGCGCGCGCGTGTCGCCTATCTCCGCCACGCTCGCCGGCTCACCGGGAACCCGTCGCGCGAACACGGCGGCAATGGCATCGGCGCAGGCTTCCGGCGTGTAGAAGCACGGAATACCCGCCTGCGTGAGTTGCGCGAGCGCTATCGGCGCGTCGGGTACCAGCATGGCGGCGAGCGGCTTGGCACAGCCCGCGCTGTCGATGATGGGCGCCACGGCCAGATCCGGGTTAAAGCGCGCGGAGGAGCCAGCCACGGCCACGATGAGATCGTATTCGGGTGCATCGAGCAGAATGTCGAGCGCCTTTTTCATGACCTCGTAGAATATACCCGCGAACACACCGCCGATCAACCAACCAGCCAAGCACACAAATTCCGACGCCTGCACCTAAGCCAGCGTTTCAGGCGAAGGCAGCACAACGATCACACCGCGGCTGCCA
>Ga0131853_10012463_pt1 | contig 15580 bp, 8 predicted proteins | sample TergutLab28metaG_FD_92764 | JGI IMG/M metagenome (GOLD analysis project Ga0131853, IMG submission 92764) | Labiotermes labralis P1 segment gut microbial communities from Petit-Saut dam, French Guiana - Lab288 P1 (version 2) (version 2) | ecosystem: Host-associated > Arthropoda: Insects >...
AAAACTCCTGATGATGGACAGAGGAACTGTCCGAAACATGTAGAGTTTTATTCCAAAAATAAATTTGAGAAATTAGTGCATCTAGTTGGTTTTATTATCAGAATCTGTACTGAGACTTTCGACACATCCGCAATTGATAGTTTCCATGCAGACGTGCACACGCATATACACACACACACACACACACACACTTGTTCTCACCACCCTGAAGATGGTTACATGAGTGGCCAGAACCTGTTGGTGGTCACTATGCAATAAAATTACATCTATAAAACCGAAGTGCATTTGTTGGTCTTTTAATATATTTTATGGATCTAATTGATACACGGAATATGGAACGTATCAAACTAGGCAGCATCGGTTTTTCCCAGAACCTTTTATCGTTTTATGAACAAATAACATTATTATTTTAATCTGTAAGCTAACAAAAATTCAACAGGATCTCGACCATAAATAGAACAGTTGGCCATTAAGGCTGGCATGGTCAGATCTCGTGCATAATTTTTTTGCCATCCTATTCCTAGTCATGTTATGTGAGTATCACCTAGCTGTAACAGAATCCCTATTTAAGTAATTCAGCACAAAGTGATGTAGGAATTTAGGTTTTAGTGGCAGTAAGTTTTGCAAGTGAGGTATTGTGGGTTTTGACACTGTGTAGTCTTGCAGGTGGATACCAAGATTTTGAAGGTACTTGACTTTTTGTTCATTAAAGTGGAAGTGAGTGGGGTTAGATGTGGTCAGGTTTTATAGAAGGGTGATGTGATTAATGGCTTATCAGAACAGAAGCGGAGAGGAGGTACAACCCTGGCCAGGCCAAAAGGAATGGTAAGTGGGATGTTATAAGAGAGTGGACCTGTTCATGGCCACTGCAGATAGAGAATTTGTCCTCTAATGCATAGTACAGAGGAGTGTTTTATCTGGATTCTTCTTATAGGGCAAGTTCATGGGTTTGAATTGAGGGCATATATATTCTGTGTTGTTTGTAATGGTCAATAAGCATTTTTAAATATGTCTCAACAGGTACACATTAGTAAGGGGCGGGCATGTGAAACCTGTCTTGAATGGAACCTGTGTGTAACGGAAGCCTGCCTTTAGCAAAAAATTTTTACACTCCTGATGATCTGGAGTCCCAAGGACTGAAATTTCAAGTACCTGTATGAAATGGACATGCCTGCAAGGAAAAAAGAGTTTTGGTTCCTTGCGGTTTCATTTTAGGCAGTACTGACTGTATAAGTTTTGTATCTGAAGCTGACAAGTTATTATTCAACATATTGGTTATTCCATTGCTGTGTAATACAGAGAAATATGATGTAGGATTTGGGTTGCCCACTAATGAAATTCCTGTATAGAATCATGTTCTAGAATTTGTGTCTCTATTATGAACTTAATAAGATATTGTGTTGAGTTATTTCTTTATGTACAAACTCAGATAGTTTGTTTACTGCCTTTGTTCTCTTCTTAATTTGTATACTACATCTTCTTTGATACTATAGTCCTTTTCTATTTTGTCTGTGAGGAGAAGTTGATTTGTCATACAGGAAATACATGTTGTAGGTTCCAAAAAATAAAGATGAAATAGTAGAGAGAGAATTCAATCGTCTCTTAGAGGCAACAAGTTACTTATCACATGAGTTAGATTTCAATTATGCTGGCGGAAAACCAGTTTCCCTTGGACAAGCTTTGGAATGGGTCATCAAGTAAGTAGCTCACACTGGACACCTGTTTATCCTAGCAATATGGTAATGAATGAATTCCAGCTTGTCTTTTTTGATACTACATTTTGTTATGGTTAAACATCAGAGTTATGAATAGACTTCAACAGTTAATGTACAAAATATTTTTCATTCTTTGTGTAACTTTGTGTATAAATATGTGGAATTAATTGCTTGGTGATATTGAAGCAAACAGAACTTTAATTTTAACAGAATAATGAATACACTTGTTGCGTATTACTGTGTAGCCTTTGTAACAATATGTTTTCTTTACTTTGGAATTCTGTAGTAAGATATGGACAAAAACCCAGAATTCAATATCACTTCATTCAGTAACATTCATAACCTTTGAAACAAAGAACGTTTAAACAGAACTAATGAAGTTGCCTTTCATATTTGTACATTTTTGCATGTCTATTGTTATTAATATTGTTTTTTTTTTTTTAATTTTATGTTTGTGAAGAATCTATTGATTAAGAACAGGTTATGTGCATACATGAAATATGTTAGATATAACTTTACTGTTGTCACGTTTCAAATTGTGAAGACTACGGATATATTTCGAACAAAATTTGTAGGCATTTAAGAAGCACACTGTGGTAGTGTTCTGTGATGGAAATAACTGAGGAATTTGACCTTGCATTTTACTGTAAATCCTCTTTACCTCATTTGTTGTTTCATATTGCAGGTTACAGGAGAAAAATGTTAAAGAAAAGCAGGTACAACACTGGAAAGCTGTGATAGCTCTGCAAGAGAGGTTAAAAACCAATCAGTGTATGGTAAATATTAATGTGTAATGATGTTTGATGTGTAAGGTAGGGTATAATGAATTTTTCTGTGGACTAGGATCCAACCCAGAAGTTTAGAACCACCCATTTTTTTGCCAAAAGTATATGTAGCTGACCTGTGTGGGTTGGTATAAACCCTCCAATCGGCATGCATGCAAGTTATGTGCAGTCTGTTGATATTAAAAATGGAATGTCTTCCAGTCAGGAACTGTAAAATACAAATGACCATGAACAAAGATTTTGGTGTTCAGATTGTTTGCTCTTTTGTGTGATCTGATTTATAGTGCAGTTAGTGTTGAACTGGGATTTTCAGACAAGTGAATGCAAACATGAATTGATTACTCCAGAACAAACAAACTTTCTGTGCTTCATGGAAACCTGGTGCCTGGATTTTGTTGAACCTTGACTTAGAATGTCATAAGTGTGGGCTTGCCACTTCATAGTTGAGATTAATTAACCCTAGAATTTATGGCTTTATTTTCATTTGGCCTCTGACAAAGTCATAATGTTGTGGTGAATGCAGGTAAATTTGTAAATGCAATTTCCATGCCTATTATTTTACTTGAAACTTTCTTAACGCTTTTTAGGGCTAAGGTTATAATATGACATTGCAATGAATATGGATCCCTGGTAAGGTGATTATTGTGTTTGTACAAGTATACTGTAAGCTAAATACATCACAAAGAGAATATCATTTATAATTTGCCATGAATGTGTTTAAAAGTTTCACTGAGATGTCAAAAATTATGTATGTATGTTATAATTACAGCAGTAATAATAGTTGTAATAGAGTAGACCTTCAGTATCGTTGACTTGCAGCGTGCTGTTTCTCATATGCATCTTTGAATATGTACACACCATTATTTTTTATCCAGTGCTGGTTCTTATGTTTGTTGTAGCTTTTCAGCCTGTCTCACACATCACATGTACTAGTTTCTTCCACTCAACGGTGTCAGATTACCAGAGCACTTCTAGTGAGAGATTCTCAGACCAGTTCTTTGGTGATTTTTTGATTATTTTAAATCTTTTACAGCCAAGTAGTGTGCTCTGTCTTGTGCTTTTTTTATGTGCTTCATGTAATCAGCATGGTTTCCTTGCATGAAACCCAATTCTGGAAGCAGATTAAATTTACAAGAAACAAACTCTGCTGAACTGAGTGGGGTCTTGCATTGTTATGTGTTGCATTAGATTTGATAGTTTCTTCACTGATGATGCTGATGGAGAAGGAACAGTGGTGTGAAGAAGAACTGACTTATGGAATCACATCTCTGGTCTTTATGATGCACTTCCTCTCTTAAATGCTCCAAAATGTCTATGTGTCCCACTGGACGATATGCATGTTGCAAAATACAACCCACATTGCCTTCACTTGGTAGCTGGATGTTCTTACAGTTTTGTTTGGGGAAATGAGCTTGTTGTGCACTAGAGGCTTTGTCTGTTACTTTTACAGTCATACTGGGACACCCATAATAACTTTGGTCAGAAAGTGTGGATCTTTGTCAATTTATCCAAAAAGGTCATTGCAGATTTCAACTCTTAATTTTTTGGTCACATGTCAGAACTTTGTTACCATTTTCATGTACACACCTTTCTTGTGTCCAAATCGTTGCTTAAACCTTGTGAATTGATTCCTTATTCATGCTGAGTGTATCAGCCATCACTGTACAACAGATTTCACACTTTATTATGTTGTCATTGGTTTTTGTAGTTTGGGGTCATCCATATTTTGGATTATTTTGCCTGTCTCCTCAACCACCCATAAATCTGTTATGCAATTCAAGTATGTTAGTGTGAGAAGTGCTGTGTTATTCTAAATGTATGTCAACATGATGTAAGTTTCAGCTGCAGTTTTGTTGGATTTGGGATGTTATGAACTACTCAGAATTTCTATTACGTTTTCTGACAAGGGTGATGAAACGTGTCTCACACAACTGGATGTAACATAAATACTTTGTACCAAATAAAGATATGAAGATGGTTCTTGGAATCAAGCAATACCATGCTAAACAACTGTTTTATCTATTTGATTGTGGCAAGGGTGTTGTGTTTGCTAAATTTTCACTCCTGTTTCATTCTTGCCAGACTGCATATGTCGAAGACTCATCTAATTGGTAGACGTGTAGATACATGCATTAGACAGGAATTTGTTACTGATTTATATCTTTCATCATTTCAGTACAGTTTATTTTAAGAAAATCACGGGCAAAGAATGGGTACTATAGCTACTGCCTGATGTAGTGAACTGGTATTCTCAATTTGCATTGTCATATTCTCTAATTTGTTCGAATAATGTGCTATGATGAAGCGAGCACTGACCACTAATATTCTGATGAACTTATTTGTTGATTTCCAGATGTTGGCCTTACGAGAGAAAATAAAAGAGCTGAATAAACAGTATAAGGAACTGTGTGAGAGCAAGGATCCAAGAGACATTACTCAGGAATTTGATTTACGTTCTAAACTAAGGGATCTTAACAACTGCTGTCAAGTAAGTGTGTTATGTAGGCCTCATTAGCCAGTCAACTGAGCTGCGATATTTTGACTGTTGGTTGTTGATAAAAGATTCATGTAAAGTTTTCTGTTTCTGGACCAGTAAATATAGAACAGCACTGATAATGGTCACACAGCAGTAGTGCCCATGAGTTGTACTTGGGAGGTATCCATTTCAGTTCTAAGTTGGATTAATAGCTGCTGTTACTAATGTTTTATTTTTGTATTTTTCCTTGGTGTTTCTAGTAGACAAATAGTGGGACAGAATCTCAGTGTAGGCCATGATTTCTTGCTTGAAGTTCTTACATTTTGCCATTTATTCTCTGATTCATTGTTATGTAACTTATGCATTTGTATGTTGTGCCACATTCATTTCATAGTCTGTCTTACAGCAGGTCTCTAATCTTTTCTAAAGCGAGTTCTCCACAAAGTGCAATATAGTGCTTTCTCTTTCAGTTTCCAGTATATTCTCATTTCCTTAAGTTCATCCAGTAGCTGTCTTCTTCCTCATCTTTCTGTCACTTCTATATTTCCTTCCTCCATCTTTCCTTCACTAATGTATTTTAGAAGGCAGTTCCTTCACAGGATGAGACCAATCCAGGTAGATGTCCTCTTTTGTATTGTATATAGGATATTACTTTCCTCCTTGACTCCCTGTAACGCTTCTGCATTTTTCATGTGATTGGTCCATTTGATCTCCATCTTTCTCCAGCACCACATTTCAAAACGTACTGGGTATGTACGAGGGTGAGTCAAATGAAAACCGTAAATATTGTAATATAATTGTGTAAGGTTTTCATTTTACTCTCCCCCATATGATCTATTTTCCAGCGTCCTAGTTTCAGCACCATGCAAAGCTTTGATCCAGATTAGCACTCTACTAGTTTCTGCTTTAAATTTAAGTCCAATTTGCTGGTAAAGAACTTTTCTTTTTGCTGAATGCCTCCTTTACCATGGGAATCCTGGATTTGATTTCAAGTGTACACCTTGCTTTACTTGTTATTAGGCTACTCAAACGTGTGGCAGAAAAACTGAAACTGCACCTTTATTCTTATCCATAATCTTTTGTACCATGTTTCTCTGCTGTCTTAAGAACTTTGTATTATGACAAACGGTTCATGAAATTCCCCTGTGGTAAGGTGACTGCCAGATTTAATAAATCTTTCATTTGATCTACTCAAAATGTAGACTCTTTTTAAATGAAATAAGGTAAGAAGAATAGTGACTGGCATCTGTGTGCAAGAGTGATTACATCAGTAGTGGAGTTTTTCATTGCAGGAAGCTTTGTAATGGAATGGGATTAAAGTGCCATACTTGCCCAAATATAAGATGAGGATTTTTTTCCTAATTTATTATCTGAAAAATGGATGGCCACCTTGCAATTCTGGAAAAAGTTAAACAGTTGATATTATCATTCCATACGTTATTGATTGCAGTGTTCCATGAAAATTGGGTACATGTATTATATTGGTACTAACCAAGGAGCTTTGATTATGCAGCACTCTTGACAGGGAGTTGTCAGTTGCCTATGTGTGATTTTGTTCCTCTAACATGAGAGGAATGGCTGTAAAGGCCCACACATTCTTCACTCTGACTCATGAGTATGGTAGTTAGCTTCATGCTGTAGCTATGTCCTATGACTCCTAGTTTTAAATATGTCTGGGCCTGGCCCACATACCCTTCAGAACCAAATTTATGAATATGCACATGGGATTTTGGTAAAGATACTATTCACACAAGAAATGAAACAAGAAATTTGAGCAGCTCCACTTAGCATCAGAAACCTGATGGAAATGGAGTTATTCTCTGAAATGTTGAATTACATGAACCACCTGATGTGGCTCTTAAGTCCAAGATGATTTTATAGAAACTAGGGTATTTCAGAATTTCCAGTGGTAACTACCAGTGATTTTTGATGCCAACAATTTGGAAATGGTTTTGCTTAACCCATTTTCTCCGGAGACTGATGGGTTCAGTGATATAAAACACAAAGGTGTGTATTATGTACTACAGTAAATATACGCAATTAAAACTACAACATCAATTTAAAGCAAATATACATTAAAATTTTGTTTACTGGTCAGTTTGTCAGTGTTAGTAAGTATTAGTAAGTGTTATGTGCTCCTCTCAGAACGTGTCTGAAAGCAGTGGTACATGATGGTCAGTTTGAGACAGAGTATGCAGACATACCCTACCTAATGTTAATTGTCTCTGTAATAACACAGCATTTGGTGCAGAAGTGTTATAGCCAACAGTTCGGTCCATGGGAAGAATGTGGAAGTGTGTTAAAATTTTACTTTGTACAACTGTTTTGAGCTATAGAAACAACATAGGCAATAATAAACCACACAGTCTGCACAGTATTTCTCCTTTTATTCAACTCTCTGTCTTACTGGAACAATATGAAGCATGCACACACCACGATCCCTGCCTTGGAATTAAAAAAACGGTGCAGTAAACACATAATTCATGTGAAAATCCACTAAAATATAATACAGTCACATTGGAATTATTCTGCAGGACCATGGAGTTAGAAGGGAACTAATTTAATACCTAGGTAATTAAGATGTCTAATTCTGGATGAATATGATGCTGTGAGATAAGAGTGAGGACATTTCTACTAATTGATTTTTAAATCTATGTGATTTTATATTAATTTAAACTGTACTTAAACTATACCGAAATAACCCACCCATGACAACTAAATTGTTATTGTTTTCAGAAATTTTTATTCATTATGGTATGTTGTGTCTGGCCTGGCCATCTTCAGGTAATACATAATATATATAGAATATGTGGGAGGATATTAGCAATATAAAGTGCTGTAAAAGAAATGGCAGCTCATTTTATATATATAAGAGTTCATGTTATTGATGTAAATTTTGAAGTTCTATGTATTCCAGCTGTTCAGAAGGTATATTTTTTAACCAATTTAAGTTTATTGTATGTGAAGTGCTTGATTGTGGTATATGATTTTACTTTTTGAAGATTTTGTAGCATAGATTCATGGTTTTAAATTTTTATTTTGAGTACAGACTGTCTGAGGGATTAGAATTATAGAATATCTGTAGAGGAAGTTTATAATTTGTATGTTATGAGCTTGTTTTGTAGAGTGAATTGCTTTGAATAGTCCTTGGAATTTGTATTAGTGACTTCTGTGATCAAGTTTTGCAGTTATGAAATGCAATTTTGTTGAAGAGATACATGTAGATGGAAGGGTTTTTTTTCTGTGTTGTGTAGAAACTGATAGATTGCTGAGAATTGGGAGAGGGTCCCTGTTTGTTGTTTGTTTGTGTAGTTAGGATAAAGCTCTGAAGATGGCATTGTGTTTCCTTACAACAAAATGCCATCTTCAGAGTTTTATCCCAACTAGACCAATAAAGAGACTGTCAGCCCCTGTCAGTCCTCAACAGTCCATCAGTTTCACACACACACACACACACACACACACACACACACAAAAGAGAGAGAGAGAGAAGAAGAAGAAGAAGACTGTTGACCTACATATATCTCTTCAAGAAAACTGTGTAAGTCCTCTTTATATACATATTTATTAGCGTAATAACGATAATAATTTATATCTCCCACTCTAAATCATTAATTGAAATTACTATTTTGATTTCAGATTTTTTATCTTCATAACTATATCACGGTAGTCACTAATATAAATTTCAAGGGTTATTCACAACAGTAAGAATCTTCACATTTCACTTAATTATTTTGAACACATTCCTCTTTCACCATCATATTCATTGTATCCTTTAATTTCAGTTTCCATTTTCACCATAATAAGGTGCTCATAACCTACAAATTACAAACTTGCTCTACAGATATTCTGTAATATGAATCCTTCAGCCTGTCTATACTCAAGAATATAACACTTTAAAACCATTAATGTATGCTAAAAAAATCTTCAAAAAGTAAAATTATGTGGCATCATGAAGTGCTTTACATAAAATAACCTTAAACTAATAAGAAATAGAACTTCAAAACAGCTGGAATAAGTACAACTTCAAAATTTATATCACTAACACAAACTCATATATTATTATCTTTAATGTAAAAGTAACTTGTTATTTCTTCTTATAGAATTTTATGTTGCTAACATCCTCCCAAGTATTCTCTATGTGTGTGTTACCTGAAGATGGCCCGGTCAGCCAAAACATGTTGTGAAGGATACTAAATTCTGAAAACAAATATTTAGTTGTGAGTGATGGGTTATTTCAGTATAGTTTGTATGTTATCACAATGGGATGTGTGAAATAATGGTTGAAGAGTATTTTATACTGTGTGAAAAACTCTGGAATCCCACAGTTATTTTAACCCTTTAAATGCCGAGTTAAATCCCATCTGCCATTTGCTAGCCTTATTAGGAGCTCACCATATTCTCCACATTAGCAGTATAAGGGTTTATGGGGTTTGAAACAGTGTATGTTTATGTAATGCGTGATGATGGCAGCATGTAATGGCTGAAACATATTGCAATGGGATATAGGTGGAATAAAGGGAGAAATGTTGTCCAGACTGCCTGCTTTGTTTTTGTCTACATTGGGAGAAATGTTCCAAATGCAGACCCTGAAAGCTTAGAAAAGTGTTTATAGGTAACTGACACCATAGAATCCTTGGAAGGGAAATGAAATGAACATTGGGCTTAAAATAATTAAGGACTTATTAGATTTTTGGCTTCATGAGTATTATAATAATTTTAAGTCTTATTTGAGCATGTTGTGTAATAATTCACAGATAAATTACACTTGCATTGAAATGCAAATTTTATTTTCAGAAAGACACACCAAGTAGAATCATTCTTTCTTTTGTTGCTCATTACAGGTTATGGCAAACTGATTTTATGAAGGGGTGCTGATAAGTCCTTAGCCCGACCTACTGCCCGATGTTGTAGGACGGATAGTGTCATTGGAAAGAGGAGCCTGTTCATGTGCCAAATTGCAAGTCTTTTCTTGTTATAGAGGCTGAAAGGAAGCATGTCAGGCGACGCATGCAATTTCAACAACATGGAGACGCGAGCTGTCATCAAGTTTTTTTTTTTCCCTGCAAGGCAGGGCACCTAAGGAAATTCACGCCATCCTGACAGAAACATTAGGGGAACCTGCACCATCGTATGCCACTGTCAAAAACTGGGTGGCCCAGTTTAAACATGGTGATTTTTCCAAATGTGATGCCACTTGTCCTGGATGACCCAAAACAGTGACCACCCCGTAGATTATTGATCAAATTCGCGACCTAATCTTGGAAGACCGCCGGATTTCGGCTAAATCAATAGCTGAACAACTGGGCATCTCACGTGAGTGGGTTGGGTACATTGTTCGTGAAGATTTGGACATGTGTAAGCTCTCCGTGAAGTGGGTCCTGAAATGCCTGAACGTGGATCAAAAACGCCAACGGTGCCAGTCGTCTGAGCAACTTTTGGAATTTTTCGGCGCGATCCAAACGATTTCCTATCACGATTGGTGACCATGGACGAAACCTGGTTATATCACTGTGACCCGGAGACAAAGCAACAATCAGTGGAGTGACGGCATAGGGGCTCACCCCGCTTCAAAAAATCTCAATAATCCACTGGTAAAGTTCTTGCCTCGATTTTTTGGGATCAAGGCAGCATTCTCCTCATTATCTTCCAAAGGGCCAAACTATCAATGCGGAGTATTACTCATCTCCGCTGGTGCAATTGAAGGGCATTTTGAAGGAAAAATGGCGTGGGAAGGTCACCAAGGGGGTCTTGTTCTTGCATGACAATGCCCCGGCTCACCGGGCACTTGCAACCCTGAAGAAGCTGGCCTACCTGGACTTCCAGTGTCTTGATCACCCACCCTCTTCTCCGGATCTGGCCCTGTAGGACTACCACCTGTTCCCTGGACTGAAAAACAATTGAAAGGTTGCCATTTTTCGTCTGACACACTGGTCATTACTGCCGTGGAGACTAGGTTGGACGGACAACCTTCTGAATTTTTTTTGAGTGGCTTGCAGAAGTTGTAGCAACGGGCTAAGAAATGTATTGAGCTTCGTGTGGAGTATGTTGAATAAATCCCGAGTTTGGTCACTGTGGCTTGTTTCCTTCCTGGTCGGGCTAAGGACTTATCAGCACCCTCTTGTATTAATGGTGTAAATAAACAAAACTATTGAAGGTACTATTACTTATGGTTATGCAGTAAGCAGTATAGTAATATTAATTGGACTGATACTAGCTTTGTGCTGATGATGAATCTGCATTACACAAAGCTATGATCTGGAGAGTGTCATACCGTAAAGACTGATTTTGTAACTTTTATTTATATTTCAACACATTTTGTTAGTAACAATTTAATAGACATAATTTAGAAATCACTGATAGTCGTCGTTTTTTTTTTCAATAGAGAAATTTACAGCAAGGTTTTGCAACCTTTGCTATGTGGTTTTGTTTTCTTTGCGTATTAATCATGTTTCTCTGGATTGAGCTTGCTCAGGATAGGGACAGGTGGTGGGTACTTGTGAATGTGGTAATGAACCTTCAGGTTCCATGAAATGTGGGGAATTTCTTGACTAGCTGTTAACCTGTTAGCTTCTCAAGAAGGACTCTGTTCCGTGAGTTATTAAGTAAGTAAGTACTGTGCAATGACTTTGGTTGTGGCAGTGACATGTGATGTGTGTCTGTTAAGAAATTCATATTCTGTTTCAGGAGTGGGATCAGTTGCAGGAACAACAGAGAGAAATTGAAGATAAATTACAAGAACTGGAAGCATCACCACCAAGGTTCATGTTTATTTAAGCTAATTTGACATTGAAATTCCATTCATAATCATACTTGCTAGTTACCATACTTAGTATGTAACATGGTTGTTATTTTATTTAACATTGGTATGATTAGAACAGTACTCATTTGGCTTGTTCCTCCCTGTTCACAGCAACACTGTTTGATAAATCTCAGATTTCCTTATTAGATGTCTGAATATTATGTATCAAGTCGTATTAATTAAATACTGCTATCATTTCTGTTTTGATTTTATTTTAGTGATGTGTATTTATCATCGCGGGATCGACAGATTTTGGACTGGCATTTTGCAAATTTGGAATTTGCTAATGCTACACCCCTCACCAACCTTTCTCTGAAGCATTGGGACCAGGATGATGACTTTGAGTGTACTGGAAGCCATCTGACAGGTAGAATAAATCAGAGATGTCTGCTTACTTGTGCTTGCTTAAGCTTTCGTAGATTGCACGTTTTCATTTGACATACAAGACTTATTTTTGCTAGATTTGATGTTCTTACAGCAGTGGTGATGAAGATCATTGTCCTTGGTTGTTAACAACATGCTGACTGTTAAATAGTTACTGATTTTTCTGACAAGCGCTTGTCTGTAGTGTCATTTACAATTTATTGGTCCTCACATCCTTACATTGCAAAAGATCTTCACATTTCCTGTTTGTTTGAAAATTATGTCACTTAACATGTTCTCAGAACAGACACCAAGTTCACTGTTGATAAAACTGAGTGTTTGAAGATCAGTTGTGCCCAGAAAGAGAAACAAAACTTGCCTGTCAGGAATGCTTTTACTGACACCAGAAAGCACTACTGACATTTGAACTTAAACTGTTTTTGTTCCAAATGCTATAAACCGTGAAGAAAAAAGATGGTGATAGTGGAAAATTCCTTGTGAATGTTGATGATATTACCCATGTAAAACCATCATTGCAAATTTATATGTTACAAAACATTAGCCTGTTTATTTTGTGTGTAAATACTTTGTCCTTTGAAAGGAACAAAGGCACTTTTAAGAGACGAATCACACAACATTACTTTGTAAAATTTACATACTGACTCATATTAATTGGCAAACCATTGGTGAACTTACATGATTCTCCACTACTACTACTACAACCACCACTACTACAACCACACCACACACACACACACACACACACACACACACACACATGTTTTTGTTGTTTTTCAAGTGAGGTATTCAAAAGAGGAAAACTACAAGAACAACATTTGCCCTTGAGAAAGACCAGTTTTTATTTGCCTGGCATAAATATGGGTATGCTATTGTTGCAGAAAAGAAGACCAGGTGTTCTCCTTTAATGGATTCTTTTTTAGAGATTGTGATTTTAATTTTTGTAGGTATTGCTGTTGGTAAAACTGCCACATGTACAGCTGGATTTACGCTGTTCTGATGTTCTGTGCCAAACATTTCTCTTTTGTTTGTGGAAATTTCTGACCATAAAAATCTTCTGTAACTGATGATTTTGGACAACACATTTTTATGTAGAATGTTATGTAATACTGAATGTCTGTTACCCTCATATATTCATGTGTCATGCTCTATAAGAAGCAGTTTTGGTGAAGTATGGTACTAGAAACTTGAACTTGGGTTGATATCTGGCCCCCCTGTCTGTCACCTTTGCATGCAGGCTTGTATGAAGTTTTTATTAAAGTTATTAAATGCTCATCATGTCATAAAAGACTTGAAACAGATTTATGGAGTATAGGTGGATACCATTCTACACGTTTTTGACACAGGAGTCAGCTTTAAATTCAATACCTGTTAAGCTACGTAAAAATATGTGTTGCTTATTATTACAAGTTGGCTGATTTCTGGTATCTCCAGGTATAGTCTGTGTGGACTTTTCTGACTTTTTCCCACCCGGGCAAGGTATTAAAATCACATCTCTGCTGGGGACAGCCACAGGGCAGATTCTGTTACTCCCTGGTGGTACAATAATCATGAGAATAATGGTTGTTGGAGGGGACCTGTGTCTGAATGTGGATTGCAAAGCATGTGGGTGGGAAGTGGTGTTCTTCACATGCCTAATGTTTTATCGTAGGTAGAAGTAAAGGTTACGTTTTTAGGGTGAATGATCTGCACACATTTTTGGCTGGGGACCAAATTCAGTATCCGTGATTTCAGGCTTCCGCTGTGAAGTAGATGTGAACTGCACTCTTCTGGGTTATCATGCAGCAAGTAGTGGTAATTTCTTACGGACGTTTCGGGACAACCTATCGATCCCAACTTCAGGAGTCAAGAGAAAGATGGGATTGATAGGTTTTCCTGAAATGTCTTTAAGAAATTGAATATGGGACTGATAGCTTGTCCTAAAATGTCAGTAACAATATACCACTATTCACTGCGTAATAACCCAGGAGAGCCCAGTTCTTGAATTTGGTATCCTCTGATTGAAAATTCTGGGCTGTTGTATTAATAAATGTGATATGTACGGTTTGTTGGTGTGATTAACTGAGGGTTTAACTTGTCACATTTGGAGAAAAACACTTAGAAGTCTGAAGATTAGGCAGGCATTTTTTAAAATGGATCTTAAAGTGGAATAGGTGTGGCATATTTTATTGAACTGCTTACAGTAGGGTCCACACAGTAAGCTTTTCCGATGTTTGTCATGAATATTTGGCTTCATAATAGTTCCAGATTGCGGAGGAGTCTATAACATGGAACTGTTTTTTATGTTATGATTTCTGACATGTTGTAGAGTAATTTCACTCTTCTGTTAGTAATAGTATGACTGATGTTACTAATTTAATTATTAATGGTGCATTTCCAAGCAGTTTCGTTATGTGAGCTAGAACTTAATTTTACAAATCTTGTAATGAATGATTTTGCCAGGCATAAAGACCCTGTAAGTGTATGGATTTGCAAAAAGTGGATTTGGAAAGTATGTATACTTCAAATTCATAGACAGTCCTAAATTTTATTTAGTGCTGTTTTTCTTGTAAGTTTTCAGGCTTTTATGGCACGTGCTGCTGAAATGTGACAGTACTACTTTTCCTGCTGGTTGTGGGCCTTAGAAGGGCCATTTGCATCACTTCAGATTCTTGCCTTGGGCTAGGTACAAAATCTGTTCCCTCTTCCCTCTAGCCCCAGTCCTTGCAGTCTGCTTGTATAATCAACATAGTTCCTCCTTCAGTACCCACCTGAACCAAATTCGGCTACTATGAGGATGGAGGTAGCATACTTCTTTGAAACATTGGAATGAACTTATTGTCTTATGTTAAGAAAGAACCCAAGAAAACAACAATTTGAGAAATTTCATTGTCTTAAAAGGAATGTTTAACTCATGATGCCATGTTTGTGCCCTCACATGGGTGCATGCATGTCTGTGTGTGTGTGTGTGTGGGTGTGTGGGTGTGTATGTGTAGCTCTGTCTCCTGTGAAGTTTTAAATGAGTTTATAGATTTTCATTGAAATTGATGTTAGCATTATGACACTGGAGGTTACCCAACTTTCATTCTGCTTGTTGCTGCTGTTGATAGTGCATTTGTTCCTGCTGTTGATAGTGCATACAGACTGTGATGACCACTGCTTGTGGGAGATGAAATTTGTGTGTGTTGGTAGAGTGTCAAAAGATAGACACATTTTGTTAATGCAGCTTTGTTGTATGATTTAACACAAGGATGGCTGCTGTTCAGAATGCATGTGGATTTCAGTTTGGTGGTGGGAATTAATGGACCTTTCCTGGGACTAAATCTGGTGTGGAAGTAGGCATATAGACATAGCTACATTTTTTGTATGACATATTTGTTTGTTGTGTGTACTTTGAGGTAACATGTGTCACATTCCACATGGTTGCAATGTGTACTTTTGA
>Ga0131853_10012464_pt1 | contig 15579 bp, 16 predicted proteins | sample TergutLab28metaG_FD_92764 | JGI IMG/M metagenome (GOLD analysis project Ga0131853, IMG submission 92764) | Labiotermes labralis P1 segment gut microbial communities from Petit-Saut dam, French Guiana - Lab288 P1 (version 2) (version 2) | ecosystem: Host-associated > Arthropoda: Insects >...
ACCGTTACTTTTCCGTTTTGATGTCATTTTTAAGACCTCCTTTCAGGTGTTGTGTTTATCTTGTTTTTTCGTTCGAATTGTGGTATTGTTGTTTTGTATTTGTACACGCTACCCCCCTGTTAGCAAGGTGTATGTTCACATGCTTTAAAAAATGGAGAACAAAGGAGATGTGTATGTTTAAGAAGCTACCAGCAAATTCAAGAGCATTATTGAGTGAAATTGTTGATTCTGATAATCCTGAGGAAATGTTACGAAAAAAGTTTGACGGGTGTGAAAGCCACAGGCAAGATGATGAGCTTTGTAGTTTACTGAGAGAGTTAGAGAAAGAAGAATACATAAAAACTATATGGGCTAGTGATTTACCTTATATTGTGCAAATCAATAACTCTGCACGGGCATATGACGAGAGAGAAGCGGAGTATGAGCGCAGACAAACAAATAGTACAACAAACAATTTTTATGGTGACTCTTCTAATATTCAAATTCAACAAAATTCAAATAACTCCACACAAAATATGACCATCACAAATTCTATTGATTACGAAAAAGTTTTGGAAATCTTCAACAATGTGCTTGCTAATATGGATTCATTCAATTTGTCAAATGAGGATAGAGAGCAACTTGAAAAAGTGGTGTTAAAAGCTAAGCCAATAGCGGAAAAGAAAACAGATGAGGACTTTGTGAACAAGTCGCTTATGATAATCAAGGATATTATGCTTAGAGCTTCGGGTAGTTTAACTGCACATGGCATTCTATTTTGCATACAACAATTGGGGTATATGCTATGAGTGGTATAGTCATTGAATTGCAACGAGATGCATTAAACCAAGACATTGACACTATAGCTCTGCTACGCAAGGCGTATCTAGTAGCGAGAAAGCTAAAACTCACTGAGTTTGGCGAGTGGATAGATTGCGAGCTAAATGGTTATCGTACCAAGAAGACTATCCCAATACCAGAATATAGGACGGTGTTTGGACAGTTAAAAGCGTGGAATCCATATAAAGGTTGGATGCCTGTGCTTTTTGAGGATAGTGAATCTGAAGATAGTTTTTCAAAACGCAATCTATGGGATTCAATTCCGAGCTTATATACAGCTCTGCGGTCAGGCAAGGAAATTTACATGGCTTTGCCTTCGGAAGTAACAGGCTATTTAAATAGGCACTCTCAATTTTCAGCAATTGGACTGGGAACAAACTACTCTCTTTTTTTCAATAGCAACGCAATTCAAGCAATAATTGAAACGGTGCATAATCATATATTAGAATGGGCTATATTGTTGGAAGAAAATAACATTATTGGAGAGGGACTTGTTTTCTCTACCGAGGAAAAGCAAAATGCAAAGCAAACGCAGATTATCCACTATACCAACAACTTCTTTGGAGATGTTAATAACTCCCAAATACAGCAGGGTACGGTATTAAGCGAGCAGTCATGAAAGCTTATGCCATAAAAAGTTTTCAACTAAACTAAGTGTGAGTGCATTTTGAGTACAATAATTTTAGCAACGACAAAAAATAACAATAAAACAGAGAAAAAGTAATAATAAATCCTGTAGAAACAACTAAAACACAGGGGTAATAGGTTCTGTGAGTGGAGTGGGAGTAGGCAACGAAAGCTCCGAAAAACTGATAATTACAGGTTTTTCGGAGCTTTCGTTGTGCCTTCAGTACGTTTTAGACGCAAATAAGTTTTTAGACTAATCGCTTGAATTTTCGTTGTAGCTATTTTTTCGTTTTCTTGCATTGCATGACTTTTCAAAGGTGCGAACATAATAAGCACGTTGACAGTTTAGCATAATTACGCTAAAATAATTACAGGAGGTGTTGACCATGGGCACAAACATGATTAGACCAGTATCGGATTTGCGGAATAATTTCGCAGATATATCAAAAACAGTACACGAAACCGCACAGCCTGTATTCCTCACCAAGAATGGCTTTGGTGATATGGTTGTTATGAGCATGGAGGCTTTTCAAAAAATGCAGTATGAAAGTGAAGTGTATTTTAAACTATTGGAAGCGGAGCGTGAAGCAGAACATACGAGCAAGCGATATTCTTCTAAAGATGTGCTAAAGGCTATGAAAGAAGCAATAGGGGGCTGATATTATGTATCAGCTCACATTTTTGCCGATAGCAAAACAGGATATGACAGATATTGTGCGCTATATAGGTCGTGAGTTGCTTAATCCCACAACAGCTGAGGCGCTTGCCGATGAAATGATAGAGGCCGCTGAGCGGCTTTGCGATTATCCATATGTAAATGCTATCCATCAGACGATAAAGCCATTGAAGTATGAGTATCGTAAATTACTTGTGAAGAATTACATCATGCTATATTGGGTAGACGAGAAGGACAAGTTGATAACGATTGCTAGGGTGATGTATGCCCGCCGTGATTATGAAAAGCGGTTGTAGTGAAGTGTGTATGCGCATGCTTAAGAATATAATTAGTAGGATAAGTGATAAGATAAATTCATTACTTTGAAATGGCGAGAAGGATTCCGCCCTTAGTGATACTAATTTGATACTAAAAAAAACACTCATACGAATATCGGCAATACTTACATCAGAAATAGTATTTTATTAACAAAACAATCTCAAAAAAGCATCAGACCATTGAGTGGGAGTGTCCTGAAAAGCTTGGTAAATCAGACTTTTCGGGGTGTTTATATGTGACTTGTTAATAGTATGATAACATAAATACCTACTGAAACTACTCTTGCGCCACTGTTTCCCTGGCTCAATTTTTCCGCAATCATCACAAGTTAGTAGCCGGTATTCCTTCCATTCCATATACTCGACCTTGCTGATTTACACCATTGGCAAGGTCTTTTTTTGCATTTTTATCATCACGCATAGCATAGAGATAAATTATATAATAATGTCTTGACATTATGCCGGCAACAATTACAATGATTATTGTCGACATCAATAGGAGGTGATTTGTTGGACGACAAAAAGAATGTAGGCAGACCATTTGCCAAAAATCCAAAGGCTCAAAAACTTACAGTACGTGTAGATAATTCTAACATGAAAATATTAGATGATTATTGCCAACGTGAAAATGTAAGTAGAGCAGATGGGGTTAGAAATGGCATTCGGTGTTTACAGGATAAAAGATGTAAGGAAGTGGTGCCCATCGCTAAACGAAAACCACTTCCAGTCTAACATAACCACCTTAAAGGCAGAAATGCGTAAATCTATTATATATGCGCATCTTCTAACTTTCAAGAAGTTATGAAAATTTTATTATGGAAGGTGAGAAAGATGACTGATAACGAGCACAAATCTCTTCAAACATTAATATTTGAACGTCAAGAATTGGCGTATAATCGAATTAAAAATAAGCCGTTTTATTTAGAAGTATGTGAACGACAACGTCAAACGGAGGAGGTTGTTGAGAAAATGTATCGTGAGCACTTTACTCATGACGAACAGCTTATCTCCGCCGCCATTATGAGGGTGAAACTGAGAAATCAGGTATGGAGGAAAATGAGGTCTATTTTCAAGGTTTAAGAGATTGTTTTCAGCTTAAATTCACTTAGGGCTTCTCACTGATTAGATTCGGCGGCGGTAGAGACTTTCTCTTCCGCAGTATTCTTAAATGTTTTATCAGTACAAATATTATGCTATAATGACCTTACCGAAAGGATAGCCTGAACAGATAAAGTGAACAATAAATAAACTTCATCAAAACTTCATCATACCTTCATAGCTTCTTTACTGCCGGTATTGCATTATAAGGCTATAGGTTAAAAGGAGGTGGAACGCTATGTCTCACATCATACTAGTTGTGGAGGACGATCAACATATTAACGAAGTGGTGTCTGAATATTTGAAAGAGACTGGGATGTCAGTTTTATCTGCTGAAAATGGGAAAGTAGCCCAGCAAATAATTGAAGGAAACGATCGAATATCGCTGTTTATCCTAGATATTATGTTGCCGGAAATAAGCGGGCTTGAGCTTCTCCAAATTCTGAGAGGCGATGAAAGATATAGAGAAACCCCCGTGCTTATGCTGACGGCGCTAAGCGATGAATATACACAGTTAATCAGCTTTGAGGGTCTCGCTGACGATTATGTGTCGAAACCTTTTTCTCCAAAGGTCCTTGTGAAACGAGTGCAGTCACTTTTACGGCGTAAGGGGCATACGCCCAATATTCTGCAGATTGGAAGTGTTCGAATAGATGTCGATGGTTATGAAGCTTATGAAGATGACGAAAGTATCAATCTGACATTAAGGGAGTTTGAGCTCCTTAGAGTACTTATGCAGCATCAGAAAAAAGCACTATCCCGCCAGCAACTTTTGAATCTAGTATGGGGATATGACTTTTTCGGAGACGAGCGAGTTGTGGATGTACACATTAAAAACCTAAGAAAAAAATTCAACTCAAATATTATTACAACTGTAAAAGGCATTGGGTATAAATCGGATATGGGTGGTGATGGCATGTGCTAAAGCATAAAGGACTTAAATGGAAAATATTTTTATTTACGCTGAGCGTAATTACACTGGTTATAATTGTATCATTTGGAATACTGTATTTTGCATTGCCAAATTATTATTTGCACCAAAAAAGTACTGCATTGCAACGAAATGCAGAAAACTTGGCATTAGATTTAAGAAATTCAAACTCAGAAATAGAAATTGCAGAGTTGATTGCCAATTTTGCTCAAAGTAACAATGCCAATGTGGTAGCGTTTGATGAAAACAATTCTCTAATCCCGTTCCTTACATTGCCTTTTCTTTTTAGAGATGGAAGCAGCCTGATAGATGGGCATCATTATGTTACAGCCACTATTGTAGAGGCAGATGCCGAAGAAATTTTTCAAAGGTTTAATATCTCGACAATGCGGATAAGAACAATCCAGCCGGGTGATGGGTTTAGAGTAGAGGGTTTTTGGGGGTATTCTCCTGAACAAGGGCGTCTACTATATCGTCAGCAGCACGAGCTGGTTACTATGACAAAAGTTATTCAAAATGACATCATTGATCATATCACTTTAAATGCCACATTGCAACCCATCCATGAAGCGCAAGGCGTTGTACTGTCGCTTATGCCATATATCTTGGCTGTCGCATTTCTTATTGCTTTTACAGCGGCTTATTTGTTTACTAAACAGCTCACTAAACCAATACTGCAAATTTCAAACGCCGCTGCCCAGATGCAACAAATGGAGCCAGATGCATTGTCTGATCTCGGCACGGCAGACGAACTAGGGCAGTTGTCTCGAAATTTAGACTCTTTATATACGAGCCTGCTTTCAAATATTCGAAGACTTACACAAGAAATGAAAAGAGTAGAAAAGTTGGAACAATCTAAGACAGACTTTATGCGAGCTGCAAGTCATGAGCTGAAGACGCCTATAGCTGCATTAAACGGTATACTAGAAGGTATGATAGACAATGTGGGTGTGTATAAAAATCGAGAGAAATATTTGCAAGTAAGCAAAGAACAAGTGCATAAGCTGTCAACACTTGTAAGCGAAATTTTAGAGGCATGTGCGCTGACGGATACGGAAGCAACTGAAGTTATTAATCTTGAAGAAGTTGATATTGGCGCGCTGCTAACAGAAGTTCTTACGCCCTATAAACTTATTATGGATAACAAAAATCTACGCTTGCAAAGAGGCGATTTCTCTTTTGTGTGCATTACGGATAGAAAACTGCTTTTTCATACTTTTTCTAATTTAATATCGAATGCAGTCAATTATACGGAGAATGGCAACAAAATCAATATTCATTTTAGAGAAAACTCTCTTTCCATCGAAAATGAATGTGACGAGCTCAATGAAGATTTAGAAAAGCTATTTGAGCCTTTTTACACTTTAAGTTACAGCCGTGATAAAGTCAAAAGTGGTACGGGGCTTGGATTATATATTGTAAAAAGAAATTTAGAATTATTAAATTTACCTTATCAAATGACGCGCACGGAACTTGGAGTTAAGTTTAGTATTGATTTTGAAAAAGCTGAAAGAAGTTGATTTGGGGGTTAATATCTATAGTTGAGCTACTTTAATAGCTTCCAAGTTGTAGGTTTTTTACCGCAAGGCAAAGAGACGACAGTAGAAACCTGTCAGCAAAGCCGCTGGCAAAGTGGAAGATACAGGAAAAATTGGGTTGTGGGAAAAGACGAGTTTTAATATTTAGAGTGGCTCAACTATATAATCAAATATACTTGCCAGCAACGATAAAAGAGGATACTTCTATTGAAGATATCCTCTTTCTCAATCTGAAGGTAATGTTTATTTGATACAGTGTGCTTCGATCATAGTTGTTATTAATCTCGTGTAATTGTGATCTCCACAGCGAAAAACTCGCCTCCATTCTGATAACCGAAAACGTCAAGGAGATCATTTAGTAAAATGTCATCAACAGTTCCATACATGAACCTGTGGCTTTGGCCATGTCCTTTTGAAATGCGAACAGTGGTGGAGTCAGTTACGGTGAAGGACAGTGCTGCAGAGTCAAATGCTTCTGCCGGAAGCCGATGTAGAACTTCACTTTGTATCTGATTGCCTGAAATTTCTGTGACAACAACCAGTGCATATTCCATTCCTTCGGAAAGCTCCCTGCCAATCCCAGATTCTATGCTGCGCATTGGGATTTCCGGGACCGCCAGGCGCATTACTATAGACGGGTGGTGCAAAAAGATGACTCCGATTAGGGAGAGCGCAATATAAACAACAGCTTCATAACGCACACCTTGGACTGCACTCTGCTCATTGTTTCTTATATATCCAATCAAGTGAAATAAAACCACAAAGATGAGATACCCAATGATTGCACCCAATGTGTTTGTGATTAAATCACCTGTTGTTGAGAATCTTAACGTAAATAATTGCATTGTTTCAATAGTTAATGAAAAAAGAAAGCCTGCTAATATAACCTTTTTCAGAGAGCGGAATTCAGGCCAAATGGCAGGCAAAAGGAACCCGAATGGGACCGTCATTATAATATTCAAAATCTCCGGTACAATGCTTCCATACACAGCAAATGGAATAAGTCCGATCCTATCTAATGGAATTAGTGGACTTCTCAACCACCAAACAAACCCAACTAATCCTGTCAGACGATAGACGTACATTAAGTAGAATAGGAAGATATAAACAGCTATTAAATGCTTGAAGGTGCTTCTTTTTCCTTCTATTCTTCGCCTTCTTGTAAACTGCACAACTTGCCATATCGCACATAAAATAGTCGCACAGGCAAAGAGAAATAGGCCCTGCCACGAAATAATACTGTGGAACATCCCATAAATGAGAGATCCAAGCCTTTGCCCAATGGACATATCAAAAACACGCTCCTTTGCGCACAGTCGTACTAATCAAAGAAACATAAGTATAGCACAGAGTTCGTGGAATTTTCAATCTGTTTTTTATATTTTATATGGCGATATCAGCCGATGAAAGGGTTTTGTCTTTTGCCCCGGAGCGACTCAAGATAGTTTTGGTAACGCCTAACCGTCAGAGCGGGTCTCACACACTAAGTAGGTGTGGAACAAGCTCTGCCTCCAATTCTTGAAAGCAAAAGGTTACAATTATTGCATAGCCGAGCGACAAATTAAATGAGAAATATCTTTTGACTTTCAACTGAAATAAAGGCATGCCGTAAAGTGAGGTGAAGTCTTGTCACCAAAAACCGGAAGGACAAAGGCAGAAACCCCAAAGTATATTGATATAGAGTAAGGTTTGGCTTTGAAGCCGAAGTTCGCCTTGAAGATTATTTTGTAAATAATGCAATTACAAAAGGCGAAGCAATCCGAAGAGGTATACATTCCTTTTATCCATAAAAAAGAAGCGGCAGCAAACTCATGCATAGGAAATGCGCCACTTCCAACCAGCAAAATACCCAAGGGTTCACTTGATGAGCACTTCACTTTCCTGATCAAATAAATGTATCTTAGCTAAGTCTAACGTGAGATTTAAAATTTCTCCTGTTCTTGGACGGCTTTGCGGCGGAATCTTAGCTACCAGGGAGCTATCTTGGCATGAACTGTACAAATATATTTCGGAACCCATCTGTTCGGCAAGATCAACTCTAACCGGGACAGTGGCAGTACTTTGCCCCGCTTGTCGTCCACCAATATGCAAGTGTTCCGGGCGTATACCTATAATAATATCTTTGCCTATGTAATTAGCCAGTGACGCTTCAGATGCACAGTCTGGAAGGATTGGTAATATTACCTCACCAAACCTTGCTTCAAAGCCCATTTCGCATTTTTCAACTACGGCGTTTATAAAGTTCATCTGTGGTGTGCCGATAAAGCTAGCAACAAATTTATTACAAGGATGGTCATAGAGATTTCCCGGTGTGTCTACTTGCTGTATAAACCCGTCCTTCATAACGACAATGCGGTCGCCCATGGTCATAGCCTCAACCTGGTCATGGGTTACATAGACGAAGGTGGTTTCCAGCCTTTTATGCAGCTTGGAAATCTCGGCGCGCATGGAAGTTCTTAGTTTAGCATCTAAATTAGATAGGGGCTCGTCCAGAAGAAATACAGCAGGATCTCTTACCATTGCACGCCCAAGGGCAACTCGTTGGCGTTGGCCGCCTGAAAGTTGACCGGGCTTTCTTTGAAGCAGCTCCTCAATATCAAGAATCTTCGCCGCCTCTTCTATCTTATTTCTGATTTCAGCTTTCGGCACTTTTCGCAGCTTGAGAGCAAACTCCATATTCTCAAATACGCTCATATGAGGGTAGAGCGCATAATTTTGAAATACCATCGCAATGTCTCTGTCTTTTGGTGCGACATTATTTACAAGGCGCTCACCAATGTGAATCTCACCTTCGGTGATTTCTTCGAGCCCTGCAATCATGCGTAGTGTAGTAGATTTTCCACAGCCTGATGGACCTACGAGTATAATAAACTCTTTATCCTTAATCTCAAGGCTGAAATCATGTACAGCTACGACATTACCGGAATAGATTTTAACGACACTTTTTAAAGTAATTCCAGCCATGATAACCTCCGAATAAATTTACACATTATATAGTCATGTTACTCTATAGCTATCTACTAAAACTTGCATTTTTTCATAATCTTGCATCGCCTCATCCTAGTTTGCCTTTGGTCAAACGTTAGAGTTTCCTGACTATATCAATACATCATGCCATACAAGTAGCATTTCAAATGCATGTAAAATAAGAGCAAACTGTATAATAACTATAATCAAACCAAGTAAGGCAAGGCCCCAGATGCTGATAATTAAAAGCCTTTCACGCTGCCAAAACTCAAATATATAAACTTCTGACAGTGTCGCTTTAGCTTTTCTTATTTTTTGTGTTAGAAGATTAAAGGTTCTTCTTAATATAAACATCAAACCAGCAAGCAAGGCACAGTATAAAGCCATTAAAAACCGTTCCTCACGGATTTGTCTAAGTAGCCTATAATCGGTAAAGCTATACCTCGGCTGGGCGACACCGGCTCCGCTCAAAATGCCTATGGCGGACGCCCTTGTAAAGTCGTCATCCAAACGCATGATGACGGTATTCGCCGTACTGCTTAAAATCACTGCCGGGATATATACAACAAGCTCTTCCGTACCGTCATTAAGAACCCCTGTTACCAGATAGAGTTCAGAATCTATTCGTATTTCATTGCCCACAGCATCTAAGTTGCCGAACATTTCAAGCGCCGCTGCCTCATTCAATACAGCCATCCTCATTCTGTGAGTCTGATCGTTTTGGGAGAAGAAACTTCCGCTGGAAAGAGTGTGAGTCATCACAAAAGGCCATGTGTAATTCGTACCGATAACGCGCACATCATGGCGAGTATTTAAGGCTTCAACTCTTTTCTGATATTTGTTTTTGTACGTGAGCATTCGCCTGCCTTGGTTAATATCCTCTAAAGAGGCAATTGATACTCCGCTTCCTGCAGAGGCCTCGGCCAATAATATATCATCGTATTCAATGTTGTCCACTAAGCCCCAAATAAGAAGTGCGGCTATGAGAAGCCCCCATAATTTAGTTATCAAAGAAATCCCTCTCATTTTGCAGATTGATAGTCTCACCCTCGAAGAAGGCTCTATCGCTGAACAGAGCAATAGGCGTGAAGAAGGTTATGCCTCTAGTAATGACTGTATAATCTAAATCGGAATCGCCAATCATTACCCTAAGTCGCTCTGTATAAAATTCACGGCCTAATATACCATCCCTGCGCCTTATTTGGTTTAAGAAATAGCCGTCAGAATCTCTGTTTATCGCTCCGTTAGGAACGAGAACATAGGTTTCAGCGCTTTCCTTTTCAAAGCGGATTTCGAAGGTTTCACCGGCGGTGATGCCTTCACCGTCCACGGAGATAGTAATCCGTTTCACATTTTCAAGTGGTGTAATATTGGTCACAACTCCGTTAAAAGAATGAGTAGCGTTACTAAGGCGGCACGTATCCCCTACAGCGATAAAATTATTACCCAAAGACACATTGGCATCCACAATAAAGCCGCCTTCAAGAATTCCGAAGGATATCAGCAGTTGATTGGCGTTTATAAATTGCCCCTCGTTTACGGAGACAGAAAGTACCACGCCGCTCACCGGAGCGTATATGACTTGATTTTGGGCAAAGTTTTGTAAAGATCGCATATATGTATCAGAACGGTTTTCAAAATTCGTCCGGCCAGCTGCTTCCTGTACAGATAGATTGTTCAGGTCTAGCGTTCGTGCCTGCAAATCTCTTTGCAAATTCTCTAACTGAAAAGCGTAGTCATCCAACTGTCGTTGTCTAGCTCTCTCTTTGTCATAAAGACTCTCCGCCGCCCTTGACACACTATCTTCCCATGTTGATATCAGGTGCTCATAGCGGTTCTCTGCGCTTCTCAAACTTTCTTCCGCTTGGGTCAGGCTAAGTAAGGAGATTGCACCAACTTCGTATAAAGCTCGTGAACTTTCATATTCTCTTCGTGCGCTCTCGAAATCCTGTCGAGCCCCAGCCAACTCAAAGTCGGAGACAATATCTTTTTCAAATTCTTCAGAACGAAGACGAGCCATATTGTTCGTAATTCTCTGAATGTCGGCATTTGTTCTTTCAATGTCAAGCTGTAATCTATTCCTTGCAATTTGGTCTTCGTTTGCTCTTCTCTGGGTATCTTCACCAAGAGCTTGCAAGTTTCTTTCTGCATCTTCCGGAGCATCACCGAAGCTCATTTCAAATATTGGTTGGCCTTTTTCTACGAATTCACCTTCTCTAACCAATACTTGCTCTACTGTACCGCCTAACTGCGCATGTAAATCGCGCAGAGATTCATGCCGGGCGATGCCCGTAGTCACTTCCATATGATGAAGCCTGCCTCTGAAGGGCATAGCCGCCGTTACAAGCGGAAGATTATGACCGTATATTGTTCTAGAAAAGAAAATCAAAACAATAAAAACTATTAAAGAAAATATTCCAATGCTTTTGATATTAATTTTTTGTCTGATAGACATCTATAATATGCCTCCTATTTTACTCCTGATAGTTCTATGCCCTTTTCTAGATCCTTCTGACCGAACAGCAAAAACCAAAGAGGGAAAAACATATAAACGCATGATACAGCGAAAATTAGCCCAATTCGACCAGCCGCTATGCGCGAAAGAAAGACCGACAGAGGTTCACTCTGATAATCCCTGATGAAAACTACAGCCTGTTCGACCAGATTCCAATATTCAATAAATGTGAGCATGGAAAGAGCGGCTATACCGGATTTCATCTGAGGCAGGACGATGCGGAGCAATATATGCAAATTGCTCGCGCCATCTATCCTAGCAGCCTCAAAGTAGGAGTGGGGTATGGACTTCATATTTTGCCGGAGCAAAAAGGTACCAAAGGGCGAAAATATGCCGGGTAGTATAATAGCCCATAAACTTCCGATAAGTCCAAGATGCTCCGCAATGATAAAATTGGGTACCAAAACTGCGACAAGCGGCATAAGCATAACCACGATATAGACAAAGAAAACCGCCTCTTTATATTTAAACTGCCATATTGTAAATCCGTAAGCTCCGAGGAGCGATACAATTACACCAAGTATAACTACCGGGACAGTAATCCTAGCTGAGTTAAGAAGTAGTATCAAAAACGAAGGCTGGTCGATAAGCACAGCTTGGTACTGTGAAAGCGTTACTTCATGAGGGATGATGGCTATTTGTACAAACCGTTCCTGTATTCCGTCTAAAATGTCAAAGGTTGACAGCCTTGTTGTATAACGAAGAGAAATTTCCGCTTCCGTCATGAAGGAGTTAGTTACTGTGACTATAAAAGGGAGCATAACTAGCGCAGCAGCAAGTAATAAAATGGCAAGCATTACAGTTTGTGAAGCGTTTAGCTTATTTTTATTATTCACACAGACACCTTCCTTTCCAGTTTAAAAAGAGTCTGAGTGAGAAGTGCTATGGCAAACACCAAAAGAGTGGTAGCCGTCGTTAGTCTCGGGTAATTCAACGAGAAAAACATATTGTTCATAAAGTGTTGGAGCATATATACGCTCTCATGAGGGTAATTGCCCATCAGCAGATAAATCTCTCTGAAAGCCCTGAAGGAATTGATAATGGACATAATCAGTACCAATACCAAAGTAGGGGCTAAACAGCTGAAAGTTATGTGACGGAATACAGCAAGCGGGCCTGCCCCATCAATGCTGGCGGCCTCATAATATTCTTTAGGAATATTTTGAAGCCCCGCCAGAAACAAAACGATGTTATATCCTAGATTTTTCCATATGAATATGGTCATAACAACCACTCGGGCATAGCCGCTGTTTAGCCAGTTAATACGGAGGCCGAATAAGGTGTCAAGCAGCCCATTTAGTGCACCGTTATGGGCGAAGAGTGTTCGCCAAAAAAATATCATGGAACCTGATGGAATAACCAAAGGAATCAAAAATATCAGCACAAATAGACCCCGAAAGCGCCGAACCTTCTTAATGAATGTAGCTAGCAGAAGCGAAAGCACCATATTAAGCGGCACACATAAGGCGATAAAAATGACAGTGTTCATTACTCCCAGTCGGAAAGACCGAGCTCCAAGCAAGTCAATGTAATTTTGAAATCCGACGAAAACTCCGCCTACGGGCCTGCTTAAAAATGAATAACCTATGGAAATCAAGAAGGGAGCAATATAAAACAATACAAACCCTAAGAGCCCTGGAAGTATGAACAAAAAGCCGCTGCCAAATACACTTTTGAATCCTATGGTTCTACTCATTTAGATACAATCCCACTCTGTTTTGAATTATTCCGGCCACATCTTCGGCGGATCTAGTTCCATCAAAGAAGTGTTCCATTTCCGTATTAATTGTATTGCGAATAGTCTCGCTCTGAATGAAGAGTGTATTTACGGCGTCGGCAAACTCACTTACTGTGGCTATGTACTCAGCCAATATACGCTGTCCTTCAGCGTCAAGACTCTGCACGCCCATATGCATTAAAAGATTTCTCTCAAGTCTGTCGGCAAAGGCATTGTTGTTAATTGGGAGCCCCATCAAATTCATAGAAGTTTGCATCTCTTCAGAAGTTAGGAATCTGATAAACGCCCAAGCCGTAGCTTTATTATCCGAATTGGCGTTTATTGCGTAGGCTTGCGTATATTGAAAAGGTGTTTCGCCTCTTCGATTGGATTGGATGCCGGCGATTTTATCATCTTCTTCATTGCCAAGTCCAATCCCGCGCATAAGTCGCATCCCATCAGCACTCTGATAGAAGCTACTGGTTAATGACAATGCACTCTTAGTTTTGAAGAAGAAGCGCTCTGTCTGCATTCTCTCCAGCATATCATTAATTTCTTCAGGGCTCATTTGCGTTATCTGCGTGAAGTCCATGCCGGTTCTAAGATAGCCGCTATCAGTGTACTGTTGAATCCTATTCAAAAGTGCTGCAAAAGAGCCTCCTGTGAAATCGGCTGTTCTAGATGGCATATCAACAAATTCGTTAAAGTTTTCTTCAAACAATAATGTTTGGAACATACTGGGCCGTTGATTTCCGCCGTTTAGATTAAACATATAGGCGTGAATATCTAGGCGGCTGTTTACCTCGCCAAAAACCTCTCTGCCTATATCAAACAAATCCTCCGCAGAAACGCGTGTGCCTGGGAGTCTGTCGCTTACACCCGGTATCAGGTAGCTGTCGTATGCATATACATTAAACATGAAGTCCATAGGCATCATATAGAGCCCATTTCCATACATGGAAGCTTCTAAAATATTTCCTCGTAAGTCGTTCATATTAAAACTTGGGTCTTGCTCCATGAAAGGCTTTAAATCAGCTAGAACTCCACGCTCTATGTAAGTTGCAAGAGGAAGGATATCCATGGCCAGTATATCGGGGCCTCGCCCGCTCATAAGCTCTGTGTTTATTGCTTGTATGTAGTCGTTTCTGCTCCCGGTATCATCCTCCATTTCCATTATGCCCACCGTACGGCCGTCGCCCATATCTGTTGTGCGCACCTCCGGCATCGCCTGAACCAGCTCAATATTTACTGTTGTGCCTGGATATCTCTCTTCAAAAGCCTTTGCGGCTTCTTCCAAAAACCTTGCATGAGTCATTGACTCGAATGCCGATACTGTAATAGTCCCTGAAATCTCCTCTAAATCCGGTATCGTCACATGCGATGCAGTGGTACTGCCTACATCAGGGCTTACCCCTCCTGCACATGCAGTTAATGTAGCGAGCACCGTAGCACATATGATTGCCGTTATTTTTTTTATAATTTTCATTGCTTACCTCCTAAATTTTTGCGTTAAGTCAAGGGTAAATGTTTTGTATGAAGTCTATGTGTAGATGGAGTGTATTTTTTGTGAATTGAATCTCATATCTCGATTAACAAATATTAGATTGCTTAAACTTATATAGATATCTAGGGACCTCCTATGTGATCGTCAAGTAAATTTATACCACTTTATACCACGTATTCTACATATTTCATCAATACATCATTACAAAAAATGTCAATAATACCGAAAACAAGACATAAAAATGACTGGAAATATATAAAAAGTTAACAGTAGACAAGTGCGAAACTGTCGTGATACAATGTGACTATACCCAGCACCTTTAGAGGAGTTAAACAGCGATGACTAATGTTCAGCCATGAAGTCTTTGACGGCATAGATTATGGCGGATAACTGCTTTATGGAGGTATTCTTCATTATGAAGATGAGGTTCAATAGAAATATTATGTTTTACGCCCTTTGCACACTGGCGATGGTCATAATGATTTGGTTTGGACTAAATACTAATCTTGACTTTGGGATTAACCAAAATGAAGGAGTAACTTACCCCAGGGGTCGAGTTGTGGAAGTGATATCAGACAATACCACGGTGGATGAAACTGGTCTGAGGCGCGGACGGCAAGACCTGCGGGTTATGCTCTTGACGGGCGAAAATCGGGGTAAAATTGTAGAAGCGCAGAACATATTGTTCATTGATGCTGCAGTTCATGCCCGAGTTGGGCAGACCCTGGTTCTTTTCTTCGAGCAGCAGGAAGACCAACTATAAAAAGTCAATAGGTGTATAAGATTTTTTGATATTTTTTACTGGGATGCGAAGTTGTAGAAAAAGCAAGCTAAAAAGCCTCGCTGAAAAATCGAGACTAAAAGAATAAG
>Ga0131853_10012466_pt1 | contig 15578 bp, 14 predicted proteins | sample TergutLab28metaG_FD_92764 | JGI IMG/M metagenome (GOLD analysis project Ga0131853, IMG submission 92764) | Labiotermes labralis P1 segment gut microbial communities from Petit-Saut dam, French Guiana - Lab288 P1 (version 2) (version 2) | ecosystem: Host-associated > Arthropoda: Insects >...
AGGAATAATATTTGATTAAAGGAAAAAGGAAATGGCGCACAGGAATTTGGACGACATGAACAGGCATAAAATAAATATGGAATGGTCAAGGTATGAAGAAAATTATGGAAGAAAGAATGGAGAAATCATGAGGAAAACAAGCACAAACATTTACAGTTAGGACGGATATGAAGTACAGGTTAACGGGTGAGTGGGACGACCAACACAGGAAGAGGTAGCAAGAGGAACAGACTGACATGAAATAATCTACGAAGGCAACAGTATGGCAGAATGAGATAAAAATAACACGTCTATATATTTGCTTTATTTCTTTAATGTACATGACAAATATTCGTATCATATATTGCATAGCAGCAGTACTTGCTCCTCATAGTGCCCTGCGAAATATTGATGGGAATAAAAAGATGAAAAGGGGAGTGGAATACAGAACAGAAGGCACAAAAATGGAAAAGTGAATACATGAATGGCGTGAATTAGAAGGAAGGCAGATGTGGAAAACATGCAATGGAGAAAAAGGAAGAAGCTGAGGTAGCCTGAAACTGGAGTGTATGATAGTATTAGCTGAAGCAAATGGAGTGGGAAGAAACAAAATGAGATACCACTGGTCAAAAATGTTAGTGGAATGCATACGCAAACTGCCAATAAAGTAAAGTTCAATGACACTTAAGGAAGGGGGGGGGTCCTTGTTTATCCAGGCGGCACTTCACTGACTGTGCGCAAGAGAAAATCATGACCCTGAGACCACTTACTTTAATGTCTGTAAGCATTTGTGCTGTGAACTTCTGGAATACAAACGAAGTGTTTTGTTCAGCTGTCACCAGAAATAAGCATAAAGATTGTGGTACATATTTTCATTGTTATACCGTGCATGTTGTCGAGTTACTCAATTATTATACCAACTACTGCACATATACAAAATTTATAAAATTTACACACTAAAACATTAAAACATAAAAACGCTCCGACATGTTTCGGCCCTAGGACCATCATCAGGGAGCAAAATCGTCCTTGCTAAAGTCACACTATAAAAAGTCACATTAATTTTGCTGTACCAGTTGGGTATTGTGGCAACATGCCGTGTTGTGTAATGTTATGTTGCGAAGAGTGCCCTGCAACGGCATGCTGCCACAATACCGAACTGGTACAGCGAAATTAATGTGACTTTTTATTGTGTGATTTTAGCATGGACGCTATGGCTCCCTGATGATGGTCCTAGGGCCGAAACATGTCAGAGCATTTTAATGTTTTAATGTGTAAATTTTATATATGTGCAGTGGTTGGTATAATAATTGAGTAATTGTGGTACATGTACAGCGTGATTGAAATCTTAAAAGCTTACTTTTTGTTTAAGCAGTTTCGTCAGACTTTGATGAAACCTACTGTACAGTACTTTCACATGAGCACTATTATATAGGAACTTCATCACTTTATATATAAGGATATATATATATTATATATATAATATATATAACAGATATGTACGAGGCTTATTCAGCAAGTAAGTACCGTCTTGCTGTAAAAAAAATCGAGTAATGTTTCATATAAAATTTTATTCTTATCAGATTCTACATTCTTCAAACTATTTTTCCACATATTCGCCACCATTATTGAGGCACTTATCGTAGCGGGGCACAAGTTTTTGTATACCCTCCTCATAGAATGCGACCGCCTGCGATGTTAGCCACTTCTGCACTGCATCTTTCAGGTCATAGAGTAGAGTCCTTGAAATCTGAGGTAAGTGCAGGGACAGATCAGAAATTGTGAAACGTCTGTCGTCACGCACTCTTTCGTTGACCTTGTGCAACAAATCATCATTCACCAAAGACGGACGCCCACTTCGTGCCTCATCGTGCACGTTCTCTCGTCCTTCATTGAACATCCGAACCCATTTCCTAACCATGCCATCACTCATCGAATTGTCACCATACACTTTACAGATCTGGTGATGAATCTCACTTGGTAGCACATTCCTAGCGTTCAAAAAACGAATTACAGACCGTATTTCACAGTCGGCGGCCCCTTCAATCGTCTTAAACATGTTTAACGCACAGCAACAATCATAAACATAACACAAATTTCACGAAATGGCATCTGTGGCTTCTCAATTGAAAGAGGAAGTCACTGCAAATGTGCAAAGTGACAGTCTCGAGGATGCACAGACGGTACTTACTTTCCGAATAACCTACGTATGCTACAATTGTAACAATATATGACTCTATAAATGTCATCCAGATCGAGTAAAAAAAAATTAACTTTCAAAGAAACAATGAAAACAGATTAAAACGGCACATAAATCTTTATCAATATACATTATTGTGGTTACACTCTGCATATAATCACTTCTGACAAATACTGCATGTCTCTGTGTAATATTCTGTCAAGTTCTTGTGAATGAATCGAGACTTTTTTTTAAAAATAAAGCAACACTAACACTAACTGCAAGATCTCATAGTGGTGTTGCTGACGATTCAAGATTCCTGTGATGTGATGATGCCTCATGGAGCAACTGCTGTTCCCAGCATTTCAAGGGCACTACGATCCTCTGATATGTCAGGAAATATTTGCCTCACAAGACCTGAATCCTCACTTTTTAAAGTATATATCTCACCTTGCTCAAAACTCTGCACCACACGATATAAATCATAAAAACACATGATAAACAATGTACATATGGTTTAATATTGGCAGTTAGTGGTATAAAATAACTGAAAGTTATAACACCACATACCCTGTTGTGTGCTTTCTTCTGGGTAATTCCCTGGCGGCTGAATTTTATATGCCGACGTTTTGGAACACTCTGTCTGTTCCATCTTCATAGGCGGGTAGGTATGAAGAATGACTAGGTTTGAGAAATGTTGGGGTATTTATATGGGAAAAGGTTTGGCTTCAAAATAGCCTGAGCCAATGGGACGGAGGGTGACAGGATAGGGGCAGGTCCGAGTACAGAAACAGGCTGTGGAGGGTAACGACCCATGTGGAGGCCACAGGTGGTTATGTGAAGGGTCGTTACCCTCCACAGTCTGTTTCTGTACTCGGACCCGCCCATACCATCACCCTCCTTCCTTTTGGCTCAGGCTATTTTGAAGCCAAACCTTTTCCCATATAAATACCACAACATTTCTCAAACTCAGTCATTCCTCATACCTACCTGCCTATGAAGATGGAACAGACAGTGTTACGAAATGTTGGCACATAAAATTTAGACACCGGGGAATTACCCACAAGAAGCATACAACATTCAGAACACAGCAAAAGTTTGAAATCGAGAGAACATACCTTATTCTGAAAGAAAAGAAGAAAGTCTAATGACAAATAACTACACAAAAGTTCCTCAGTCCACCACAAAAAATAAATTATGATGTCACAAACTTGTAAATACTGGATGACCCCCCTCCACCCCTCCCACCTTCTATTCCCTTCCACTCCCTACTTCAGTGTCTCTTTGCCTTGGTGGGTTTCTTGAACCTCAATTTGTTACAGCCAAGTTTACCTTAATTTGGAGTAAAGACAATGCCCATGCTATATCACCAGTACCATCGACATCTAAGCACATCCCATGTCGAAAAACCTGTGACAAATGTTGACGATAAAGTTCCATGATTTCAGAACAGCATTCCAAATTGTTACCTGTACAGCCTTCCAAGTACTTGGACAATATATACAAAAGATGTTTAGTAAGCAAGGTTGCTTAGGTGGATAATTAAGTGGGTAGTCATTAATATGCTAATTTCAAGTAATTTATCCCACTTTAATATTACTGTTTTGTAACATACTCCTCCAATCAATTGATGCACTTTTCCCATCATGGTACATTCCACAATAACAAAGTGCAAATGCAACATGAATGGTTGTGAGTGCATGAATTCTACTTCCACCGTGGCACAAGTTTCAAACGCAGGCCAAGATGGTATAAATGCATCAATGTCTTTGCATACAATGTTAAAAAATGATCACACTTCAGGCTACATTTAACCTTAACATGACTTCTTGCTGAACTTTATGACATATGAACCCTACTTATTTAACATAATTCATAACTATGGGGTCTGTGTTTGAATGTTGGGAACGCAATATCTACAGTTAGTTCCTTCTTCTACGGTGCTTCAGCCCATTTTCAAGTCAGGGACTCCCAATTTTCCAGACAATTGAGTTTTTATGTGATAAGGATGTCAGCCTTATGCCCTGGAATTCAAGGGAATCTCTCTTTGTCTGGCACCTTACTCACAACCAGTCCAGTACGGGCGGCCCTACAAGCAGCTATGATGCAGCTAGCATAGCTTTCGAGCCTAGAGTCTAAACTGACCATTAATTCAGAAAAAAAAAAACTGTCTATTGAATGTTCTGAAAGTGACTCCCGAAAAGAAACGTGCTGTTCAGCCGTGCGCATAACCAGGGTTAGATACAAACGAACAAAATGCCCGCTGATGACTTTTCACAAACCCAAATATGCAACTGCTGATGAAAAATGGAAGGTGTATTTCTCATCATCGCACAGCCCATATATTTTAGTACATGACTCACTGTAGTCTGACTACTGACAACTTCAGCTGAAACAGAATACAGTTAAAGTGGAGTCAACTGCTATACAGCTATACCTCACCATTTTAATGAGTGAAATACAGTGTGAAAGACCGTACTGTGTGCAGCTGTAGGCACAGCAAGTCATCAGCATGGGTTACAAGCCATGTACCATGTATGGCAGATCTGGTAACGTGCTGAAACATGTGAAAGTTGTACCAAACCTATCTGCAGTAAATAAGGTGGTAAAGAAAATTTTAAGCCTTTCATTTAGCTCACCTACATAAAACCACACACAAAAACCCAGTCAATAATGCAATATAAAACAATACCCAACACACATGTAACATTCTAAAATCACACACGTTTTCCTGTTTTTTGTTGCACGTATGTGAACATGTGCCTGTCAACACATTCCCTAAAACATGCCATCATGTCAAGTGAACATTCATGTCCCATCAATCAAGAGACATATTACCTAGGTCTATGTTTCAAGTTAGGGTTAACTTTGCTTCTCCTGTCTGACAACTTGCCATTCCTGCTGGTCTCTTGCCTGTAGTTGGTTTATCTTACGTCTCCCCCACTTCAGCCATAACCATCCAATAGCAGTACACAGCACTGTTTCGAGATAGTAGCCATCGAGCAAAGTATTGCATGTGCCTCCGACTCCCACACACGCCTGAAATTAAATTAATTCATATTTCACATCCCTTTTTTATAACAAGAAACATTACAAAACAGAATCAAGAGCACTGGACACACTACACAGTTTTACACAAATATTATGAACCCCGGACAGCTCAGTCAGTATAGTGACTTGGCTATGCACTGGATGATCCAGTTCCTGGCTGGGGAAATAGGTTTCACTCTTCTTCAGGCTACCAGACTAGCTCTTGGACCCTCGTAGCCTCCCGCTCACGGAGTACAAGGTGTTCGCTCCCCAGGAGTAAAGTAGCTGGTGCACGAAGATGACCACTCACCTCCATCTAGTGCCAAGGTAACAGAAGGGTGAAACTATATATCTACTACCCTCACACACCTTCACTGCATGCACGCCTTACCGATGTGCTAGCCACATCACACAAAGTCACTCTCATTCTACACGCAGTCTGCCTCCCAAAGACATGCGATGTCTTTACAAAACCAACCTCCATCCTCTTCGCAGTTGTTGTTAATACGTGAATAAGGACAGCAGTGGATGTGTCAGAGGTGTCACATTCAAGTGACATAATTCAGTAAATGGTAACAATGAAGGTAAAGCTGTCTCTGTCTACACCACAGAGGCACATGGGGAAGTGGAAGGACAACCCGATTCATTCTTAATCCTGACACTGAATGGTCAGCTTCATGCTTCGGCCGTTTACACTCGTGAAATGGGCCCTAGGCACCAATTAAGCAGGAAATTTGGGTGGGCTCTAAAGCAAGGCTAGATGCAAAGAGCATAGAAAAATCTCAACCTCCTGCCAGGAACCAAACTGAAATTCTTCTGGTATTAAAAGAGTACATAAATATTTATCAGTGTTCAATACCGTGTTCATAAACTTTGCTATCTCATATCTAAATCTAAAGCATGTCTACCTTCTTGACATGGAAGTACATCTGTATAACAAGCAGCTGAAAGAACCATCCATTACATGAACTATAAAACATTACAATAATGAATCCATTTTTATTAAAAAAAATGTCAGCAGTTAAATTACTGCACACCAAGTTCCACTGCGCTATAGGAAAGCCTATCGCACATGCACAACGATTATGGCTAGTGGCATTTATCTTTGGATCATTTGGTGTAACAAATTATACATATACAATTAATGAATTGCCAGTTGTAAAATAAACAAAGGTATGGAATCTATTCCTTCTATGCATCAGAAACTTGGACATAAATAAAGAGAGACAGAAAGCAATTGAACATTTCTGAAAGGAAAGTGTATAGAAGAATTTTCAGCCCAGTATATGGCAACGAAAAAGAAAATTGGAGGATATTAACCAATAAAGAAATTTATGCAAGAGTTAAAAAAAACCGACCACAATAGAGACAATAAGGCTAAATACATTAAGTTGGTTTGGGCATGTACAGAGAATGGAACAAAACAGAATTCCCAAAAGAGTAGGCCAAGAAATAGATGGCAAGATGAGGTGAGAGACGATGGAAGAATAGTTGGTGGAGAAGGGTGGCAGGAAAAAGTACGTGTACATAACAGAGAGGAATGGAAGAAGCTCCTGAGAATGGCAAGGAATCATCACATTCTGCACATGCCAATGGAATGAATGACTCTATTCCTTCTACAGTCACAATGATAAGATGCAAATGTGAAAATGTTACTTGAGATGGTTTGTGAAATTACACTATTACATGTATGGGTTTGAGTACACATCATTTTCCTTACTCTTATGAAATTCCTGTCGCTCTCAACGAAAACCCAAACTCACGCGACACCTAGGAAATGAGGAAAACTTGTACATGCATGCAGGGAAAACTCAACACTTACGTCTAGCAAGGCCGACAGGATATCAGAAAATAAATACAGACAATTCCTGTCATGCTTGGAGAACAATTCAATGCACCACTACAGCATACAACTAGCATATGGGGAAAAACAAACTACAGGGCGTTTCATTATGTACTCCGGGACTACAAAAATTTATTATAGGAAAACCGTCGGACACGTATTTATAAAATCCATGCAGATAGAAGGAGCAACTCAAAAATTTTTTTTTCCCATTAAGTTGTTTATCACCACAGTTCACATTTCTGCCGCTAGGTGATGCAAGTGTATGTAGTGAGAAAATGGGCGCTCTGGGGGAGAAGTTGTTTTGTGTGTTGGAATATCACATGAGTTAAGTCTGCAGTTACTGTGCGACGTGCATTTCGTGCAAAGTACGCAAAGTACCATTGCCACGTGACCTCGCTGACCTAAAGGCACGGATCATTGCAGCAGTGAAGTATATCCATGCACCCATGTTGACGCATGTGTGGCCAGAACTTGAATATCATATCGATGTGTGCCGTGCCACTCGTGGTGCACACCACATCGAACATCTCTAGTTGTCAAAAAAAATTTTTTCATTTTTCTTGTGGCTGTGAACAATTCCATTAAGGTAGGTTCTTTGGTTTTCTTGTTATAAATGTTTGTAATCACGGAGACCATTATGAAACACTGTGTATTTGGTGAGGAATTTTCAGTGTGAGTACAACACTAGAACATTAATACGGTGTCTGTAATCACTCTAAGCTTGTAGGAAATCAAAGAGATTCACTACAAATATACAAGTCTTCTTGGACATGACACTGTGTCACTGGGCAAGTAGTTCCTGACATTTGGAAGAAGTGTAATGCCTTTGTCTTCAGGGCCAAGTGGCACAAAAATACTTAAACTTTGGCCAGTGATAAAGGCACAAGACCCTTTCCAATGTCAGGAAGTACTCACCCAACCAAAGAGCACCACATCTCAGAGGAATCGAATCATCAGCAACGCTGCTGTACAATCGTCTAATCTCAGCAGATTACCTCCACTTCCTTTGTTGTTACGCACGCGTTGTTTTGGAGGTCGGGTGCGGAGCACTGTTTGTATGTGAGGCTGTCCACCATCCAGAGGGCAAGTGTACTAGGCCAGTTTCCTCCAAGGTTTGATAATGTATTCAGTAGAGTCATGTACGTACCCCCCACTGCTGGATCACTTACTGTTGCGAAGAAGGCCATTACAGCCACATACATACTGTAAACTGCTATCTGTTGAACCAGAAACAAAATTCAACTATCAGACTCAAGTACACCACGCTTCACATGCTGCATACTGTGCCTACTATACTTGATCACATTTTCAAACACCTGAACATACCTTTCTTACAGCTTATATAGCTGACATATGCATTGCTGTGAACACATCAGCATCACCTTCAGTGTCATCTAAGCTAACAACATCTTATAATTCACTGACATATATAACAACAGATTAATGAATGTTATAACACTATGGGTCATCATTCTCATGATTACTACATACCTGAAATTAGCAAATTACTGATTAATCTTTTAATCAACAGCAATAGCACATGCAAATGAAGGTAGCAAAATAACCCTAGAAATTCATTGTATATATTCAGGTGAAAAGAAAATGTACTGAATTTTTAAGACATGCTGCATGATCACTGTTTTATATTCCACAGAATGCCATTTATTTCACAGATTTACCATTTTTTGTTCAAATAATACTCATGTTTATCATAAACCATATGCTATAATTTAAATACCCAACCCTTACTGATTGAATGTGTGTTACTTCTCTGACTGATGGATAACCTTGTGTCAGATATAATACATGTTCATTGCATTTAAAAGTGACTGTTCCAGAACAATTTCAAACCAGTCCCACATGCGTCATTTTAAAATCCCATTCTCTTAACCTCCTACCAAATTATGTGCTAACAGGAAATATTGTAGGGGTTAGCAAGCAACGGCTAGCAGGTGGAGCAGCCCTAGTATGTAATTTAAAATTTGATGTGTGGTTGACCGTGCATTGTAATTTAGTGTGGGTAAGAAACCAACTAGATGTCACTTATGTGTTATCCTTTATTTCTCCTTTACAAGTTGTTCAACATGTTTCAGGCAACCATGTGCCCATCTTCAGGAGCTGACGACTGTGTAGTGTTATCGCCACATGTTGGTGTTGTGCCGTGGCTGCAGAAAGGCTGTGAGAACCGGTTAGCAGGTAGTGTGTCCATTGAGGAGTCCGTGCTACGTGCTGCTAACCGGTTCTGACAGCCTTCCTGCAGCCATGGCACAATACCAACACGTGTGATAACACTATGCAGTTGTCAGCTCCTGAAGTTGGGCACATGGTTGCCCGAAACATGTTGAGCAACTTGTAAAGGAGAAATAAAGGATAACACATAAGTGACATCTAGTTGGTTTCTTATCCACACTAAGTAATTTAAGTTGGCAAAGATGTCCAAAGCTTAGACTCCAAAGTATCACTTACTTGAATTTAAGTCCACTGACAGCTAATAACTTTCACAACACCCAACTGTACCTCAATTTCCATTTAGACTTTAATGCATACCGTTACAGTTATATCAAAAGCTATTTTCAGTTCTTAGATTACAGCTCAGTCGGTATAGCGACTGACTATGGACTGGACGGTACAGGATCGAATCCTGGTTGGAATGAGATTTTCTGCCTGTTCAGACCGGCCCTGGGGCCCACCCAGCCTCCTGTAAAATAGGTACCGGGTCTTTCCCGGGGGTAAAGTGCGGGTGGGTGTGCTGCTGACCACTCACCTCCTTCTAGTGCCGCAGTCATGGAAGAGTAGAGCTATATCTCTACCCACTCTCTGGGCCACACTGGGCCTGCAAGGGGATCACTTTACCTTTTTTAGAATACAGGGCCATAACTATCTAAATGGCACAGAAATATGTACAATGAAATAGGAGACTAAAATAGGACAAAGAAACACAAATAACTGCTATGATATTACCTTTTGTCAGTGTGACTGTCGTCCATGATTACCATGCAAGAGGTTCACAGTACAATAAAACAGAACACACTTCACTCTAAAATTGAAGTAAAGAAAATGTGCAGCTTTATAGACAAACTATGTACAGTGATACCTCGGCTAATGTGTGACCCTGCTAATGAATTTTTCAGCTAACGAAGATTTTTTCGCTGTTTTTCGGACTCGGCTAACGAATGTTTTAGTGGATGCGCTCGCTAACATAAAGCAGCAAACATGAACGGTCGGGCCATTCCAGGAGCTTTTCTTTTCCATCTGTATGTGTGTTTTGGCTAATGAAGATTTCGGACAACGAATGTGATTCCGGAACGAATTTTCTTCGTTAGCCGAGGTATCACTGTACACAGTTGTACAATGTGGTGTGGAGTCATGTCCCATTCTCTTTAACAGTACCGTCTGTGCACTCAAAAGAAGTGACTGATATATGGCTGTGAGGCTGGAGGTTCTCACTGTGGTACTGGAGAAGATTCACGTCTTCTGCAACGCCCGATGTGTTGTTAGTAAGTTGCTCTGAATGTTTCAAAATATCGCAGTGCCTTAGAAATATGAGTTAACTATTTACCTGTCATTGGAGTTTTTCACTGACATAATCCTTCCGGCCACTCTATGGCCGTGGGGTCGACTTCAGCCTCTAACAGAAATGAGTACCAGCAATATATTCTGATGAGTAAAGGTGGCCAGCATCTAGGGAAGACAAACTTACCACCTTCATGTGTCAACTGTCATGAAATCTGGGAGCCTCAACCTCCTGGAACCCTCAGGGCCTGTCCAGGCCTGTCCAGGGATTGCTTTACCTTATACCTATTTATGTGACATCACAATGTAATATCCCATAAGACTTCTCATATAGTTATTGATATTACTAAACTATGGGAAAATGTTACACACACACAGAAATAGTGGCAAATGAGTACACTTGTGGTTACCTGATGGAGTGCATAAGTAGCAAGGAGAACTATGTAATAGTACCACGGAACGTTACCGTTCTGTATTACAACCGGAGTTATCCATACTAAACACGCTATTATGATACCAAAAAGTAACCTGCAAAGAAAAAGAACATGTGACAATCAACAAACTGCATTAATGAATTCATGCACATTAAGAGCAGTTTCGGATTCCATACAAGAAGTGAAATTTCAAGCCACAAGTGAGAAACAGGACAAAAGGTCTCAGGAAGGTCACAGAGGCAATACAGAAGAAGAATCTGGACGACCAAAATTTTGGGTTCGCACTATCATTTTCTTGTGGGCCGGGATAGCGTAGTCGGTATAGCGACTCGCTACGGGCTGGACAGTCTGGGGAACAAATCCCGGTGGGGGCGAGATTATTCACAACTGTCCGGACTGGCCCTGGGGCCTGCCCAGCCTCCTGTACAATGGGTACCGGGTCTTTCCCGGGGGTAAAGTGACCGGGGCATTGCGTTGACCACACATCCCCATCTAGCACTGAGGTTAAAGGAGTCAAGCTATACATCCACTCCTCCTCTGGGCCTTCATGGCCTGTTCTATGGTGAAATTTTTTTAATATCATTTTCCTTGGTTAGATAACCCTGCAGTACAGCAGACAGTTACCAACGTCTGCACCACCCATTTACAGACAATTCCACAACCAACTACTTTTGAGAATGTTTTGTTGCCATCAACACTATAGAAAGCTGGCACAGTAATCATTCATTAGCATTGGAAAATTGTGTGTAGTCAAACACAACTGTGTAACATTAGGTGTATTTAATGACTATATAATGGACAACTACATGTTTCGACCTGTACTGGCCATCTTCAGGTTGTCTTGGGAGAACTTAAGATCTTACTATAAGCATGCGTGCGCACGTGGTGTAGAGATCTCTACATACGGGCCTTATTAGCAAAAACAAAACAAAAACAGGAATCTAATAAAAACAACACAACACAAAAACAGATACAGAAAAATAAAGCTATTGTGGGGGTGTGCTCGGCAGGTATGAAGTTCTGTAGTCGTGCGGAGGCCTGTTCATCATCCTTCTCCTCAATTATGCTGCATTGTGGGGGGCCCGAATGGCATTGGGTGCAGGATTCCCTTGCCTACGCTCCAGGTGTTATTGTGTTCCCATTCTGTCCATTATACAATCATTAAATACACCTCATGTGACACAGTTGTGTTTGACTACATACAATTTTCCAAGTTTCACACACACAACGGGGATGACAAACGTCCTAGATTCATTAGCATTGTTCCACTGCCACATGATTTGATTAAATGATTTAGCCACCTTCAGTAAGTTCATCCAAGATATAACGAGCAGCAACAGGTTCTGTATGTGTATGAGATCATAAAATATGGGATCCCAAAGCTTTTAGAGAAGATTTATATCCTAAAGTGTTTTTACACACAAAACGTTAAATCACTATGCCATTCCTCTTATTGTCCACTCATTCATTCATTAAGTCCTCTATTAGAGTTTAATGTGGATCGCGGTAGCACAGTGGTTAAGGTGCTGTGCTACAAATCGGAAGGTCACTGGTTCGATTCCAGATGGTGTCATTGGAATTTTTCATTGACATAATCCTTCCGATCACACTATGGCCCTGGGGTCGACTCAACCTATAACACAAATGAGTACCAGGAGCATTTCCTGGGGGTAAAGGCGGCCAGTGCATAGGGCTGACAACCTTACCACCACCCTGTGCCGCTGTCATGTAATCTGGGAACCTTAACTTCCTGGAACCCTCTGGGCCACTACAGCGCCTGTAACGGGACTGCTTTACCTTATTAGAGTTTAATTATCCACATTTAGGCTGTCACCTACATTTATCACACATTAGTATACCAATGTGCAAAATTCACTCATTCTGAACTATTAACTATAAACCTTATATTTCGTACTTGTCTGAAGTTTTTATGTACTCCATCTATTATGTTTCATTAGGTGGGTGGGGTTGGCTTCCCATCTCTGTATCTTGTACTGTATTGTTCATTATGTAGCCACCCATATTCCCGTATATGCTCTAAGAGCCCCATGATTTCCTGGGAGTGTGTTCATATGGCTGTCTCTCTCTGCACCCCCAGTAATTACTTACTACAGTACAACAGGATCTATCAAAGTATGCAACTACCACCACCCTGCAGATGTGAGACACTATGTCTCTCACTGTCACTGCTAACCACCTGCTGAACAGCACAATGTCATAAAACCAAACATGCTCAATGTGAATCTTCACTGCTCTGACAACTCCAAATAGCATACACAAAATTTAGGGTTTGTAATATGATATGTCAAATTCTATGCAGGAAGAAATTAAGAACAGACTGATATCAGGGAATGCTTGCAACCATTCAGCGCAGAATCTTCTGTCTTCTGGTTTGCTATCCAAAAATTTAAAGACTACGATATCCAGAACTATAATTATGCCTGTTGTTTTGTATGGGTGTGAAACTTGGTCGCTTATATTGAGGGAGGAACACAGGCTGAGGGCGTTTGAGAATAGGGTGTCGAGGAGAATATTTGGGCCTAGGAGGGTCGATAAAACAGGGGAGTGGAGAAAGCTGCATAATGAGGAGCTGAATGATCTGCACTGCTCACCCAATATTGTGCGGGTGATAAAATCGAGAAGAATGAGATGGGTGGGACATGTGGTGCATACGGGGGAAGGACAGGGGGGTGTATAGGGTCTTAGTGGGGAAACCTGAGGGAAAGAGACCACTTGGGAGACCCAAGCATAGATGGGAGGATAATAATAAGATGGATCTTCAGGAAGTAGGATGTGGGGGTATGGACTGGATTGAGCTGCCTCAGGATAGGGACTGGCGGTGGGCACTTGTGAATGCAGCAGGTTCCATACAATGAGGCGAATTACTTGACTAGCTGAAAAACAATTAGCTTCTCAAGAAGGACTCTGCACAATGGAGTAAATAAGTAAGTAACATTATATGTCAGTACATAAACTAGGCTAGCAACTCCATGTAGCAGCATATGCTCTACAACCTGACAGTCAACAGACATGTCAACAGATTACTTGTTCTTATAGTCAAGTGGAATCTGAAAGTACATTCCTATCTTTAGTTTTCGCTTTACGTTTCTGTGACCATGCATTGTGAGCAAATTGTGAAGTGAGAGAGAAAACCAACAAGATGCAACAATCAGATGTTTATTATCAACACTGTCTCAACATGTTTTGCGCATCATTATGCCCATCTTCAGGAGAACAAAGACCGTGTGTTACTGCATGTAGTGTGCTGCATTGGTTCTGCTGGATGGTAGTGGTTGTGGGGTGCTGCGTTGTAGGGTGCGAGCACTGTGAAGGTTACTGTTCAAACAGCAACCTTCACAGCGCTCGCACCCTACAACGCAGTGCTCCACAACCGCTACCAACCACTTCCAGCAGAACCAGCACAGCACACCACATGCAGTAACACACGGTCTTTGTTCTCCTGAAGATGGACATAAAGATGCCCGAAACATGTTGAGACAGTTGATAATAAATATCTGATTGTTGCATCTTGTTGGTTTTCTCTCTCAATTCACAATTTACATTGCTATGTTCACGCACCAATCGATACCACCCACAACCAGCTAAACCCATCTCGCAGCAATGTACCCTTAATGCCGTCAGATCCACTGTTAAACACATATACTGCATTCTAATATGCAGGCTGAGCTCTCCCTCAGAGTTACTCCATTGAACTTTTATCACATAATTTTTGTATTCTGAAGACAGAGGCACCATGCTCCTCCAAAGTACTCATACCCATCTACCAAACTACACAGTGTCACATCTGACAGAACTACAATCTTCAACATTTTTTCTGCATCTCCGCTACGCGTGTCACATGTCCCGCCCTCCCAAGCCTTCTCACAAACTGCAGCCATAATTTCCACATAATCTCTTGCAAGTAAATTCATTAAATCACTCATTTTTCTTAATACAATTTCAAAGAGGAAACTAGAACCTCCTGAAAATACCTGAACCATAAAACCAATAAACATTATACCACAAACAATGTCAATAAAATTTATGGATACAAATCATATATTATATAGAAAGTGAAGCAAGAGAAAAAGGCCTTTTAATAAATGAAAATAAGACCAAATATATGGAAGTAACAAGAACAGTAGTTAATGGCAACCATCTGCAATGCGGAAAATACGAATTTGAACATGTGAAAGAATTGTCCTACCTAGGCTCACAACTGAACCAAACAAACTCCGCCAACTGTGATATACAAGCAAGAATTATCAGCGGAAACCGATGTTACTATTCATGTGGAACACTAATGAAATCAGGAGCATTAAATAGAAGTTTAAAACTAAAAATATATAAAACTTTAATAAGGCCTGCAGTAACATACGGATGTGAGGCCTGGACATTAACGAATCGAAATGAACAACAATTAAGAATATTTGAGTGGAAAATATTAAGGAAAATTTTTGGTCCAGTACAAGATGAAAATGGAATTTGGAGAATCAGAAAGAACCATGAACTGAATGAACTCATAGGAAGTGCAGACATAGTAAGATTTATAAAAAGCAGAAGAATGGCCTGGCTAGGACACGTGATGCGGATGGAT
>Ga0131853_10012467_pt1 | contig 15578 bp, 13 predicted proteins | sample TergutLab28metaG_FD_92764 | JGI IMG/M metagenome (GOLD analysis project Ga0131853, IMG submission 92764) | Labiotermes labralis P1 segment gut microbial communities from Petit-Saut dam, French Guiana - Lab288 P1 (version 2) (version 2) | ecosystem: Host-associated > Arthropoda: Insects >...
ATCATGATCAGCGAGGCCGACAGCACGACCGCATCGTGGACCTCGAAGGCTACGTAGGTGAGCGAAGCGAACATCATGAACGCGACCATCGAGGCGAGGCCGTTGAAGCCGTCGATGATGTTCACCGCGTTGGCGAGCGCCGCGACCGCGAGCACGGTGATGACGAATGAAACCGGCGCGTAAGAGAGCAGAAAGTCGAGCGGTGGCACGCTGATGCGCGTGACGGCGATGCCGAGCGCGAAATACGCGATCGCGGCGGCGGCCATCGTGCAGACGAGGCGCACGAGCGGCGTGACGCGCTTCGTGAGGTCTTCTGCGAGACCCGATCCGAATGCGGGCAAGCCGCACGCAACGAGCCCCAGAATGCCGCCTGATACCGCGGGATACGCGCCGTGCAGCTGCAGGGCGGCGACGACGAGCCCCGCAAGAATGCCGGTGCCGCCGATGCGCGGGACCGGGCGCGCATGGAATTTCTGCACGCCCGCGAGATCCGAGTCGGTCGAGAATTTTTCATGCAAATGCGCGTACCGGACGATCAGCAGCGTCACGAGCAGGGAAACGATGAAACCGAGCGCAAAACTAAGCATGAAAGCGGGTCGCGAGGAGGGAATGCGCGATTATACAAAGCCGGTGAGGGGGCTCCGACGCACGCTGCGCTCAGGCATAGGCATGACCCTTGCTGCCCTCCTTCCCATAGCTGAACGGCAGCGCGAGCGGAGGAGGCGAATGGAACAGGCAATGAATCGCGTCAAAGGGTTCCGAGAGAGACGCGCGGTGACCCGCGGCTCAAATGATTCACGCGGGTGCGCCTGCCGCGGCGAAAAGGCGGTGGCGGCATGATGGCAGGCGGGCGCATAGATTCTCTTCAGATCGGCATGCACTGGTTTACCGAGCGCCAGGGCGGCCTCGACCGGATGTTCATGGCGTTGATCGAGTCGCTGCCCTCGCAGGGCGTGGACGTGCGCGGCCTCGTGGCCGGCAGCGAGAAAGTGCAGAGGGAAACGCACGGTGTCGTGCAGGCATTCGCGCTCGAGAGCGACAAGCTCGGCACGCGGCTCGCCGGTGCACGACGGCATTCGATCCGGCTCGGGCGGGCGCGTCAGCCCGACATCGTCGCTACGCACTTCGCGCTCTATGCGGCGCCGACGCTCGGCGCGCTCGGGCCCGTGCCGCGCGTCGTGCATTTTCATGGCCCTTGGGCGGCGGAATCGTCGGCGTCGGGGCGCGGCAAGCTCTCGAATGCGTTGCGTCATGCGATCGAGCGGACCGTCTATCGCGGGGCGCGCCGTCATATCGTGTTGTCGAACGCGTTCGGTCGCGTGCTGCACGAAGAATATCGGATTCCTGATGAATCGATTCGCGTCGTGCCGGGCTGCGTCGATGTCGATCGCTTCGATCCGCCCCAGACGATGGCCGAGGCGCGCGAGCGGCTCGGCCTCGCGCCGGACCGGCCGCATCTGTTCTGTATCCGCCGGCTCGTCGCGCGCATGGGCCTCGAAGATCTGATCGACGCGATGGTCATCGTCAAGCATGCGGTTCCGTGCGTGCATCTGACCATCGCGGGCAAGGGGCCGCTCGAAGGCGCACTGCGCGAGCGCATCACGGCGCGCGGGCTCGATGCGCATGTGACGCTCGCGGGCTATGTGCCCGACGAAGACTTGCCGCTCTGGTATCGCGCCGCCGATCTGAGCGTCGTGCCGACGGTGGCGCTCGAAGGTTTCGGGCTGACCACGGCGGAGTCGCTCGCGGCGGGCACGCCTGTGCTCGTGACGCCGGTGGGGGGACTGCCCGAAGCGGTGGCGCCGCTTTCCGGGTCGCTGGTCCTGCCCTCGACCGGCATCGACGCGATCGGCAGCGGGATCGTCGATGCGCTGCTCGGCCACTATCCGCTGCCCGATGCGCAGACCTGCCGCGGTTACGCGCGCAGCCGCTTCGAATATGCCGTGGTGGCGGCGCAGGTCGCACAGGTCTACCGCGAAGCGCTCAACGAAGGCTGAGCACAGTCGCGCCAAGCGGCGACGCGACGTCGCCGCGCCTTCCGTCATGGATCTCGCTGGCGCGCTGACCCCTCAATCTTGTCTATTCAACATTGGCTGGCGCAATGCGTGCAACCAATTCTGGCGGCGCACCCCCAATTTTTGCCCGTAAACGCGTCAATTTGGCGCGCGGCTAGCAAAAACCCTACTTATCATGCGTGTCCGACTCGGCTATCTTGCATAGACAACTTGGTGGGCGAAGCCGCTTCCTTTTGTTGTCGCAGCCGCCGCCGTCGCTCGCGCGGCGTTTGATGCATCCTGGAGATTCAAATCAATGAAGAAGTTTGCGCTATTCATCGCGATCATGGCGATCGCCTCCACCTCCTTTGCGAAGGACTGGTCCACCATCCGCTTCGGCGTCGATCCGACCTATCCGCCGTTTGAGTCGAAGGCCACGGACGGCACGCCCGTCGGCTTCGACATCGATCTGGGCAACGAGATCTGCCGCCGCCTGAACGCGAAGTGCGTATGGGTCGAGAACGAATTCGACGGCATGATTCCCGCGCTGAAGGCGCGCAAGTTCGACGGCGTGCTGTCGGCCATGTCGATGACCCCGCAGCGGGAACAGCAGATCGCGTTCTCGGAGCGCATGTGGCGCACCCCGACCGCACTGGTCGCGAAGAAGGGCTCGAACATCCAGCCGACGGTCGCCTCGCTCAAGGGCAAGTCGGTCGGCGTCGAGCAGGGTACGATTCAGGAAACGTGGGCGAAAGCCAACTGGGCGCCGAAGGGCGTGAACATCGTCTCGTATCAGGACCAGGATCAGGTGTACACCGATCTGACGTCGGGTCGCCTCGATGCGGCGCTGCAGGACGCCGTGCAGGTTAACCTCGGCTTCCTGAGCACGCCGCGCGGCGCGAACTTCGCGTTCACGGGCGGTGAGCCGGCCGATCTGAAGTCGCTCGGCAACGGTGCGGCCATCGGTCTGCGCAAGGAAGACACCGACCTGAAGGCCAAGATCGACCAGGCGCTCAACGATATGCTCAAGGACGGCACCTACCAGAAGATCGAAAGCAAGTACTTCAAGTTCGACGTTCACGGTTCGTGATAGCTTCGGGCGCATAGCGCCCGGGTGGCCTCCGGTGGCCCTTGGTGATCCGAATGAACAAGGGGCTCCGCACACAGCGGGGCCGCTTTTGTTTTTGGCTCCATTCGATTTGACCGATACTTTTTCCTAACCCCGCTCGCGCATCGCATTTCGCGGCGCTGCCCCGACCATGCAAACACAGACCCATCCGCTGATTTCCCCGGCGCTCGGCACCGAGCGGCACCTGACGAGCTTCCATTACGGCCCGGCCGGCGCGCAGAAGATCTACATCCAGTCGTCGCTGCACGCGGACGAGTTGCCCGGCATGCTGGTGGCCTGGACGCTGCGCAGGCGCCTGGCCGAACTCGAAGCGCAGGGCCGCTTGCGCGGCGAGGTCGTGGTGGTGCCGGTGCCCAATCCGATCGGCCTCAATCAGCGCGTGCTCGGCCAGATGCTGGGCCGCTATGAAACCAATACGGCGTCGAACTTCAATCGCCAGTTTCACGATCTCGCGCAACTGGCGTTGCCGCGCATCGAGGGGCGTCTGGGCGACGACGCCCGGCAGAATCTGCAGATCGTGCGCGCCGCGATGCGCGAGGGGCTCGACGCGATCACGCCCGCCACCGAACTCGAATCGCAGCGCCTGGCGCTTCAGCGTCTGTCGTATGACGCGGACGTCGTGCTCGACCTGCACTGCGACTTCGAAGGCGTGCTGCATCTCTACACGAATCCCGAGACGTGGTCCGACATCGAGCCGCTCGCGCGCTATCTCGACGCGAAGGCATCGCTGCTCGCGCTCAATTCGGAAGGCAATCCGTTCGACGAGATTCACAGCTTCGGCTGGTCGGAACTGCGGGCGCGCTACGGCAAGCGCTATCCGATCCCGATGGGCGCGGTGTCGGCGACGATCGAGCTGCGCGGGCAGGCGGACGTGAGCTACGCGTTCGCCGAGCGCGACGCGAACGGGATCATCGAGTACCTGACGCATCGCGGGGTCGTCGATGGCACGCCCGCTGCATTGCCGCCGCTCGAGTTCAAGGCCACGCCGTTTTCGGGCACCGAGACGCTGGCCGCACCGGTCTCGGGCGTGCTCGTGTTCCGCGCGCCGGTGGGCGTGGTGGTCGAGCCGGGGCAGCCGGTTGCCGATATCGTCGATCCGCTGACCGATCGCGTCGTGACGGTCACGAGTTCCGTGACCGGTGTGCTGTTCGCACGGCAACGCGCGCGCTTTGCGACCGCAGGCATGGTGGTGGGATGGGTGGCCGGCGCCGAAGCCCTCAAGGGCGGCGCGCTGTTGCTCGACTGAAGCACCTACGAAAAAGGGGGCTGGCGCCCCCTTTTAACTGATGGCGTGCGATCGAACTCAGTCGAGGTTCTGACCGAGGAATCGCTCGACGAGCCGCGTCCAGAACGCCGCGCCGATGACGAGGTTCTCATCGGCGTAGTCGTAGTGCGCGTTGTGCAGCATCGGCGTGTTGGCGCCGTTGCCGATGCGCAGGAAACAGCCGGGACGCTCCTGCAGATAGAACGCGAAGTCCTCGCTGCCCGCGACCATCGGAAACGGCGCGATGACGTGGTCGGCGCCGACGAGTTCTTCGGCGACCTGGCGCGCCAGTTCCGTTTCGTGCTCCGAATTAATCAGCACCGGGTAGCCGCGAATGTATTCGACGGTGGCGCTCGCGCCGTACGCCTCGGCGTGCGACTGCACGAGCTGGCGGATGCGCGCCTCGAGCAGTTGGCGCACTTCCACGCTGAACGAGCGCACGCTGAGGCCGAGCTTCGCGTCCTCGGGAATGACGTTGGTGGCTTCGCCCGCATGGATCGAGCCGACGGTGACGACCGCCGTCTGGGTCGGATCGACATTGCGCGACACGACGGTTTGCAACGCCATCACGAGTGCGCTCGCGACGACCACAGGGTCCACCGTCATATGCGGCCGCGCTGCGTGGCCGCTCTTGCCGTGGATCGTGATGTAGACCGTATCGCACGCGGCCATGAACGGGCCCGAGCGAAAGCCGAACGTGCCCGTCGGCACGCCGGGGTGGTTATGCAGACCAAAGATCGCATCGCAGGGAAACCGGTCGAAGAGACCGGCGGCGATCATCTGCTCCGCGCCGCTGTTCGAACCGGCTTCTTCCGCGGGCTGAAAAATCAGATTGACGGTGCCGTTGAAACGCCGCGTGCGCGCGATGTGCTGCGCCGCGCCGAGCAGCGTCGTGGTGTGGCCGTCATGGCCGCAAGCGTGCATCGTTCCTTCGTGCCGGCTCGCGTAGGGCAAACCGGTTTGCTCGTGGATCGGCAATGCGTCCATGTCGGCGCGAATGCCGATGCTGCGTTTGCCGTCGCCCACCCGCAGCGTGCCGACGACGCCATGTCCGCCAATGCCGGTCGTGACCTCGTAGCCCCAGGATTTCAGGCGCTCGGCGACGAGCGCCGAAGTCTGCGCTTCCTGAAACGACAGTTCGGGGTGCGCGTGCAGATGCCGGCGGATTTCGGTCAGTTCCTGCGCGTCGGGGGCAACTTCGGTCACGCTGCAAAGAGTATCGGGGCGAGTCATCGGTTTCAGTCTCCGGACGGGGGATGTTGGCGTCGGCTTCGGCGTTGGAGTCGGTCAGGCGGCGCTTTTTGTGGGGTTGTCATCGAGCGTTTCGCGCACCGGAGCATAAAACTGCGGCGGCAAACTGTCGATACAGGCCTTCAGGGCCGCGATGATTTTCTCGCGCTTGCCCTCGAAACGGCTCGCCACGCAGCCCACGTTGAGCGCGCCGAGCGCCGTGCCTTCGCTGTCGCATATCGGCATAGCAATGCCTATGCCGTCGAGTGCGTATTCTTCGTGCGCGATCGTGTAGCCCGCTTTTGTGGCTTCGTCGATGCGTTCGTTGATGCGCGCGAGATCGGTGAGCGTGTGGGGCGTGCGCGCCGGGCGCGGCAGCGCGCCGAGCACGGCGTCGCGGTGCGCGCGCGGCCAGCGCGAGAGCACCGCGCGGCCGATGGCGGTGCAGTAGGCCGGGCTTTCGCTGCCGAGATCGACGTCGTAGCGCACCACTGTCTGCGTGACCGACTTCGCGAGCAGGCGCACGTAGCCGTCGTCGCTGAGCCAACCGAGTATCACCGTCTCGCCGAGTTCCTCGCACAACGCGTCCATGGCGGGCTGCGCCACGGCCGCCAGGCGCGCGTGCGCATCGGAGCCCCAGCCGAAACCGCGGTTGCGGAAGACGTCGTTGAGCGCATACAGCCCGTGCTCGTCGCGCACCACGTAGCCGCGCGTCACGAGCGTGCGCAGGAGCGCCAGCGTGCTGCTCTTGGGCATGCCGAACACGGCCGAGAGCGTGGTGAGGGCCAGACCTTCCGAGGCCGTCGCGAAGTACTCGAGCAAGTCGAGCACGCGGGCGGCCGAGCGTACACCTTCGTTCATGTATGTAAACCTGATTCAGATACCTGAAGCAGGGTAGTGGGAAAAAAAACACCGGTCAAGCGTGGGCTGAGACCGTGTGCAGGCGGCTCGCAAGCCGTTTTATCTGCACTGCTGACGACTTGTCGCCGTGGTGTTGTAACGACGCCTACGGGATTTCACCGACTTGCCCGTTGCATCCGACCTTTTCATACTTGTTCATATACACGAAATGAGTTCATATATATGAACTCACAGCTGGGGCCGGGGAGATGAACATCCGGTGCTCGCTCGTGTACTGCGCGGTCATCGAGGTCATGACGACCCGTCCGCAAAAAACGGCGCATGAGCGTCTTCACTAACCTGGAAGCCATTGCATCCATGAGTCAGCGAATCTTGATTTGGGGCGCCGGCGCGATCGGCGGCACGGTCGGCGCGTATCTCGTTCGGGCCGGACACGACGTCACCTTTGTCGATGTCGTGCGCGAGCACGTCGAGGCGATCCGCGATCCGTCGCGCGGTCTTTCGATCACCGGACCGGTCGACAGCTTCACGGTGAGCGCGCCCGCGTTGCTTCCCGAAGAAGTGGACGGCGCGTGGGATCGCATCTTCCTCGCGGTCAAGGCCCATCACACGCGCGACGCGTGCGAGGCGCTGGCACCGTATCTGTCGCGCGACGGCTACGTGCTGTCGCTGCAAAACGGCCTCTGTGAAAAGGCGATTGCGGACGTGGTCGGCCAGCCGCGCACGGTTGGCGCGTTCGTCAATTTCGGCGCGGACTGGATCGGGCCGGGCGAAATTCACTATGGCAATCGCGGCGCGGTGGTCGTGGGCGAGGTCGATGGCGCCTCGACGCCGCGCATCGGTGCGCTGCACGACGCATTCCGGCAGTTCGAACCGGACGCGATCTTGACCGACGATATCTGGTCGTATCTGTGGGGCAAGCTCGCCTATGGGTCGCTGCTGATTGCGCAGGCGGTCGGTCAGCTCGGCATCGCGGACTGCATCGCGCGCCCCGAATTGTTGCCGCTGTGGCGCGAGCTGGCGGGCGAAATCTTGCGTGTCGCGCAGGCCGAGGGCGTAAGCCCGCGCGGCTTCAACGGCTTCGATCCGCGCGCGTTCGGACCCGCTTCGACCGAGGCGCAAGCGCAGGCCAGCGTCGACGCGATGGTCGCGTTCAACCGGCCGAACGCGAAGACGCATTCGGGTGTCTGGCGCGATCTCGCGATTCGCAAGCGCCGCACCGAAGTGGACATGCAGATCGCGGCCGTGTCCGCGATCGGCAAAACGCATGGCCTCGCGTGTCCGAAGGTCGACGCGCTCGTGACGATGATTCACGAGATCGAAGACGGCGAGCGCGATCTATCCGACGACAACCTCATAGCACTCCTGAACGCATGAAACTTTCCTTCGAAGGACAAGTCGTCGCCGTGAGCGGCGCGGCGATCGGCTTCGGACGCGCCATCGCGACCACCTTCGCCGGGCTCGGCGCGAAGGTCTACGCGTGCGACGTCAAGCCGAAAGAACTCGATGCGCTTTCGCGCGAGGGCATCGTCACGCAAGTCGTCGATCTGACCGATCGCGCGGCGGCTGCGGCGTGGGTGCGCAATATCGAGGCGCACAGCGGTGCGGCCATCGACGTGCTCGTCAACAACGCGGGCGGCGTGAGCGGGCAGGCGCATCGTCCGCTCGACGAAGTCGCGGACGAAGACTGGGATCGCGTCATCGAGATCAATCTCGGCGCGTCGTTCGCGCTGAGCCGCGCGGCGGCGGGCGCGATGAAGCGCGCGGGGCGCGGCGCGATCATCAACATCAGTTCGGGCGCGGCGGTGCAGGCGTCGTTGACGGGCGTTCAGGCGTATTGCGCGGCCAAGCACGCGGTGCTCGGTTTGACGCGGCAGCTCGCGCATGAACTGGGGCCGTACGGTATCCGCGTGAACACGGTGGCGCCCGGCTTCGTGCGGACCAACGAAGCGACCGAAAAGCAGTGGGCCGCATTCGGCGACGACAAACAGCGCGCGCTGCTCGACGGCATCGCGCTGCGCCGCTTCGGCACCCCCGACGACATTGCGCGCGCCGTGGTGTTTTTTGCGTCCGGGCTCGCGGGCTTCGTCAACGGACAAATCCTTTCAGTCGATGGCGGCCACTGAGGCCGTGGGAGAAACGTACATGAACTACCCCGAATTGCTGGGCCAGCCGCAGGAGCCGTGGCAATGGTCCGAACCGACGTGGCGCAGCCTCGTTGACAGAACGCGCGCGGGGCGCACGCTGCGTCCGTCGTCCTGGCCGGGCGGCGCGCGTTGCGCGGTGGCGTTGTCATTCGACAGCGACCACGAGACCAATGAACTGCGCGACGGCGGGAAGTCGATCAGCCGGCTGAGCTGGGGGCAGTATGGCAACCGTGTGGGAATGCCGCGCATTCTCGACGTCCTGCGACGCCACGACGTGAAGGCCAGCTTCTACGTGCCCGCTGTCGCGGCGATGCTGCATGCCGACGAACAGCGCGCGGTCGTGGCCGCGGGGCACGAGATCGGTATTCACGGCTGGATTCACGAGCGCAATTCGGTGCTGCCGCATGAAATCGAACGCGATCTGATGCTGCGCGCCGCGGACACGCTCGAAAAGATCACCGGTGTGCGGCCGGTCGGCATGCGCACGCCGTCGTGGGATTTCAGCCCGAACACGCTCGCGATCGAGCAGGAAATGGGCCTCGTCTACGACTCGTCCCTGATGGCCGATGAGGACTGCTACGAACTGCTGCTCGATGGCGAGCCGAGCGGTATCGTCGAGTTGCCGGTGGAGTGGATTCGCGACGACGCCGTCTATTTCAACATGGACCGCTTCCAGTCGCTGCGGCCTTATACGCCGCCCGAAGCGGTATTCGACATCTTCCGGCGCGAGTTCGATTACGCCTGGGAACACGGTGGGCTCTTCCAGTTGACGATGCATCCGCACGTCATCACGCCGCGCTCGCGTATCTGGATTCTCGAAGAGCTGATCCGCTATGCCAAATCGAAACAGGATGTGTGGTTCGCCACGCATGCCGAGGTCGTGAGCCACGTGAAGGCTCACGCCGTCTGACGATGTTAACGCACCGGTTCTATTGATAAATACATGGAGGAAACGATGAAAAAACTGCTGCTGCTTGCCACGCTGTCCATCGCCGCGACCGCTTCTTATGGAAGCACGTCGTCGGTCATCCGGTTCGGGGTCGACCCCAGCTACCCGCCGTTCGAATCGATCGGCCCGAACGGGAAGCTCGTGGGCTTCGACATCGATCTGGGCAACCAGATCTGCGCGCGCCTGAACGCGAAATGCGAATGGGTGCAGAACGACTTCTCGGGCATGATTCCGGCGCTCAAAGCGCGCAAGTTCGATGCGATCCTGTCGGCGATGTCGAACACGCCGCAACGCGCCGAACAGATCGCGTTCACCAACAAGATGTACAACATGACGGCCAGCCTGATTGCGCGTAAAGGCTCGCATCTCGAACTGACGCCGCAGTCGCTGAGCGGCAAGTCGATCGGCGCCGAGGAGGGCACGTCGGCGCTCACCTACGCCAAGATGTATTGGGAGCCCGCCGGTGCACACGTCGTCGCGTACCAGAACCAGGACCAGGTCTACGCGGACCTGATCGCAGGCCGTCTCGACGCCGCCTTCGAAGCGACCGCGCAAGCGCAAACCGGTTTTCTGAAATCGTCGAAGGGCGCCGACTATGAATTCGTCGGCAAGCCGCTCGACGATCCGAAGATCTTCGGCGTGGGCGCAGCCATCGGCGTGCGCAAGGACGATCCCGCGCTTGTCGGCAAGATCAATGGCGCCATCGCCGGCATGGTCAAGGACGGCACCTATCAAACGATCGAAAAGAAATATTTCGATTTCAACATTTACGGCGACTAAGACGTAAGCGGACACCCGGTGCAACGGAAATAACCGGGTGTCTTTAACACAATATTAAGGATTTCGAAATGAAAAGAACAATGATCGGCATGGCGGCTCTCGCAGCGATGGCGTTGGCGGCGCAGGCTCACGCGCAGAGTTCGGTGACGTTGTACGGCGTCATCGACAACGGCATCGACTATACGAACAATGTCCAGGGCAGCAAGGTGTTCGAAATGCAGAGCGGCTACGTCCAGGGGAGCCGATGGGGGCTCAAGGGTACCGAAGATCTCGGCGGCGGACTCACGACCGTGTTCAAGATCGAGAGCGGTTTCAACGCGGACAACGGCGCGCTGGGGCAGGGCGGGCTTGGGTTCGGCCGGCAGGCGTTTGTCGGTCTTGCCGATGCGCGCCTTGGCACGCTGACGATCGGCCGCCAGTACGACTCGGTCGTCGACTATCTCGGGCAGACCACGTCGAACGGGAGTTGGGGCGGCTACCTGTTTTCGCATCCGTACGACAACGACAACACCGACAACACGTTCCGTGTGAACAACACGGTCAAGTACACGAGCCCGGAGATCGACGGCTTCCAGGCCGGTGGCACCTATAGCTTCAGCAACGATACGAACTTCGCCAACAACCGGGCGTACAGCTTCGGCATGCAGTATCAGACCGGTGGTCTGTTGCTCGCCGCGGCGTATCTGCGTGCGGATAACCCCTCGTCCACGGCAAGCGGCGCCATCAACAATGGCGGCGACGAGAACTTCGTCGGCAAGTCGTTGCAGGTCTTCGGCGCGGGCGTCAACTACACCTTTGGCCCGGCCACGGCCGGTTTTGCTTACACCAATACGAACGTTGTCGATCCGCTCAGCTCCGGCTATGTGGGTGCGATTACGCCGCCGGGAGGCGCGACGCTGTCGTCGCTGCGCTTCAACAACTTCGAGGTCAACGGCAAATATCAGTTCACGCCTGCATTCTTCGTCGGCGCGGTTTATACCTACACGCGGGCGGATTTCAACGCGTCGAGTGGCACGGTGCACCCGGCGTATCACTCGTTCGGTTTGATGGCGGACTACAACCTGTCGAAGCGTACGGACTTCTACCTGCAGGGTGCGTTCCAGCACGTCGCGGGCGGCCAGACCGGCACGGTGCTCGACTATGCGTATGTTCCGGGCGCCGACGACGTTTCGTCGACCGCGAACCAGGTGGTCGTGCGCGCCGCTATCCGTCACAAGTTCTGACGGGTGAAGGTTCGGGGCGAGCGTGGCCTTGCCCCGAACCCGGTTTGAATCGGGCGCTCCGCATGGAGTGCCCGATCTCGCGTTATACCGGTTCGATCTTGTTGCGAATCAGGCCCACGCCGACGATATCCGTTTCCATCACGTCGCCAGGCCGCAGGTACTCGGGCGGCTTGCGCGCGAATCCGACGCCCGACGGCGTGCCGGTCGCGATGATGTCGCCGGCTTCCAGCGTCATGCCGCGCGACAGCTCGGCGATGATGCGCGGAATCTTGAAGTACATCTGCTGATAGCTGGCGTTCTGCTTCTCGACGCCATTTACGCGGCAGATGATGCGCACGTCATCGAGTTTCACGCCGGCTGCCGTGACGATCCACGGGCCCATCGGGCCGTGGCCGTCGAGGCTCTTGCCCTTGAACCACTGGCCGCCGTGGCGTTTTTGCTGGATTTCGCGCTCGGTCGTGTCGTTGAAGGCCGAATAGCCGTACACGTAATTCATCGCTTCCGCTTCGGGGATGTTGATGCCGGTGCGGCCGATGATGACGGCGAGTTCGGCTTCCCAGTCGGTGGTCGTCGAGTTCAACGCGTCGTAGGGAATCGAGCCGAACGGCGAGTTCATCGTGTGCGTGCCCTTCGTGAAGAACACCGGGTGCGCGGGCAACGATTTCATCTTGTTGTCCGTGCGCACCGCCTGGCCTTCCTTGAAGTGGTCCAGATAGTTCCAGCCGACGCAATAGATATTGCGGTCCGGGCGCGGGATCGGCGAAAGCAGTTCGACGCGCTCGAGCGCAAGCGTCGCGGACTTCGGATGTTCGGCGAGCGTCTGGACCTGCCGCAGCGCCGGATCGCCGGCCTTGATCAGCGACAGCATCGAGGCCGGATCGAAGTCCAGCTTCATGCGGCGGACATGGGCTTCGGTTTTCAGATCGAGCAGACGCCCATCGTCGAGCACCACGCCGACGGACGGCGTGCCGTTCACACTGTAAGTGACAAGGCGTGCGGCCGTCTGGCTCGCGAGAGGCGGGATCGAATCGATCTTCGTTCCGGCTTGCTGCTCTTCTGCGCTAAAGGCGCGGCCCGAGAAAACGCCGGTAGCGGTGGCGGTGAGCGTGGCGCCCGCCTTGAGCAGGTTGCGACGGTTCTTGTCCATCTTGTTGTTGTCTCCAGTTAGCGAGACCGCAACGATGCAACGACAAAAATGCGCAGTCGAGGCTATTCGACTTCCCGCGTGCCGCCGGGTTACGGCTCGGAGTCGTCGCCGGCGATCTCGCCGTCGATGAACTGCGCCAGTCGTTTGGTGTCGGCATCCGTCCAGCCCTGGGGCGGCACGACGCTGGCCCAGCCCAGGACGTACTCCTGCGACGAGTAGTTGTGCCCGAAACCAGGCGGCACGCCCGCGAGCATGTTGAGCACGTCGCCTGCCGCCTGCACGCCCGTGACGACCGGAAACCAGTGCATGGCGCGCGGCACGTCGAAGCCGCGCGGCTGCGCGAGCCATGGCGGTGGCCGCCAGAGCGCGCGGGCAGTCCAGAACACGGCGGGGTCGCCCGGATGCTGGAGATAAACGAGTCGCGGAGCCGGCCAGTCGGCGCCCAATGCCGCTTGATGCGGATCCAGGTTCAGGAACCGTGCGGAGCGGCCTCCATCGAAAACGGGCTGCCAGAAGGGCGACCCGCGATCGCGCTCGCGAGTGAGCTGCGCGTGGACAGGGTTGCTTTGTTTGCCGCCGACGATGAGCGCACCATCCATGCGGGCCGCCATGTTGGCCAGCGAAGACGAGGCATCCGCTCCCGCGAAGACGGCTTCCACCCCTGCCGCGCCGAGGCTCTTGCCGAACAGGACAAGCTTCGGCCGTCGATCCGGCGGCAGTTCCGACCATCGCGCGTGAACGGCGTCGAAGAGCGCGATAGCCGCCTTGTCCGCGAGCCCGGTGTCCACGAAGTTGGCGAGCAGGCTGGGCAGAAGGGAGTACTGGATCGCCACGATCGCTGTGTCGCCGCCGTACAACTGCTCGAGCGACGTCGCGGCTTTAGGGACGATCCAGCCCGTGCCGGTAGGCACCCACACGACCAGCACTTTCCGGTTGAACCCGCCCGCGCGCTCGAGTTCGCGGACTGCAAGCCGGGCGCGCTGCTCGGTGGAGTCCGCAGAACGCAGCCCAACGTAGACGCGCACCGGTTCAACGAGCCCGGCATCGGTGCCGTGGAACTTCGCCAGCGCTTTCCGGCTTGTGGCGGTTGCCGCGAACGTGCGGCCCCAGCGCCCCAGCGTGTCCCATGCGACGAACGATGCGCTGCTGCCCGACACCGCTGGCGACTCGGGCGCCACGATGCCCTCGAACGTTTCCTCGTTCGCCGGTGCGTGGACGAAGCGGGCGGCTGCTGCGAGGGCCGGAAGCGCGGCTTCGCGCCCGAGCGCGAACCCGATCACGACGATTATGACGATTACGACGACGAGCAGTGCTGCTGCCGGCACCGAGACGATCGACGGCACACGACGCCGGATGCCCCGTGCTGCTGCGGCGACACCGCGGGCGACGACACGCCCGACGATCACGAGGAGCACTGCGGCGAGCAGTGACAGCACGCTCATCAGCACGGCGTCCAGCCAGACGATGGGCGTCATCCCCATGAGGCTGCGTTGTTCGTTTTGCCAGCCGAGCCATAGTCTGGAGCCGAGGACTATCGCAACGAGCCAGGCCGCTACTAGAACAATCCAGCTACGTCTGCGGCTCACGCCGCCGGGCGAGCGCCCCCGTCGTGCGAGGAGCTGCTCTACGCCACAACCGACTAATGTGCCGATCCCGTAACCGATGGCGAGGCAGATCGTGCCGATTACGGTTTGCGTCCCCCACGACCGCGGAATCAGTGTTGGCGTCAGCGACTGCCACCAGAACAGAAGTGCGAGCGCCGCGCCGCCGAGCGTCGGCGTCCGGAGTGCAGCTGGGAGCTTGTGGGGGGCCTGCATGCGCGCTCGTTCAGATTGATACGACTCGGAAGAAAACGTCCGGCAATCAAGCCTGGCTAGACGCCCAACATTATCGAGTGGCAGGCTGGCGGATGTTTTTGGCACGGCCGGCGGACCTCCCGGGGCCTCGGATCAGGGATTTTCCCAGGGCGGCCGATAATGGCGCGGCGACGCGGCCCGGTGTCCAGGTTGCCTCCATGAGGGCGTCACTCCGTTGCCGGGGCAAGCCGTGAATTGGTGATCTAACCGATTGTTTTGATTGGAGTAATTCTTATAACAACGCCTCTTCGTTGGCCGAAAATCCCAGGCTGAGGTGAGCAAAACTTGACGTTAACTGGGTCTCAATCCCCCCACTCACCCCCGTTCTTGAATTTGTCATTGCCCGTCCATATAATTAGCACTCGCTGCACGAGAGTGCTAACAATTCGCTGGTGGGCCAGGCAAGGCCCGAGTCCGCCAGGTTTTTTGAGTGTCTTCAAAGTTCTCAATAGAGAGAGGATCTATCCATGAACCTTCGTCCTTTGCATGATCGCGTGATCGTCAAGCGCCTGGATCAAGAAACCAAGACCGCTTCGGGCATCGTGATCCCGGACGCAGCGGCAGAAAAGCCGGATCAGGGTGAAGTCCTGGCCATCGGCCCGGGCAAGCGTGATGACAAGGGCGCCCATATCGCCCTCGACGTGAAGGTTGGCGATCGCGTCCTGTTCGGCAAGTACGCTGGTCAGACCGTCAAGGTCGACGGCAACGAACTGCTCGTGATGCGCGAAGAAGACATCATGGCCGTGGTGAACAAGTAAGTTCACGCCACAGCTTTATCTCAAAGAATTCAAGGAGTTAGAAGATGGCAGCTAAAGACGTCGTGTTCGGCGATTCCGCCCGTTCCAAGATGGTTGAAGGCGTGAACATTCTCGCCAACGCAGTCAAGGTCACGCTGGGTCCGAAGGGCCGCAACGTGGTCCTCGAGCGCTCGTTCGGCGGCCCGACGGTCACCAAGGACGGTGTCTCGGTCGCGAAGGAAATCGAGCTCAAGGACAAGC
>Ga0131853_10012469_pt1 | contig 15576 bp, 10 predicted proteins | sample TergutLab28metaG_FD_92764 | JGI IMG/M metagenome (GOLD analysis project Ga0131853, IMG submission 92764) | Labiotermes labralis P1 segment gut microbial communities from Petit-Saut dam, French Guiana - Lab288 P1 (version 2) (version 2) | ecosystem: Host-associated > Arthropoda: Insects >...
CGGAACCCGAAGGTTCATTACCGCACTCACAAGCGTCCGCCACCTGTCTCTATCCTGGGCCAGCCCAATCCAGTCCATATACCCACATCCCACCTCCTGGGGATCCATCCTAATATTATCCACTCATCTACGCCTAGGTCTCCCCAGTAGTTTCCTTACCTCCGGTTTCCCCAGCAAGACCCTATACACCCCCTCTCCTCACCCATACGCGCCACATGCCCAACCCATCTCATTCTTCTCGATTTTATTACCCGCATAATATTGGGTGAGGAGTACAAATCATTTAGCTCCTCGTTATGCAATCTCCTCCATTCCCCCGTTACCTCGTCCCTCCTAGGTCCAAATATTCTCCTCAGAACCATGTTCTCAAACACCCTCAGCTTCCTTGCCTCCTGCAACTATTGCTATATATATATATATATATATATATATATACACACACACACACACACACACACACAAATTATACTAGCGTCGAATTATAGACAGTGGCAGTTAAATGAGTTCAGACTTGTAAGGATGCCAACAACGTACTCATTTTTCTCATGCTATTTTTTCCCGAAAGCCACGGTTATATAAATTATTTCTTTAGGTCGCATGTCAGAACTTTTCCCTTATTGAGTCACCACCGGACGTGTTTGAAAAAGACTGATTTATGACCTGCTATCGTGTGGCAACAGGCGGTCAGCCAGCATGTAAATAACCTTCAGCTGATTACGACATTTGACTGTACTGACCGACATACTGACCTGAGTATTCTGCCAACCAACTCATTGTAACGACTGGATCTTATCCTCTGCCATTTTCTTAGTTCACATACCGAAAGGCCACTTTTTAAAGGTCCGTTGTTTTATCAAATTTCCATTTATCTCTCTTCTGTTATATCCTTCACCTCACAAAAATTTTATATGCATTATTTTCTTCTTCAGTCACAAGTCTTGGTTTAGTCAGCGTAACAACAGTAATGTGTTATGACTTCCTAGTGCCGAAAATAAAAATACATGAGTTTGATATCCACTACCCGTATCCAAATTTATATCAGAGAGCTAGAAACCTTTTAACTATTCTAGGAGATTTGTATAAATAATGAAGTTTCTTAGCACAAAATACCCTCTATTTTACGGTAGAGTTCTAAATGTTTTCCGGACACCTTTCCCCAAGCAATTTATTTTGTTCCCTCCAAGTTAGAATGTATATTTGTTCTCCACCCCTAGCTACATCCCAAATCCATCGTAATGGGAAGTTTATCACTGTAATAAAATAAGGAAACCCAAATGAATACTATATTTTCGTTACGTAATGTACTAATTGCTGACTACATGCCACTGAGTTTCAAATAGTTCTTTTCGAAGCCTTGCGTTTTACCCACTGTTATTCTGTCGAATTTCTGGAACCCTTGCTTTCCTATCACTACTATACGCGTAGCCCATTGTAACAGCCTAGACCTGTGGCTTTTTAACGTATGGTCTACCCGCTCCAGGGCACTGCCGGTTTTATTCCAGGGTCCCACGAATCCATATGGTTTTGCACCATGTCTTGTTCCGACAGACGACACTTCATTTCGTCGGTTGTCAGCGCCGCTGTGAGCCACACATCTGTGTTGGTTCCATGAATTTTGAATTAGGGACGGTTCCCATATTCGAAAGACTGAGAGCCTCAGTGGCGTAGACGTTGCTATCATAACAACACCAAGTCAGTCACAAAGTTCCTCATTATGCAATACCCTTAATGTTCCAAATTTCCCTCCATCCCAAGGTAAAATCTTGGATTCAGCAAGAGTTTTTGTAACTCCGCGGCCCGATAAATGCAATCTTCTAATTAAATCCATATCTTAGATAACCAGTGGGAAAATCCGGAGAGTGCAGCAATGCCCTATATTGTCACTGCGCTAGTTTCGTCAACTACTTCAATCCCTGGATATGAAAAAAAATTATTTTTGTCGTGATTGTGTTGTATGAAGATATCACGGTATCATTCCTGACAAGGATAAAGATTTTCTCTACTCCAAAACTTATAAACCGGTCCTAATGTATAGACATTCTCGCAGTCAACAAGCATCGGGATTTATTTCCCCACGTATAAAGCGGTTGGGGGTTGAAGCTGACCACTCACTTTCATCTGGTGCCATGGTTAATAATGAGTGGAGTTATGCCCCGACTTCATTATACGCCTTTATACCGTGTAGAGGAACAAATATAACTTTTCCTTTACGAGTGTGGAGTGTTGCAAAATAACCTGGTTTTTGAAGGAAATTATGTGCTGTACATATATGCTTATGCTTATATACTCCGTTGGTAGGTACAAAATCACTCCACAGAGACCACCCGAACTTATATTTTCAGCTACCTGCAGTCTGGAATAGTAACATGGCGTAGGCGCGAATTTGGGACGCGGGAGCGAACATTTGACGAATTTAATTTGTGGTAGTGTGGTGGTTGCATGGTAACAGAACTTTGTTAAAAATATTTTTTGTACGGCATGAAATATAAAATGGCGGCCATGCGAAATATTTTTTAACGTTTACAAAGAAGATAACGAATGAGACGTTGGAGTTAGTTACTTGAAATTTGGAGCTGACATACGTAGGTTTGGAGGATACCTATACGGTATATTACGTAAGAATACTGATACATTGTGTAAATAATCATATAGAAATGTTTGGAAATACAGTTGTATGTCGTAAGTTATGTAACTTTTGTATAAATATAAACTTATCAACAGATCCACTGTGTGCGAGATCCGAGAAGGTGTTCTAGTGCAAAGTGGACAGCATGAAATGGCAGCATTTTTATCCTATGAGACCTTGATGATGTTTACATTTCATATCGCAGGCTGTAATGTTTTCTTTTATTTTCGTAACAAATCCCGTTTAATTCTTGTCTTTCCGCCCTGAGGGAAAGTTACAGGTTGTGCAGATTCGTTGTCTGGAGTGTGGGAATATCAACTGGTACATTTGCCGACGTGTCGGGGAAGTTTGATGCCTCCGCCTTTAGTCACTGAAAATGTTATGACACCTCAGTGCTTGCATCATGGGTTGTTTTCGAAATCTGAGGGCTGAGGGCGATATTTGGGCCTAGGAGGGAGGATAAAATGGGGATTCATAATTTGTACCATTCCCAGAATATTTACATGATAAATTACGACACATAAACAGATAAATTTCAGCCCGTTAGTCGAAATTGGGAACTCATTTGTTTTAAGAAGGATTGCCAACCGCATAATAGAGACATTAGTTCCATATGCGCCACATGTTCCGTTTAGCGCACTTTGTACAGTCCTGCTGCAGACGGTTCTCGGAAAGGTCCCGTGATAAGTGTGCTGTGTAGTAGAATATCAAGCGATAGAAGTGGGTCCATTAGTCATCTGTTTTGGACAAGAGACCAGTGTCAAGTGACACACATATCTAACGGTGAGGTGTCAAGTCACTTAAGTGATGGACTTTGTACAGGTCGAGCTTGATTGCACTCCACCAGAAAATTCGTAAATATGTCTCTCTACCTGCATTTCGAGCAACAATCAGAGCGTCGGTGAATTTGCGTAAAACTGTTGTAGTGCCTGGTGTGGATCTCGAATCAACAGTCTATTTCCGAGTCTGAAACGACTGGGGTTATTCATTAGTAGTTTAACAGTAAGGTGTCGCGCCACGTGCCAATAATGATACTCTAAAGGAACCATGCTACTTTCAGGGAAACACAAATTTATATTGTCAAAACCATTGTTAGGCGCGTTCGAAAAATTGCGAAAAGCGACTATTAGCTTCGTCATGTCTGTCCGTCCTTCCGTCTTTCCGCGTGAAACATCTCGGCTCCATCTGAACGGATTTTCGTGAAATTTTGTATTAGAATATTTTTCGGAAATCTATCGAGAAAATTCAAGCTTAATTAAAATCGGACAAGAATAAAGGGCACTTTACATGAAGACCAAGGAATATTTGCGATCATATCTCGCTCAGTTCTTCTCAGAATGAAAGATGTGTCAAGCAGAAGTTGTAGAGAAACTCGAAAAACATTTTATGTTCAATTGTTTTTTAATCGTGCCGTTTATGAGATATGTGGAATTATGTTGTAGAGCGGGGCAGACCACAGATGACAATATGGCGCATGTCCATTGCATGCTGGATACCTAAGGCTACAAATACACACACACAGGTTATGTAATACTCATTGCTTTTCCACAGCAACAATGGCTGCACGAACACGCCTGAATGTTAGTTATACGTACGTGTAAATTGTCGCCCTTGTCTTAGTTCGTTAATATTATGTACATTTCAGTGTTCAAAGTTATTTACTAATCATCCAGTTATAGACGTAGTAGAGTCTGACTTACTTTTTGGTATTATTAAATACCTTAAAATATAATAATAATAATAATAATTACAATAACAATGGTGTAATTGGCATCCGGAGCCGGTGTAACTGAGACAGTACAGAAAGCTAAGCCAGGGGCTGGTCAACAGACGAATCATGGATAGGTTTCCGACAGACTCTAAAAATTTTTTCTTGTACACTCCGTCGAATAAAAATCCATCGGCCTGATATTTCGTACGTCCCGCTCAGGCAGTGACGTGCGGTACAGTTGCCATCATAATTCGAGTCGTTTAACTTTCCCCATATTTGTGCATTCGTGGCGTTTCTCTGTCTTCAGTTCATTACAATCAATCACACCACGTATATATTAACAGAAGACAACAATACATTGGCTTAATTTGACATTAAAACATTAATTAAACTTCATTAACTTTCCCAGGCGTAAGGCTAGCTAGCTGTGCTGCTAGGGATGGATGAGTCGACCGGACCGTTGCGCACTTACTGTCAACAAGCTCTCAGAACAACGATGGGGCCCACCCAGTCCCCTGTTCATTGATTAACAAGGACTTTTACCCCGGAGGTAAAGCACCCGATTTATGAACTCGATGGAGGTACGTGGTGGCGCAGTTGGTTGAGGCACTACTGTACAAGCTGGAAAGTCGCGGCTTCGATTCTCGATGAGGTCATTGGGATTTTTCATTGACTTAATCCTTCCGGCCGCACTGTGGACCTGGGGGTAGATTCATTCTCTAACAGAAATGAGTAAAGACGGCCGTTGCGTAGGTTTGACAAACCTACCACATTCGTGTGTCGATTGTTTTGAAATTGTGGGAGTTTCAAACTCCTGGAGCCCAAAGAGCCTTTCCAGGCCTGTAATTGGATAGGTTTTGTGAAGCTTACCTCCATGCAGCGTCAAGGTTAAGAATGTGAGCATAGCTATACCTCTGCTCCTCAAACGCCTTGATGCCTTTCATAGGGACGACTGTACCTTTACCTTTGTTTTACGATGAACATCAACTGTGTGCAAAGAGACCCAACTTCCTTTCGGAAATCATGTTTGGTTCTTACATTATTACACTGTTTACGGAACGTAAAGAAAGGATGCCTATAGTGAAGTGCATGTCTGTCCGTCTGTATGTTATAATTCAAGAACCTCTGGGCGGATTTGAGTGAATTTTGAAATGTCTGTCTACCTTTGTCATTGGAGGTCAATCACAGCTCGCAGTTTTTAATTTTCTGCAAACCTTATACACAAAAAGGAATGCACGAACGTATGAGGTGGGAGAGACAGATTTTTCGGCAACCATTGGATTAATAGTAATCACATGAACGGCAAGGAACGTAACACTCACATAAATAACTTGTACACTCATAATAGTAACTATCGCGAGGAGAGTGGCCTAAGTAATTACGTATGTATTAAGTAGTATTTGATCTCAGATGGATGGGAAATTTCGTCCTTCACAGTGAGAGACGAACATATTCTGAGAGTATTCGAGAATAGGGTGCCAAGGAAGATATCTGGGCCTAAGAGGGACGAGGTAGTACGGAACTGGAGAAGACTGCATAACGAGGAGCTTAAGGATCTATACTCTTCACCAAATATTATTCGGGTGATCAAATCATGAAGAGTAAGATGGGCTGGGCAAGTGGCCCATACGTGCGAGAGGAAAAGTGAATATAAGTGTTCTGGTGGGGAAACTTGAGGGAAAGAGACGACTTGGAAGGCCTAGTCGTAGATAGGAAAATAATATGAAAATTGATTTTTCAGTAGTTGTGTAGGGTGTATGGATTGGATTCATCTGGTTGAGGATAGGGACGGGTAGCCAGCTCTTGTGAATGCGGTAATGAACCTCCGTGTTCCATGAAATGCAGGGAATTTCATGACTGGTTGAGGACCTGTCAGCATCTAAAGAAGGACTGTGCTCCGTCGAGTTAGTTATTTGTGCTTTATGAAATGTACACATACTGGATCACAAACGTAGCATGCCAAGGTGCGAAGAACTCAGGTGCAACTTACTACATTTTGCACCTTTGAAATCGTGTTGCAATTACATTCATTCGTGCGTTGTTATTCATGATATTGTGTGAAGCAACTAACGTAGGAGGAGCGTTTGTGCTTACGCAAGGTGTAATAACTCTGGTCAGGTGAAGATCACTAACCTTTCACTTCCGCAGTGTCCGATAATTAAATGTCTCCGTTACAGTCGCAGTGCTAACGAAACCCTGCCACTGTAATGACATCAATACTGCATGGCGAAGCGCTCGACTCTGTTCAACAAATTTTCTTCCTTTTAGTGAGAAGAGAATAATTGACACGTGTTATATTAATAGCCAAGTAGGGCAGAATTCGTTCCGGCAATGCTTTCTTAGGGATCCCGTTCGTCCCGGTTTTTCCATAGAGTCCTGGTTTTGTAGGTTTTAAAGAGCTCTGTCTTGGTGTCCCGCGAAATTCTTTCGGGAAATCAAAGGTCCTGGATTTTTACAAGTCACAAAACAGGGCATTTCTGACAATGCCTGCGAACATTTGACTTGCCCATGATAGGAGGAATATGTAAAAGAAATAAGAAAGCTATCAACCTGTCGGAAGGAATTAGAAAGGGAAGGGATGTGTGTAGATTACTGGTTGAGTACAGTCAGGACTGAGATCCCGGGTGATGAGAAACGGTTATATAAAGAACAAGACAGGCAATTTACGTATCACGTATCATTGCGGCGCTTTCGTGCAAACTTTGTTGCAGTGGAAAACCAAGAATTATTACATATTCTGAGTTTGTAGCCTTAGGTATCCAGCATGCCATGCACATGCATCATATTACCATCTCTGAACTGTCAAGCTCTGTAGTATTTTTCCACACTATCACAGACAGCACTATTATCGAAAAAAAAGCTGTTTAAAATAAAATGTACTTTGGTTTTCTCTACGACTTTGCCTGAAACATTTCTCATTGTAAGAAGAACTGAGCGAGGTATGATAAAATATGTATATTCGCCTTCATTTAAAGTAACCGTTAATATTGTCAGATTTTAATGAAACTTGGACTTTCACGATCAATTTTCGAAAAATACTCAAATATCAAATTTCATTAACATCCATCCAGTGGGAGGCGAGTTTTTTCATGCGGACATACAGACGGACAGACATGACGCTAATAGTCGCCTTACCCAATTATGAAAACACGCTTAAAAATCAATAAATTAACAGAGCGTCTGAATTTAAATAGTGTTCTCATCATTATTCCCTTTTAATTCTGTACGTAGTAATGTCATCTGAGTTAACCTGATTTAATGATATTAATAAATTACACAGCTTTTTTATTGCGTTACTGTTTAAAATTTTGTTTTCTACCCCCTCCCGCCGTGTTATTAAGTGCCCCGCTTTTGCGTTTTAAAAAGTAAGATTTCTATGTTTTCTTACATTTATTTCAGAATTTGTCTTATTTTCACGTACAACTATTATTCGAAATGTATTTTCACTTCTGCAAACGTTCAATATTTCAGACCTACACGCGGGTTCCGCACGATTTAGGGTATAAATCCTATGAAGGTCTTCAAGGAATGTGTCCACTATTTTTGTCAGATCTTCGCCACAACCGAAACTAATGGGCAAATTTAGTAAAGCTCTCAGAATGTCGATTTCTTGAAAATATCTTGATCTGTTCTGGAGTTACATATTCAGACTGGCTTACAGACGTATTTTTGGTAACTTCTCATTGCGACCACATCGACTGAAGTGTAAAGAGAAAGGAAGAAATAGGGAAAGACAGATAGACGTGGGAAACATGAAGGGAGGAAGAATAAGGAAAGGAAGCGAGAAATACAAAATTAAAGAAGCGAGTTGAAGAAATATAGGATAAAGTGGGGAAACAGACGACAGCAAACAAGGCCGGCAATGTACGCAACTGTAACATCGCGGCGTCTTCCTGGGACGTTTATACCTCCTTGGCTATCCTAACCTGATACCATTTCACTCTCAGAGAACGCTTTTATTGCGATTTAATGTTGCTGACAAGAAATCATGTATAGGCAAAAGGTGAAGCAGTCCCGTTACAGGCCTGGAGTGGCCCAGAGGGTTCCAGGAAGTTACGGTTCCAAGATTTCATGACAACGGCACAAGATTGTAGTAAGGTTGTCAGCCTTACGCACCGGCCGCCTTTACCCCCAGGAAATGCTCCTGGTACTTATTTCTGTTAGAGGCTGAGTTGACCCCAGGTCCATAATGCGATCGGAAGGATTTTATGTCAATGAAAAATTCCAATGACACCACCTGGGATCGAACCAGCGACCTTCCGATTTATAGCACAGCACCTTAATCACTGTGCCACCGCGGTCTCCAATCATACATAGGTCTTCATTTAAATACAAGATATTTTGGCCTGATTTTAAGCAGATTTTCACAAAAATTCCGAATCATAAGTAACCTACATCCAGGAGTGGGAGCCGTGCTGATATATGCGGGCGGATGGACATGGTGAAGCTAACAGGCATTTTTCGCGACTATGCAAACGCGCCTAAAAAGGAAAAAGCGGAAGTAAGGTGCCATCAAGGAAGCGAGGAAAGAAGTGAGGGGCAAACACGCAGGGAGGAAGGAAAGGGGAGAAGATAACCAGAGAAATAAGAGAAGGAAAGGAAAGCTGAGAATAGGAAAAGTGTTACCTGCTGGTGCTGAACTCGCAGTGCGCCTCGTTTCTCAGCAACACAGTCAAAGTGAAAGCGCGCCCTCCATATGAAGACCACATGAGTTCCGTCTTTAGCCTTGCGTAGTACGAACAAAAAAATGGCCTACATACGTGCTGTGTGAAGTTCGACTGCAGAATCTGCTTTTAATTCAACATTAGCGCATGCTTTGTTTCTATTACCGAGCGTGTAGAATGGTTTGCCCGTAACTGGACTCAGCATCATTGCTTAAAACTGACAAAGAAGAGTGAAAATAAAATTTTCAGGTCCTGAATTTTTTTGTCTACCTTTGGATTTGCTAAGAGTGGTTTCAGAGTAAATGTTCGGCATTGAGGGGTTCATCGGCTATTGAAATTACTTGTTTGATGTGGACTTCCGGAATATCAGCTGGAGATTTTTGTGTTACTAGTCTCCGGATGGGACCGCGGTAGCACAGTGGCTAAGGTGTTGTGCTACAAATCGGAAGGTCGCTGGCTCGATCCCAGCTGGTGTCAGTGGATTTTTCATTGACATAAAATCCTTCCGATCGCACTATGGCCCTGGGGTCAACTCAGCCTCTAACAGAAATGAGCACCAGGAGTATTTCCTGGGGATAAAGGCGGCCGGTGCGTAAGGCTGATAACCTACCACCATCCTGTGTCATTGTCACGAAATCTGGGAACCTTAACTTCCTGGAACCCTCTGGGCCTGTCCAGGCCTGAAACGGGACTGTTTTACCTTTTTAACTCTCCAAATGAAGGCAAAATAAATAAAGGAAGGGAAAAGAAGAAAATGGAAGCAAGACGCAGAACAGAAACAGAAAACTATTTTTCATCGTCGAGGTATGCAAATAATTTTTTTCTTTAAAGAATAGCGCAAACGTGATAACGATGACAGAGTTAACCTACGATACACCCGGATATAGGACAGCATGCATTGCCGCGTCGGAAATAGTTTACCAGGCCCGTCCACTTACTCACTTCCGGTTCACTGGTTTAGTAACTGTGAACTTGTCTCAAATACGCTCTTAATTTGAAAGCCAGTGACACTGATTTTTGATTTATTTATTTCATTGCTCATTCAGTAAGGCTGATAACAATTTACACAGGTCCAGATTATTGTTTGATTGGTGAAAGAGGTTTCGATAGGCCGGGAAGGTAAATGAAAAGCCGTAGGTGGAGGCGTGGTTCCGGATGTGCGTATAAAAATTTGATGGGGAAACCGCTTGTGGAAGGTCACGTGAATACCGAAAAGTATATAATTGGTTAGAATTAGATGAATATTGTGGAGAATATGCTATGAGTGGAACGGGTTTGGCGTCTGGTATATCAAAAGTTGTGACCATGATGAGAAAAATTGACTAGAATGTCCAACAGACTTTCTGCACCTTATGACCGTTTATCAGACATAAATCTTCTTGGATGTGACACCGTGTCTTTGAGTGAGTACTTTCCGTCGTGTTGAAGGATGGTAGATGAAGGCACTATGATCTTTCGAAAAGTCTGCAGCTGCTAGTTCAACAACACAGCGCCATATCCCAGAAGAATGTTCAACAGCACCGCTGTCCGTGCATCATTTTCTCAACCATTCGCTAGTCACGTGCATTAGAACGCTTCATCCTCTATCCGTATTAACATAATTAACATGTGCTTGACAGATCGGTACAGTATCAACAAACACACATTTGTACCGTTATGTATTTCACGCCTACTCAGCTACTACTTGTTTCGGGCTAATTACAACCATCAGGGAGCTAACACCAATATTACCAAAAACTTACAGCAATAAAATAGTCTTAACAATGCTTACGCATATAAAATTTTACAGATTATTTTTAAACCATCTAAATTGCACGTTATGAAAAATATGAGTGTACCTGAAAGTTTGTTGATTTCGTTATCATTTCTACTGTTGTAATGACCTTGTTTGTCTTTACTTTTTTGGTTTTTTTTGTAATTAAAATTTAATCTTCAGTATTACAGGTTTGATGCGCCATTTCATTGCAAATACTGAAAATGAAAATTTTCTTGCACAACTGAACAGCTATTAAGATTGTTAAAAAATAATTTCAAATTTTATCCTTCCTTATTGATGTTGTCAGTTTCTTAATTATGCAGAAGCTTTACGTTTTACACATTAGGGTCACACACTGTTGCATTTTTTATTGCATTTAAGATCGGGTAAACAAGAACAGGTTTTTATACCTTAGAAGCTTATGCAGTGTCTTAAAGGCAATGTGGTTATTGTGTTTACCTTTTATGCTTGTCTGACGCTGGGACACCCCTTCCTGTTACGTATGAAATATCTTGAGCTTGTCAAATTTATAATTAATCGCCTGAGCACATGTACCGTTGTACGTTAGACCGGGAGTCCGCTTTATGACCGCCAGAGCTGCGGGCAATGTAGGGGATACGTGAATTGGCTATTTGCGGCTCGCATTTCTTAACGAGTCGAAAAGTTGGGTCCCGAAATGTGCAGTCCGTTGGAGATATAGGCGCTTTCTGTGGACAAGTACTGCCGAGAAATCCATGTTTGACCTGGTACTCGCACCTGCTTCTGCTCGTAGCCAGTACACAGCGTACTATGTGTTTGAACGCTGCACCCGTCGTTTTGACATCCCCCCGCCAATGATGCTGATTTAATGGAAGGCCGGCTCAATTAAATTACTTGCAAGTTGTGGAGAGAAAACCTGTGCCACGGTTCGAGCTCCGACTGTCCGGACCATAGCTAATGTTGAGCGAGGTCGTTGCGTCTGAGTCATAAGAGTAGAAATTGTTGCGGAATGGAAATGATGTAAGAGGATAGTTACGCAAGCATCGTTAATCAAGACCCACTAGGCAATTTAAAAGTGATTCAGTTACGTAAAATCCTTTACATTTTTTTCAGTAGCCTTTGGTGAGAACGTGGCTCTCTAGACTAGTTCCTGCTTCAGGATTGACTTCTCAGCGACAGATATCTGAACCAGTAATGGGACGTATTTTATACACAATCGCGAATTGGAGAAAGCTTGTCTTGTCTTCATCTTTAACTATTTTGTTGAACATATGTTTATTTTATCGAGATTTTCCGCCCGTCCAGACCGGCCCTGGGGCCCACCCAGCCTCCTGTACAATGGCTACCGGTTCTTTCCCGGGGGTAAATTGCGGCCGGGGCGTGCTGCTGACCACTCACCCCCTTCTAGTGCCGCGGTCATGGAAGAGTAGAGCTATACCTCTACCCACCCTCTGGGCTACACCGTGCCTGTAACGGGATCACTTTACCTGTTATGTTTATATTATGTTTTAGTCTTCAGGAAACGAACACTAGGAAAATATGAATATCTAATACGACAAACTAAAATTTTAAGGCTCATACATTTTCGTGTTTGATTTTACGGACAAAAGGACGCAATTTGAATCGATTATAAATATATTTATAGTCTCAGAAGTCATGAAAGTAGTTCTTGGAACACATTTAGAAGTCTGGTGGTTCACGTACAGCAGATTTCCGACTTAACTTTCAGCACTAGGAAGCAAGTTTATAAATTATTTTAAAGTTGTCTATTCCTTGCAGTTTTATAGCCAAGTACACCGTTTATTACACCGAGCAAATGCACAATCTTAATTAATATACATATCAAAGGATCATCTCCAAAATGTTTCGTTACAAGAGTGCCATTTTTAGGGAGAACAAAATGCCAGATTTGTAAACCAACTGCCATCTTCAGGGAGAGAAAAATGCAAGTTTTAAAAACCAGTTGCTAGTGGTTAAATATGATATATTTTCAGGGGGTTTTTTATCGTCTTGCTGACTGATGTAACTTACAATATATGGAACTATGTCATTCTTGATGTGCAAACAATCGCTCTGTTATGCAAGACATTTACACATTTATCTGAAACGTGAAGATGTATAAAATATATTTATATTCACAAGATACTACTATTGGCTAACTTCAGCCAGCTGAATCTACTTCACTTTCTTACACCCTATTTGTTTTATATCAAAATGGAAGGTTATCAGCCATTTATATCCATTCTTTCAAGTTGTCTCTTCTCTCAGATTTTCCACCGAAGCACATGACCATCCACTAATGAATTCTTAGCTCCCCTTCTGTGCAACATGACCCTTCAATTTCTTCCCTTGTTCTAACAAGCTTGTGGCCAGCAAGGTGATGATTGCTGTATTTCTTAACACATGCAAACAGTACAAATTATGAAGATCTTTTTGCAAAGTGTTCAGCTTCCATTGCCTTTCTATCCAAGTTCCAGTTGTTCCCCATCATTGTGATTTTACATGTTATGTTCTTTCCCTAGGGTACGCGAATATACGTGCAATTCATACACAAGTAGGAGGGAAAGTGTGATTTCTTGTACTTTATTCTTCTGTTCGTCACGACCCACTGGATGTCGCGCTCAAATGTTAATATACTCCTGGTTCGTAGTCAGGTGGTCCTGAATTCAAATCTCAGGCCTGAGACTTGCTAACCTGGCAGATTTTCGTGGTTCCTATCAATCAGTCTTTTAATCTCAGACTTCACTGATCTTGTTATTTTGTGCTATGTAGGCAACACAGTTATATAAGCCAAAAACGAACAAGAAAATTTTCAATGGAAAAAGGGGCGGGGGGTGAATTTTACGTTAACAAGAATTTACGGACTTGAAACTGATTTCATTTACTTAGTCAATAAAATTCTGATTTGTGACTGCCTAGGAATGCAAGTCTTTAATTTGAATTTTTCCCTGACATCTCCAGCGGTTCGAAATTACTTTCATGTTATAATTCCCCCGTCTAATCTATGCTCCTTTAGTTTTGGTTGCTACACGTCATGTCCTGTGCTCTTGCTGTCATTTGCCATTCGTGTTTTTGTTATCACAGACAGTTACATCCAGTTTTCGGTAAGCTTTGTGGAACTTAATGACACAGGCATTTGATTTATCTTAGTAAAAACATCTATATAAGTTACTCTTTTTAAGAAGTTTATGACATTTTTATATTACATTCGTGTGTATTATATCATCATGAACCAAAATTAAATAAGCTGAGCGAAATTATTTTAATCCCCTCGGTACGTATTTCAATCGAAAGCCGTTCGAAAACTCTAAGTTGAAGAACGCGAGCTGACGGACACAACCTCTGCTAGATGTATTAATTTCACATACTTTGTGTAAGGGACTCTTAAATAATGTTCACAAATTCCTGACATTACAGTCGTACAATATTCTACCTACCGGAACAGCTTTGCACTGGAGTTGATAAGGCGTATTCGATGAGAAGTGCAGGAATGACTAAGACCACAAGAAGCTTCATATTAACAGGTTGATCGTCTGCTTCTGAACACTACAGCTGTATGCAGGTGACTGCTGGCGACCTACCTGCGATCGGAATCTGAGGCCGCCTTTCTTTCAGATCCCCTCTAATGCTCAGTTCAGGGCCACGTCTTCTAAAATCGTGCAGGGTGGGACAACGACTTCGAAGGAGGGTGGGAGTAACTGTATGTAAAAGGAAAAGCTAGCCTTGTTAAAGTCGTGGAGGCATATAGAGGAATTAGAAGTATATATCCATTCATTTATAATCTCGGTATTATTTGGAGGTTAGTGGTTGACTCCACGTCCCTTCCGCTTCATCCTATGGGACAGAGCCCGCAGTCCCCATTTAATAGGAAGCTGGGTGTGTTCCAGATCGGTCTGGACGCTTTGGAGAAGAGAAAATTTTATTTCGTCTGCTGGAAATTGAATCCCGGATTCTCCAGTTTGTTGCCTAGTCAGTATATAGACTTCGCTGTCATTACCTCCTAATATTACGAGCACCTAGACCTCTACGAAAGTATTAAGATATGTGCATATAATTATCAATAGACCTATACTCGCACAATATCGATCAGTGCGGTCACGCAGTCTACAACCCCAAGATTCGATTTCTGATAAAGCAGAAATTTTCTAGTCACCATTTTAAAACGTGTCTTATGGCTCTACGTACCTCATATTTAACGCACTGTAAGCAACTGGTTGTAGTGACTAGTTTACTTAAACGTGTTAATTGCAACTATTGACAAGAGGCCTCAGGGTTTTGTCGCTATATTTAAAGACAACCATTGCTCAAGGCTATTTTAATTACTGTCTTAAGAACGACGTTGGAATTGTAAGTAGAACTGTCTTATTACATTTCTTGGCCTCTTGCGCTTCTCGGAACTATATTACGTACGTTCATTTTGTTCTCCCTAGTTGTGTTTAACACGCACATGTGGATGTGGGTGCCGCCAGAAGATTAGCGATACCTATCTGACACTTACAGGAACCACTTTTCAGTGAGTGCAGCACACACACACACACCACACACACACACACACCGACCACACACACACCGACCACACACACACCACACTCACACACACGACACACACACACACACCACACACACCACACGCACACACACCACACACACCGCACATACCACACACCACACACAAACCACACACACACCACACTCACACACACACCACACACACACACACCACACACACACACACCATACACACCACACACACATACACCACACACACACACCACACACATAACACACACACCACACTCACACACACACACCACACACACCACACACACACACACCACAC